>Ga0209194_1000289_pt1 | contig 42568 bp, 72 predicted proteins | sample COGITO_mtgs_1004_FD_184787 | JGI IMG/M metagenome (GOLD analysis project Ga0209194, IMG submission 184787) | Pelagic marine microbial communities from North Sea - COGITO_mtgs_100413 (SPAdes) (version 2) | ecosystem: Environmental > Aquatic > Marine > Epipelagic ... | reverse complement strand
AATCCTGTTTGGATCTATGATAACGAACCACGCAATCGAGAAATCGTCAATCGAATCGGTAGAACAATCGATAATGGCAACTCCATAGTGATTTGGCCGACGAATATAATACAGAAAGATATCAATGATATGGTTCTTTCTGGACATGATGTTATGTCTGTGGTAGAATTAAATACCTATTCAGGATTAGAAGCAAAAATTAAATTTAACAATTGGAAAAAAATATGACCAACGGGACAAAGGTAACAAAAAGAAATGGAAAAAATGAACCTCTTGATTTAAATAAACTGCATGTAATGGTAGAAGAGGCATGTAAAGATCTTGCCGGTGTATCTGCCAGTCAGGTTGAGATTCAATCTGGTATTCAGTTTTATGATGGTATTACGACAGATGAGATTCAGGAGATTCTAATTCGTTCTGCATCAGACTTGGTAAGTTTGGATAATCCTAACTATCAGTTTGTTGCCGCACGACTTCTTTTGTTTGCCGTCCGTAAGCAACTGTATGGTCGTATGCACGAAACACCAACAGTAAAGGAGCAAGTTGAGCAATGTGTTGCTAAAGAAGTTTACGATGCAGAAATACTTGACCTGTATTCTGATGAAGAGTTTGATAAACTTCAGTCCTTTATTGATCATGATCGGGACTATTTGTTTACTTATGCAGGTTTACGTCAAGTCTGTGACAAGTATCTTGTGCAGGACAGGAGTAATGGTAAGGTATATGAGACTCCACAGTTCATGTATTTGTTGATTGCCGCAACCATATTCTCTAAATATCCAAAGGAGACCAGACTAGATTACGTTAGGAAATATTACGATGCAATCTCAAGACACAAAATCAACATTCCCACACCTATCATGGCAGGGGTGCGAACTCCACTTCGACAGTTTGCTAGCTGTGTTCTTGTTGATGTTGATGACACCCTCGATAGCATCTTTTCTAGTGACATGGCGATTGGCAAGTATGTTGCTCAACGTGCAGGAATCGGTATCAACGCAGGTAGAATCCGTGGCATCAACAGTAAGATCAGAGGTGGTGAAGTACAACACACAGGTGTTGTCCCGTTCCTTAAAAAGTTTGAATCAACTGTACGATGTTGCACTCAAAATGGGATTCGTGGAGGTTCAGCCACAGTACACTTCCCAATCTGGCACATCGAAATCGAAGACATCCTAGTTCTTAAGAACAATAAGGGAACAGAAGACAACCGAGTGAGGAAACTTGATTACTCTATACAAATCTCAAAAATCTTTTATGAAAGATTTATCAAAAACGAAGACATCACACTCTTCAGCCCTAACGATGTTCCAGGTTTGTATGATGCTTTTGGCACTCCTGAGTTTGACGACATCTATGTGGGTTATGAACAAGATGGATCAATTCCGCGCAAGACTATCGGAGGTCAAGAATTATTTTTCGACCTCTTGAAAGAACGTGCCGAAACTGGTAGAATATACATCATGAACATTGACCATTGCAATTCTCACTCATCCTTTATGGATAAAGTTGAGATGAGCAATCTATGTCAAGAGATTACTCTGCCCACTAAACCTTTACAACACATTGATGATGAAAATGGTGAAATTGCTCTGTGCATCCTTTCTGCTATTAATATTGGTAAAATTAGGGATCTTGAAGATCTTGATGTTCTTTGTGATCTTGCTGTCAGGAGTCTTGATGAACTCATTGATTTTCAGGGATATCCCGTCAGAGCAGCAGAGATTGCTACAAGAGCACGTCGTTCGTTAGGTATTGGTTATATCGGACTGGCACACTACCTTGCCAAGCATGGGTATAGGTATGAAGATCCTGAGGCATGGAAGTCTGTCCACGATTTAACAGAGGCATTCCAATACTATCTTATTCAGGCAACTATTAATCTTGCGAAAGAAAAAGGTGCATGTGAATACAGTCATCGCACCAAGTATGGTAATGGAATTCTTCCAATAGATACATATAAGAATGAAGTAGATGAAATAGTTCCAAATGAGCTTCAGTACGATTGGGAGAGTCTTAGGGCACAAGTTAATCAATACGGAGTTAGGAACTCAACATTGTCCGCACAGATGCCTTCGGAGAGCAGTTCCGTTGTGTCAAACGCAACAAATGGAATTGAACCACCTAGAGGATACTTGTCCATTAAGAAGTCCAAAAAAGGACCTCTTAAGCAGATTGTTCCACAATATGGAACACTGAAGAACAATTACGATCTTCTTTGGGAAATGAGATCCAATAAAGGATACATTAATATTGTTGCCGTAATGCAAAAATTCTTTGACCAGGCAATTTCTGGTAACTGGAGTTACAATCCGGAACACTATCCCAATAATGAAATTCCAGTGTCTATTATGGCACAGGATCTATTAACTACATATAAGTATGGATGGAAGACATCCTACTATCAAAATACATATGACATCAAGACTGATGAAATGGATGATTCCAATGAGTCACTTGATAGTTTAATTTCTCAATTAGAAACCGCAGAGGAGGAAGACTGTGAGTCTTGTAAGATTTAAGACAAATAGCGAGGAGAGACCATTGGTCGATTCTATGACCGTGTTCAATGCAGAAGAGGTAGACACTAAAAAGCAACCAATGTTCTTTGGAAAACCATTAGGTATTCAAAGATACGATTCTTACAAGTATCCAATTTTTGATAAGTTGACGACTCAGCAGTTGGGATATTTCTGGAGACCAGAGGAAGTTTCTCTCCAGAAGGACCGTGCTGATTATCAGACACTACGTCCAGAACAAAAGCATATCTTTACTTCTAACTTGAAGTATCAGATTATGCTTGATTCGGTTCAGGGTCGTGGTCCTGGTATGGCATTTATCCCATATTGCTCTCTTCCTGAATTAGAGGCATGTATGGAGGTCTGGGGGTTCATGGAGATGATCCACAGTCGTTCATACACTCATATCATTAAGAACGTTTATTCAGACCCTTCAGATGTGTTTGACCACATTCTGAATGATGATCGCATTGTAGAACGTGCAATGAGTGTAACTGAAGCATATAATGACTTTATCAATGCAGCACATCATTATGATAGTAGTAATGATTGGCAACACGCATTAGAAGGAGTCGCTTATGCACAAGAATCAAGATATGAACTCAAACGCAAACTCTTCAAAGCAGTTGCGAATGTTAATATCCTTGAAGGTATTCGATTTTACGTATCATTTGCTTGCAGTTTTGCTTTTGGCGAACTCAAACTTATGGAAGGAAGTGCAAAGATCATCTCACTGATTGCCAGAGATGAGAATCAACACCTTGCCATTACTCAAAATATTCTGAAGAAGTGGAGAGAAGGTGATGATCCTGAGATGGCACAAATCTTTAAAGAAGAAGAGCAGTGGTTAATCAATACTTTTGAGAACACTGTAAATCAAGAAAAACTTTGGGCAGAGTATCTGTTCAAGGATGGTTCGATGATTGGTCTAAATGATAAATTGCTTCAGCAATATGTGGAATGGATTGCCAATCGTAGAATGAAATCAATTGGACTGAAACCAATCTATGACGTACCCGCAAAGAATAACCCACTCCCCTGGACGGAACATTGGATTTCGTCGAAGGGTCTTCAAGTTGCTCCTCAAGAAACTGAGGTTGAGTCTTACATCGTCGGAGGAATCAAACAAGACGTTACCGAAGACACCTTTGCCGGATTTAGTCTCTGATTCATATGTGGCATATAGAGAAGCAGCAAAATCTGATGCTTTTCTATTTGGTGATTATGATGGGTATAAAGCATTTGAAGATTTAGATCAAGAGGATTCCTAAGGGGGGGTCCTTTTTTTATAAATATCCTTATAAAGGGTAATTTAGAATTAAAATGAAAGCTTTATCGCAGTCTGAATATGGTTTAATTAAAAGTTTATATCAGGATGTTTATTCTCCGGATATTGCCGAAAGCATTTTAGATGAATTTACTGATGAAGATCTTGATGATCTTACGGATGAATATATTGAAGAGCAAGTAACAGAATTTTTTGAAGAGTGCTTGGAAGAAGGACTGGATATTGACATTGTAGAGCAAACGATTTGTGAGTCTGTTGATACTGAGTTAGAAGTTCTTACTGAGAAAGTTGATCCTAACGAAATACAACGTAGAAGAGATCAGTCAAAAGATAGACTTGCTACTGGAAAAGCAATGAAGTCTGCGGCATCTAAACCTAAAGAAAGTTCAGGTGGGGACAGAGATGCTGGTGCAATGGCCAGAGCAAAACTCAAAGTATCTAAGCAAAAAGTTGGAAGTGCTTCTCCCGAAAAGAAAGCATCGGCACTCTCAAGAATCAAAGGTGCAGTCAAGAAAGTAGGTAAGGCAGCACAAGGTGGTGTAGGACTTGCTGCAAGAGCAGTAGGAACCGCACAAAGAGCAGGTAGTGCAGTCAAGAGTGCTGCTAAAAAAGGATATGAGAGAGGAAGACAAGGATCTGGTGGAAGTTCTTCTAGTTCTTCTTCTGATAGTGGAAGTTCTTCTAGTTCTTCTTCTGATAGTGGTAGTTCTTCATCATCTTCATCATCAGGCACTGGACCATCTTCCAGTTCTTCTAGTGGTGGTGGATCATCTTCTCCGGCACCTACGAAGAGAAAAGATGGTCTTCTGAAGAGAGGACTTAAGAAGGTCGTCAGAGGTATTAGTAAGGGTGTTTCTGCTGCTGCTGGTGCAGTTAAGGCAGGTGCCGATTCACTTACAGATAGAGCAAGGAAAGAAGACATGAATTACAACAAAGAGTTAGCAACAATCAAAGAACTTTATAGTCAAGTTTGTGATAATCAAAATGAAGAAGTTGAAGAGTATATTGATTTCCTTATTATTGAAGGATATGATTGCTCTGACCTTACCTGGAATGATATGTATGAGGAGTATGAATCTTTAGATGAAGGTTTACGTTCTGCAGTAAAGAGACTTCTTGGTGGGAAAAAGAAAGAAGAACCAGCAAAACCAATGAGTAGAGGTGACGAACTTCGTAAAAAGTATAATGTTGGTCCAGAAAGGTCTGATACTTCTGCTAAAGCTCAAATTCTTAAGAAGACCCGTGCAAAAGCAGAGAGTGATCAAAAAGAATTTGGTGGTTCACGTTATTCTAAAGGTGTTGCAGATAGATCAAAAGCAGCACATGAACGTCAATTGAAAGGTGGTTATAGTAAGTATGGTGCTGATGATGCGAGAGGCAGTGGTAACAAAGCACGCAAACGTGCCGCAGCTTTAACTAAAGAAGAACTTGAGCAGATTGATGAAATGGGTAAGAGTGACGATGGTGTCCGTAGTAGAATGAAAATTTCTGGCTATGAACCACCTACCAACTGGGATCCTGAAGCAAACAGAGGTAAAGGTGCTACCGTAAGTCCTAAGCAAGCAGAGAAGCGTCGTCGTAAGTCGCTTCGTCAAGAAGAACTCGAAGCAACCGGTCTCTTTACTGTGAAAGAGATTGAAGCACTTGTAGAGTCAGAGAATGTTGATGAAGCAATGAGTTCTTATGATCGCAATCGTAAGAGAGCAGCACAAAGAGCAGCAGACAGAAATGCTGCGAGAGCTGCTGGTAAGACTGGTGTAGTTCCTGGTGTTGGTTATGTAACTCCTAATAAGGAGAGAGAAACTTATACTGACGAGAAAGGAACCGTCCGTCATAAGTCTGGTGCTAAAAACGAGTAAGTAATATAAAACTTACATAATACTTTAGAGAGGACTTGACAGGTCCTCTTTTTTTATGTAGACTAGGTTTGTCCCCGTTAAAGATAAATAATAGCTCATAAGATACTATATCATGAGTTATGAGAATTCTTGGATATACAATAATGAACCTTTTGAGTCTGATGCTATTGGGAACTACTTTGGCTTTGTTTATCTCATTACCAATAAGTCAAACCAACGACAATACATTGGGCGAAAGTATTTTTGGTCGTTCAGAACCCCACCAGGAAAAAAGAGAAAAGTAAAACAAGAATCTGATTGGAAGAAGTATTATGGTTCTTGTCCTGAGTTAAAGGAAGATATAAAAAGATACGGCAAAGAGATCTTCAGTAGAGTAATACTAAGTCTTCATGAGAAGAAGGGAGATTGTAACTTTGAGGAGACCAAGCAGTTGTTTCTAAATAATGTGCTATCAGAGGCACTTGACAACGGAGCACCGGCATACTATAATAGCAACATTCTCGGCCGTTACATGCGGAAAGATTATGGAAACTTTGGAAAAAACCCTGCAGGTGACTCACGACTGGGCAGTTGATAGACTGCACATTCTCTGTGACATGAAGACAGATGATGTGCTAAGATCTGTAGAAGATGCTCATGCGATCCGGTCGGAGTTTGCCGAATGGTTAGACCCTAATAACGAGGATCATGAAATCTACTCACTCGAATATCTTGGAGACAATGATTAAATCACTTTTTGGAATTGGGGTTCTTGCAAGTGTAGTTGCAATCCCTTCCCCAGAACCTGAACAAATCAAAGCAAAATTAGAACCCGTAGAAGAATCTGTTATTGTAGAGAAGACTTGGAAATGTCCTAGTTGTACTCCCAATGAACAAGTTGTTCTAGCAGCACTACAAGAGCACACAAAGATCTCTGATCGTAATGCGCTTGCTACAATCATGGGAAACATTCAGCAAGAATCAAAGTTCATTGCTAATATCTGTGAAGGTGGTGCTCGTGTTTCTTACTTGGAATGTAAGGCTGGTGGATTTGGTTTAATTCAGTGGACTTCTATTGGACGTTATAAAGGTCTTGGAAATTTCTGTGTCAAATACAAATGCAATCCATCTTCTCTTGATGGACAAGTTCGTTGGATGATTAATGAACCTATCTTCCAACGTGTCCTTCCACAATTTGAGGGTGGTGGACAAACAGTATCTTATTACATGAGACCTGCATACTACTGGCTAGGATGGGGTATTAAAGGTAATAGAGAACTTTATGCATATGATTACACCAAAAAAATGGTATTAGCATGAAAGAAAAACCAAAAGTAGAATGTTTGATTGATGATTTAGAAGCACCATTATTTGAATGTGGGCCAGGACATTTTACTCAAGGATATGGTTCATTCGTAAGTGTTCCTGCTCCCAAGTATTTGAAAGATGATTCTTGGTTTGGTCCGGCAGTTTTATCTGATTCTCAAATGACTATTAGGGAAGCATATGAACATGCAGTATCTGACGGTCAATTGTTACCTGAAGATGATACGGTAGAACCAAAAGATATTCATGAGGTAATATATAATATTGCTACACGTAGTCAAAAAACAACAACTCAACTTAATCCCACTCCACAATTTGGAAGTGGTTCTGAAAATTTTCAGGAAGGTTGGCAATCCGGAACTGGTTTAGGACAATTTAGATGAAAAAAATTATTGCAAGTTTACTGGCATCTGCAGCATTAACTACTCCTGTTTTTGCAGATCCACTTAGAGATAGTGAATACTTCACTATGCATTCTATGGGGTGTATGCTTTTACAAGAGTGTATAGATGAAGTTGAGGAAATCACTAGTATTCTAGATGTGTCTAGTCAGTATTCTAATACTGATGCTTTTTATTCTGTTGCTACTGAATTTAACAGTATGCTTAGTTCCCTTAATATGATTGGGGTCAAAGTATTTTTAGCAGATCAAAAATATTTTCCTGTATCTCATAGGGGAGTTTATCATACTGTAGGTAATAACTTCTTCCTCAATAAAGCATTCATGGGTCGTCCGAGTGTATTGATGAGTGTGATGCGGCATGAAGGATGGCACGCGGCACAGGATTGTATGGCAGGAACGATTGATAATAGTTTGATTGCTATCATCAAACCTGAAGATGAGGTTCCTATGCTCTGGCGTGATATGGTAGAAAGTGCATATCCCGAAAATTCATGGCCATGGGAAAAGGAAGCAACATGGGCAGGTAAGACAGAAGGAATGACCTCTGATGCACTTGCGGCATGTGCTAATGGTAATATGTGGGAGGTTTATGAACCCACTCCTTTGACCCGTGAATATCTAGTCAAAGAAGGTTACATTACTAAATAATAACATCCTGAACAGGAAACCAGCCGAGAAGAGTTCTGTGAAACCTCTTGTGTTATAATGGTGAACTCTTTGTTGGATAAAGAATTTAAAACATGTCTACTTTAACAAGAGACGTATTAATTAGAACTATTGTTGCTAACGAAATGAAAGAGCACGATGGTTCTAATTATACTCAACAATTAAAAGATACATATCACAAATGGGAACATCAATCAAGTGATGCCCTTTGTCAAAAATTTAATCAAATAGAAAAATCTAATGTCACTGTTGACATACTAAAACCATAAATATAAGAGCCATGCTTCCTTTCAATGCCAGAAGAAGTCAAAAAAGATGAACCTAAGAAAAAAGGTATTTTAGGAAAACTAAAGGAGGCAGCAGATGACAAGGAAGAACAACTTGCTATTCTGTCTACTTTTGTTAGGCTTGGCATCCTTGTTTGGTCTGGCGGAATACTCACGTTGGCATACATCAAGTTACCACCAGCCCTTGGTATTCCCGAGCAAAAACTAGATCCTACTTTTATCGCATCAGTATTCACTGGGGTCTTAGCTACCTTTGGTGTTCAGGCAGCAAAGAAAGCAGGAGAGAATGGTGGAAGTAATGGTGGTGGAATCAGTAAAGCAGATATGGAAAGATTGATTGCCGCAGCAGCACAAACTGCACCGGCACAAACTATTCGTATCGAACAGGCACCTGTACAAATTACACAGGCACCTCCAAAGTCCGATGAATCTTATAAGATGTAATTATGAATAATCAAAAGTCACCATTTAAGTGGGTAGTTCTGACAGTGGGAACACTGTTTGGGATTGCTCATATTGGTGTCTTGGGACATCTCATAAACAAAAATAACTTGCCTATAATTAATCTTCCTGTTGGAGATTATACTTCATATACAGTAGAGGCAGGAGAGCAGGGATATAGGATTGATTATTCATCAAATGATCCTAAGGTCATGGGTGTAAGAAGAAGAGTTGATAAGACTAATGGTTTCTTTGGTATTGGTGGGAAATCAAATGTAGAATATGATGAGGAGTATACAATGGATGGTGCCCGCCATATGGGTGGAGGTGCTGAGGGAAAGTTGACTGCGAAAAAGATAGAGTGTATAAAGGCGGAAGGTGGTGGAGAATCGACAGGAAGGATAGTGGGTGCTAGTCTTGGTGCCGCAGCAGCACCATGGTTCACTAGTATTCCATATGTCGGATGGGTTGCTGCCGGATGGATAGCAATGTTTGGACAAGATAAAGGTGCAGAGATTGGTGGAGAACTGGCAACAACAATGATGGAGGGATGCGATGAACTTTGAATTGAATATGGAAGATTATACTATCATTATCAACGCATTGCACTATTATAAAAAGGTAGAGAAAAGAGGCAATTTCAAACAATATGATGAAGAACGTGTAAATAGGTTGAGAGATAAAATGGCATATCAATTAGTTCCCAGTGCTGATAGTAAAAGATGAATTTATTGTTACGTCCACTTGATAATCCAGCTGATCCTGTATGGTCAGTAATCATTCTAGTAATTATTGCTGTTGGACTATCATTGGGTTATATTGTATACATACTAGGAGAAGCATTTGAGGAGTTAGCAGATGGGAGCAATGACGCCACCAAGCAGGAAGAGTTGTTACAACTTCCGAGTGACGGAGATCAATCGTGTACTTGATGGTGATACTATTGATGTCACTATTGATCTGGGGTTCGATCTATACAAGAAGGAGAGAGTTAGAGTTGCAGGAGTTGATACGCCAGAAAAAAGAACGAGAAACCTAGAGGAGAAAGCACTTGGAATCGACGCAACCAACTGGCTCAAAGAGAAACTCGAAGGCACTTTGGCTGGTGATGATGAGTTGTCTGTTAGGACTGAACTTGTTGGTGGCACTGGCAAATACGGGCGTCTTCTGGGTTGGCTTTACATTGGGGACGACAGTGTGTCCCTTAACGAGCAAATGATTACTGAAGGATATGCTCATGCATATGATGGTGGCACAAAGGATATGAATCTAGAAGCACTTCGTGTGATTCGTAGAGAGCACGGCACGTTGGTAGATTGATGATGAGTGGTTTATTTGTATTTGGATTTATAACTTTATTAACTTATACACTACATATTACGTGGCCTATAAAAAAAGGTAAAAATTAAAATGCAAAAATTAATTAACATTCTTGCTCTAGCTTCTTTTGGTGTATCCTCGGCAATTGTCGGTGGTAGTGCCTATGTTTATGTAAATAAAGATTCTCTAATTGAATCTGCTAAAGCAGCAGCAACTAAAGCAGCAACAGAAGCAGTTGCCGGAGCACTCCCTGGAATGATAGATTCTGCTATGCCTGAACTTCCTGGTGCTACTGGTGGTGCCGTTCCTGGAATGCCTTCAACCGGATCAGCACTTCCTTTCTGAGAGTTCTATGAGTTTTGTTAAATAGGGATAGTTTGAATTGATATTATGTCTTCTACATCTTTTCGCAAAAAGAATTCTATAAGAAATAAAAGTAAAAAAAGAAATGATACTGATAGTACATTTTTTCTTTATGTTGCTTTTCATTCCATAATTTCTTCTGTTATGAATATCTTTACGGATGACTGAAATTCCGATTATTACTTCTAATGACATTAGTATTCGTGAAATCATAATTCCTCAAGTAAATACTGTCTTAGATAACTATACAAGAATACCTTTGGCACCTCCTGTCGTAGTGTATATTGGCACGCCTGTTGTTGATATTCCAGGATGTGTAGAGGCTCATCAAACAAATAACTCTAAAAATGATCAGATAAGAACCGATGACAAAAAAGGAGTGGTTACGTATTGCGATTCTGGTGTTCCCAGTTTTGATCCTATTTTATATGAACCTGAACAGATAATTATCACTAAACCTAGTGGTGTCAATGTCCCAAAAGATACGCCTGTAGTTCCAGAAACTCCGGAGATTCCAAAATCTCCGAATATTCCTACTGCAAAAATAGATTGTCCTACGGCATTACAAAATGCTAAAGAACCTATTGGGGAGTTTATACAGGGATTTAGAAAAAAAGTTACTGAATATAAATTAATCGGTAATGAATGTATTCAAATAACAGAAGATGTCCCTATACCTCAACAGATAGTAGCAGGACTTCCTACTGGTGGACAGGTTGTACAGGTGGGAGGAGTTGCCGTAATCGCAACTACTTCGGCATTACTTGCAAAACCATTAGCAGACTTATTATTGAAGGTCGTGAAACCTACGATCAAAAAAGTTATGAAAAAGATTGCCAAGATCAGGGGGAAAAAGGTTGTGATTGAATCTCTAAAGGACCGCCAAGGTCAACAGCGGATTCGGAATCGGGCAATTCGGGTTTTGAAGGGGCGGGAATAGTATGATAATGGGGGTGCTTATGCCCTGGAGGATTATTTACTACAACATCGGCACATACGGAATAATAAGGACTCCTGGGATGAAATTGAATTCCCTTTAATTTCAACTCGCCACAATTTTTTAAACGCGCTATCTCAAAATCTAATCTTTTATTGGCAGTCAGTTGTTGCATCATTGCAATATTAGAAGATGCTGCTTCTTTACAAAGGTCTTGTAAGTTTTTATCTAATGGTGTACTCCAAGTCATTGAGAAACCTACACCCAAACTGTAGTTATCTTTTTGTCCGGTTCTAGTTCTTTTAGTAAATAGAATATCACCAGGATTGTCAATGATGCCATCTCCGATATTATTTCCATCATCATCGAAGGCACCAAAGTTATCTCCAACATCATATACCGGATCATCATAATAACCTTGAAAAGGTTTAGAAGCAGAAACACTTCCTGTTACATACGGCGTAAAATTGCGAGTGGGACCCTGACACTGAATCCCCCCTCCATATGTGTTTGTAATGTATGGTCCCTGAAGGACCTGAATAGCTTGGTTTGTAACGGAGCCTGAACTGTTAGCAACAGGAGAAGCAGTAGCAGACACACCACCAACGGTTTCAGCATAAGAAGGAGATGCAAATAATAATGTTATTGCGAGAAGATACTTGTGGTATCTGTTACGCTTGTGACCTCCGTCACTCTTTGGATAATTGTATGATTTTGAAGCCCCGGGCCAGAGTAAGTTTCTGTGAACTGAAACGCTGATCCTGGTGTCGTTTGTGTAAATTGAGGTTTGCTTGTTACACCTGTCCATGATGATGTCACTCCATCTATAGTTATATTAGTTGCTCCTGTCCCTGGAGATAAGTTTCCACTTGCACTGACACCAGAACCAGTAGCAGAGTACTGATATCCTGTGCTGTAGTCCATTGAGTTTATTGTCTCAGTTATCGTTTGCGTCGTTTCTGTATGACTGCTCATACTTCCCTGAGTGAAGTTCGGCACCACTGGGACTGCTAGTGCTTGTCCAGGCAACAAAACAATGCTCGCAACAATTACAGTAAGAGGTGCCGCGACAATTTGAGCAACGGCATCCTTTTGGATTTGGAAAACCATAATTTAAATTCCTCATCAATCGATGACTGTAATCTCACTAATAAATTGTCCTGTTGCCGATGTGCCAGCACCTCCACCAGTTACCGTGAGAACACCTGCTGAAGTTACAGTACCGGCAAGAGTTCCTAAAGTACCTGCAGTAGAAGAAGTCATAGTACTAAAATTGGAAACATTTCCTACGGTTGGAGCAGAAGTAGGAACTGCATCGGCCTGTGTATAAGACTGACTGAAAGAAAATGCCGAACCTGCTGTATCTTGAGTAGCAGCAATTGTTCCGGGAGCATATACTCCACTGGTAATTGTTCCTGCAGACACTGTTCCGGCAGTTGTACCATCCGTAGTATCAATATTACTACCTGAAATACTGAAAGTACTACCAACTCTAGTTGCTGTAGTCTGTGCAGCATTGACGGTTAGTTGAACACTAGAAGCATGTTTTGAAACAAGTCCTCCGGCATTTGCTGCGCTTGCGGTCATTATTAATATTCCGAAAGCAAATAATGCTCTTTTCATTTTTTCCAAGCATACTTTTTATTATTTAGTTCTTGTGAATTTATACTTATAAATAATGTTAAATAAATTTGACTTGAAATGAACGAGCAGCAAAATCATCTTTCGCAATTATTAGAACAAAGAGTAACACTGACTCAACAGTTAGAAGGAATTCAGGCACAAACTACAAGAACCAGAGATTTGATGCTAAAGACTCAAGGTGCTATTGAGTATCTGGAGGCAACCGGAGTCAAATTGCCAGAACCAGAAGTCACCGAAGAAGCAGAAACGGAAGTCGTAGAAGAGGGTTGACGCACAGACCAGAAGGTATTATAATAAATGAGTTGAGAGGCAAAACACAGGTAAGAGCATCGACAAACAGATGACGCCTCTTGACTTTTTCATGGGCAAGTAGCTCAGATGGAAAGAGCCACGCACTTCTAATGCGTTGGTCGGGGGTTCGAGTCCCTCCTTGCCTGCCTGATCCCCTGTAGCTCAGCGGTAGAGTCGGTGACTGTTAATCACTTTGTCGCAAGTTCGAATCTTGCCGGGGGAGTTGACAAGAATCAAATCTTGTCTTATACTATCTCTTGTGTGAAGGAAGTGTGGTGTGAGAGCAATCTCTCACTTGCGGAATTAGTTTAGAGGCAAAACTAAAGGTTTCCAACCTTTCGTCACCAGTTCGATTCTGGTATTCCGCTTTCGGGTTATCCGAATACCCGAAAAACAAAATGAGTATAAATACTCCGTTACTGTAAGTAACGATTTACAACAGAACCAGTCGAGGTTCTTAACATCTGCGGGTAACCATTCCGCAAGTAAAAAAACGAGGAAAACAAATGTTCAAAACGACTATCGCTGCAGCTGCCGCTGCAATTGCTCTTGCCCCTGCTGCCGCCCTAGCCGGTCCCTACGTCAACGTGGAAGCTAATTCCGGTTGGACTGGATCTGATTACAACTCAACCACCACAGACCTGCACGTAGGTTATGAAGGTGAACTGGGTGAAAATGCTTCTTACTACGTCCAAGGAGGAGCTAGTGTAGTCTCCCCTGATGGTGCTGAAAGTGACACCGTTCCTTCTGGTAAGGCAGGTCTCGGTCTTGCATTGACTGACGCACTTGGTGCATATGGAGAAGTTAGTTTCGTCGGTTCCGGTGATTCTAACATCGACCGTGGATATGGATCCAAATTGGGTCTGAAGTACAACTTCTGATCTTTATAGACACATAAACATCTAGATGTTCGGGGACTCTGACGAGGGTCTCCTTTTTAATGGTTAAAATTGTATTAATTGTCTCTATATAATAAAGTTTTTTTTACTAAAATGAAACTCAAAGCAATCGCAACAATCGCTGCTGTCACTCCTCTGATGGTTGCCTGTGGTAGTGGATCAGATAATACTACATTCAGACTTGATGCAGCAGGTGCTACATTCCCTGCTCCTTTGTATCAAGCATGGTTTCAAACCATGGCAGGTGAAACTGGCAACCAAGTAAATTATCAAGCAGTTGGTAGTGGTTCTGGTGTCCGTCAGTATATGGCTGGCACAGTTGACTTTGGTGCCAGTGATGGTGCTGTAAGTGATGAGAAGCAGAAGATTCCAATGGTCCACATTCCTATGACCGGTGGTGCTATTGTCCCTGCTTACAACTATCCTGGTTGTGAAGTTAAGATGACACAGACACAACTTGCTGATGTATATCTTGGTAAGATTACTAACTGGTCTACCTTTGGATGTGAGAGTAAAACTATCGTTCCTGTATTCCGTTCTGATGGTAGTGGCACCACAAAAGGTTTCACTAACTCATTATCAGCATTCTCTCCCGAGTGGAAAGAGAATGTTGGCACTGGTAAGGCAGTAAAGTGGCCTGCTGGTGTTGGTGGTAAAGGTAACTCTGGTGTTGCCGCACAAGTGAAACAGGTTTCTGGTGCTATCGGGTATCTAAACTATGGTTATGTGAGTGGTGGTAAGTTTCAACAAGTATCACTACAAAACAAGGCAGGTAACTATGTCAAAGCAAATGCTGAAACATCTGCTGCTGGTTTGAGTAAGATTGTCTTGGACGATCAACTTCGTGGTGCTGATGCTAATCCTGCCGGTGCAAATGCATACCCTATTGTCTCCCTTACTTGGGTCCTAGCATACCCTGAGTCTAAGACTGGTGTGAAGGAAACTCTTCGTTATATGTTGAGTGGGAAAGCACAGGCAATGTCTGATGGTCTTGGATATGTTCCACTGCCTGAGGATCTTCGTCAGAAAGCACTTGCTGCTGTTGACAGTATAGAATAATATAAGTATAGTGGGGGACGGTAGTCCCCCTTTTTTATGAAAAAGAAAATCAAAAAGTCGGAACAAAAAATTGCAGACTGTGATAACATCTATGATATGATTGAGATACTACAGAGTCGTATTGAGGAAATAGAAACTGAACATATGCAATTGATTCGTAAGATAGGAGAACTAAATAGTCGCGTAGACGACTTTTCTACAAATGAAAATTAATCTTTGGTACTCTAAGGGTATGAGTCAATGGAGATGGACTCTCTGTGAAGAATTTAGAAATGGTGTTACGAAAGTAGAACAATATGCCGGACAACGTGAGGAACTGCGAGATGCAATGAATGATGTTGCCAATACGGTAGAGTATATGTTAGATGATAAATAACTGAAAACTGAAGACGTATAAAGAATTATACAATGGAAAATATAAAGATTAGGTGTCGTTCCTGTGGAAAGGAATTGGAAGGACACCCAAGTAAGACAGTTTGTTGTGGTTGTCCGAATATGACAACCATTCGTGGTGATAAGATTTCGGCAATTGACTTATCAAATGTCGTCATGTTAAACTCTCATTATCCTAAAAATAAAAAGGACGTTCTTTCATCGGAAGATATCTTATGGCAAGAACAAAGAAAGCAACGCAAAGTTCGTAAAATGAATTTTGAGACTAGGTAATATTAGGAAATCAAAATAAGTTGACGAATACAAATTAGTAACTATTATAGCTAATATGTATTTCAATCTAAAAACCATGGACGAGCACACCTATAATAATTGGGTGAAAGTCAAAGAGACTTTTGAGTCATCTGGGAATACCAACAATTTTTTCTATCAGAGAGCATGTGCAATTGTTGGAGGAGCACCAGATCCTATTGATAAAATGATAAACCAAGATAATGCCGCATCGGATGGATGAAATAAAACCAGAACATTATATCACTCAAAAAGAGTGTCAGGAGATGATTGACGATGCTATTCGGAGACACAATAGAAACGCAGGTATTATCAGCATGTGTGTTGGGTGGGTTGTCTTATGCTTATTTGCTGAGGGCCTTCTCAGATTGATTGGAGTTATTCCTCCACTATTACCATGGTTACAAATTAAATTGTAGGAGAATTTTATGAAAGTTGGAATGATTGGTTTAGGTCGTACTGGTGAAGGTATGTCTCGTCGTATGATCGAAAAGGGAATCGAAGTTTGGGGTTACAGTAGCAGTAGCTATGAGAATGCCTGTGGACAATATGAAGCAGGATATATTAGTGGATGTGTAACTTCACTAGAGTATCTTGTTAGAGCAGTCAAATCTGATAGTCTTAGATACACTAGTGCCGGAAAAGTTCCTGGTATCTTTCAAATCACACTCCCAGAAGTAAAGGTAGAAGACACACTTGATGAGTTACTACCATTACTTGAGGAGGGTGATATCATTATTGATCATAGTAATACTGACATAACAAAATGTCAGGAACTGGAGAAGTACTGCTCTAAGTTGGGTATATCTTATATCTTCTCTGGTGTATATGGAGCACCTTATGCTATTGATGTTTGCGCTAAAATTTTCCAATCTCTATCACCGGGCAATATTATATGACTTTATCTGATGTCTTACTTTTCGGATCACTACCCTTTCTATGTGCCACCATCTATTTCGGGCACAGAAAAGGTGAAAATATCTACTACGAAAGTGACAAATATGACGGAAATGGAACATCTCATTAAGATGAGACATGCGTTTGCCATGTCCTCATTTGGTAGAATGTTTACACCGAATAATATTGTATGTGAGATGAGAACACTTTGTAGAGAGTGGTCTGAAAATATTGATGAGATTCCACCTGCTAAAGACTTGTATCAAGTTGATCGTTATTTTCTAGAACTTTGGAAAACGAGGGAGATTACTTATGGGTAACATAGCACTCAAGGCAGCACACTTTGCCTCTGCAACACTCAATAATCCGTGGGGTGTTGGTAGTTTAAGTTTTATATTAGTCTTTGTTCCTGTCATAGGAATGTGGGCAGTTCACAAATATAACTGGCAGCACTGGGCACCATTTGACAGAGGGCACTAGGGGTAGTATAATATATGAGTTGAGAAATCAACTGCGGTACTCCCCTTCAGTAGGTTCAGGAGTAGCGGCGATAGGAACCTACTTCTACTTGACTACATAATCACAACACCGTATAATACACAGGTAATCAAAACGGACAATGGCACTGACTGAAAAATTCAAGACCAAGGATTTAGATACCCTTCGTAATGCTGCAAAAGGTGAAATTTTCTTAGATGTAAAAAGTCCAAAATTATTTAAGAAGGTTCGTAAATATTATGAATCTAATGGAGTAATTTTTTCTGGAGATCCACTTGATGATTATGAAATCATGATGGACTGCTTGTATTCTGATCTAAAAATTTCTGTTGAGGTTGCCTGATGAATGATCTTGATCCAAAGTCCGTCGCAATGACTAAGACAGTTGTTATTCACGAAAGGTTCCCTTATCGTTATGTGCAGAAGGGTTACATTCAACTTAATGGTAAACCTGATTTACGTCTTCAGAAGGCAGATGGGTATAGTAAAAAATACTCTGACATCTATCTTTTTGATAATGCCGATCAATGCTTTCTAGCTATAGAAGACTTTGAGTATTCCAAATGGTTAGATCCAGATGGTGTTCCTTGTTATGTTAGAGACTTGGTATGTCATTCCTGATACGGAATTCCCTTAAAAATGAATATAGTAACCAAACCTTGGGGATCGTATAAAGACTTAGAAAGAAATTATTTTCGAGTAGTCAAAATTATAACAATATCTCCTAATCAAAGATTTTCACTTCAGAAACATTCTAAGAGAGAAGAGTTCTGGTATATTTTATCCGGAACTGGAATTATCACTTTGGATTCCGAAACCAAAGATGTTAGTTCTAAAGATCATTTTTATATTCCTATTGGACTCATTCATAGACTTCAAGCTGGTATCAACGGAATTGAATTTCTAGAAATACAACAAGGAGAATGTGAAGAATCTGATATTGTAAGAATTGAAGATGATTATAATAGAGTCACGGATGGACTATAACAGAACTGGTGGAGTCATAGACCCTACTTTGGTTTCTTATTTCCTGCAAAAATAAGTGGCGTGCATGGCAAGACCGTATAAGGAGGGTTGCATAAACTCTCCTTTTTTAGTATAATAACTAGTATAGTAAAAGATTAAAATGAAAAGAGCTTTAGTGACTGGTGGTGCAGGATTTATTGCACATCACCTTATATCTCAAATTCTTACTAATACTGATTGGGAAGTTGTAACTCTTGATCGTCTTGATTTTAGTGGTAATTTAAATAGACTTCAAGATGTTCTTAAAAATTTTTCTTCAGAAGACCGTGCTCGTGTAAAAATTGTATTTCATGATCTGAAAGCAGCCGTGAATCCATTGATTGCTGCCGATATTGGTAAGGTTGATTATATCCTCCATCTTGCTGCTGGTTCTCATGTTGACCGTAGTATTGAATATCCTATGGAATTTGTCATGGATAATGTTGTGGCAACTTGCAACATTCTTGACTATGCTCGTGGACTTGATCATCTTGAAAGATTTGTATATTTTAGTACAGATGAAGTATTTGGTCCTGCTCCTAATGGAATTAACTATGGTGAATATGATCGATATAACTCTACTAATCCTTACAGTGCAAGTAAGGCAGGTGGTGAAGAACTTGCAGTAGCATTTCAGAATACTTATAAACTTCCTGTTTATATTACTCATACAATGAATGTATTCGGTCAACGTCAGCATCCTGAAAAGTTCATTCCAATGTGTATAAAACGTGTGAGGGATGGAGAAACTATTACAATTCATAGTGATGCAACGAAAAAAATTCCAGGATCACGTCATTATATTCATGCAGAAGATGTTTCTGATGCACTTCTGTTTCTCTTAGATCAACCTACCGTAATTGAAAATAATTGGGGTGATGCTAAGTGTCCTAAATTTAATATCGTTGGTGCTGAGGAACTAAACAATCTTCAACTTGCACAGATCATTGCTGATGCTCAGGGTAAAGAACTCAAGTACGAGATGGTTGATTTCCATTCTGCTCGTCCTGGACATGATCTTCGTTATGCACTCTCTGGTGAGAAAATGAAAAAAATGGGTTGGGTGCCTAAAGACATTCGTAACCGTATTCGTGAAGTTGTAGAGTGGACTCTTGCAAATGAACGATGGATTAAACTATAATATATACTAGGAGTTTAAATATTTTATGTCTGATTATAAGAAGACTGCACTTGTTCTTGGTGCGGGTGGATTTATTGGAAGTCACATGGTGAAGCAACTCCGTTCCGAAGGATACTGGGTTCGGGGAGTTGATCTTAAGCACCCTGAATATTCAGCATCTCATGCAAATGAGTTTGTTGTAGGTGACTTGAGAGACACTCGTTTTGTTTCTAGATGTGTTCGTTTTACTGGATACCTTGGAAACTTCTACAAAGATATTGTAGATAAGTTTGCCGAACCTTTTGATGAAATTTATCAGTTTGCTGCTGATATGGGTGGTGCAGGATTTGTATTTACTGGTGAGAATGATGCAGACATCATGCATAACTCTGTGTCTATCAATCTGAATGTTCTTGAGGAACAACGTAAACTGAATGAAATTACAGAACAAAATAAAACTAAAATCTTTTACTCTGGTTCAGCATGTATGTATCCAGAGCACAATCAACTAGACCCCGATAATCCTGACTGTCGTGAAGAATCCGCATATCCAGCAAACCCAGACTCCGAGTATGGATGGGAAAAACTTTTCTCTGAACGACTTTACTTTGCGTACAATCGTAATCATGGCATTCCTGTTAGGGTCGCTAGATATCACAACATATTTGGTCCCGAAGGAACTTGGGACGGTGGAAGAGAGAAGGCACCAGCTGCAATCTGCCGCAAAGTTGCTAAACTCCCGGAGTCAGGTGGACCTATCGAGGTGTGGGGAGATGGCTTACAAACTCGTTCCTTCTTGTTCGTTGACGAATGCATCGAAGCAACTAGAAGACTGATGGACAGTAACTTCATAGGTCCTGTGAACATTGGTTCTGAGGAGATGGTTACTATTAATCAACTTGTAGATATTGCTGCTGAAGTTGCAGAAAAAAAAGTTTCTAAAAATCATATTGATGGACCTTTGGGTGTTCGTGGTCGTAACTCTAACAATGATTTGATTCGTGGGAAGTTGGATTGGGAATATGAAATGACACTTAAAGAAGGTATTCGTTATACTTACTATTGGATTGAGGGACAAATTAGTCAATGAAATTTTCTATTGCTATACCTACCTGGGAATCCTATGGTAAAGGAGGAGAGTTTATTGATGACTTATTGAGAACAATAGAAATACAAACCTTTCAAGATTTTGAAGTTTGTATTTCTGATCATTCTGAAACTGATGATGTTCTTGATGTTGTAAAAACTTTTGAAAATAAGTTTAATATTGTTTATTCTAAAAATGCTGAAAATAGAGGTAATGGTCCTGCTAATACAAATAAAGCAATTGACATGTGTTCGGGAGACATTATAAAAGTAATGTTTCAGGATGATTTTTTCTACGACGATGAAGCATTAGAAAAAATTGTAAATGAATTTGATAATAGTGATAAGATGTGGTTAGTGAATGGTTCTAATCACACCCAAGACGATGGACATTCTTTTTACTGGGAATTGTATCCAACTTGGAATGATAAATTATTAGAAGGTGTGAATACAATTAGTTCTCCTTCTGTTCTTTCCTTTAAGAAAGAAGTTGTGAATAGATTTGATGAAAATCTTGTTTACTTTATGGATTGTGAATTTTATTATGGAATGAATGAAAAATATGAACAACCTATCTTTTTAAATGATGTATTGGTATCGAATAGAGTTGGCGAATATTCTGTGACCACCAATGTTTCTCATAAGAATAGAGATTACTATGTAGAGAAAGAAACAAAATACTGTAAGGAAAAGTATGACCTTATCAATGCATGAAGAACCCTTTGATCATTGGATTATTGATGACTTCTTTTCTTCTGATAAAGCACAAAGTATAACCGAAAATTTCCCTGCTTACGATGATGAGAGGTGGTACTTCTATAAAAATCCAATTGAAAATAAGAAAACCCTACAAGACTGGTTAAGATTTCCACCAGAGATCTACCAGACACTACAGGACTTATGTTCTCATGATTTTATTGAGACTATTAAGTTAATGACTGGTATCAAGAACTTATATCCAGACTATGGATTACATGGTGGAGGACTCCATATGCATGGTAGGGGTGGTAATCTAAACATTCATAAGGACTATTCAATTCATCCTAGGTTGAAGTTGCAGAGAAAACTTAATCTGATTGTGTATATGTCTAATGATTGGGATTCCACTTGGGGTGGTGGTCTTGAACTATGGTCAAATAATCCAAAAACGAATAGACCCAAAGAGTTGGTCAAAACTATTGAACCTAAGTTCAATAGAGCAATCTTGTTTGATACCACACAGAATTCATGGCATGGATTGCCTAAACCACTGACCTGTCCAGAAGGAAAGTATAGAAAAAGTCTTGCAGTTTATTATCTAACTGATATAGATGAGAACACTGAGGAAAGATATAGGGCACTCTTTGTACCAACAGAGCAACAATTAACTGACCCTAAGATAGTTAAATTGTGTGAGGAGAGATCAAAGTGAGAATTGCAGTTTTAACTTCTTCTATCGGTGCTAATGGATTATTGCCAATAAAAAAATTTCCAGGTGTTGATTATCATGCGTTTATAGATGAAAATGTAAAAGAAACATATGAATGGACAGTACATCCTGTATTAAAGTTTTCTAGTGATCCAACTTATGAAAATAGAAGAAACGCAAAAGTTTATAAGATACTGCCCTTTGCTTTTCTACCTGATTATGATTATTACTTCTGGGTAGATTCTACACATATGTTAGATGCAAATCCTGTAGAAGTTATAGATACATATCTAAAAGATACTGACATTGCTGTATTCAAACATCCAGAAAGAGATTGCATTTATATTGAAGGTAATTTCGTAAAACAAATAGGGTTTGATCATTCAAACTTATTGGAAGAACAACTTGATTTTTATGAGAATATGTGTTATCCTTCTCATAATGGTTTATATGAATTGCCAGTAAGAGTTCAAAGAAATACTAATCTAACTCAATGTATGGGTTGGAAGTGGTGGGAACAAATATGCATGTTTTCATCTAGAGATCAAATTAGTTTTCCATTTGTTTGTCACCAGTTAGATATTAAACCATCGATACTTCCTGGTAAAGCAAATGGTATAAATCAAAATTCCATAATGCCACAGATAGTATCTTCAAATCATAATAGGAGAGTTTAAATGAATATTCTAGAACAGATTGCAGCAAAAGCAGAAAGAGGTGACACGGGAATGTCTCTTCATTATGGATTTCTTTACTCTAGTGTTGTAGGTATGGAAACTAAAAATGTATTTGAATTTGGTAGTGGTTTTTCAACACACGTTATTCTTCATGCTCTTGAAAAAACTGGTGGAGTATTGACTAGTGTAGATGTTACTAACTTTAGTGATAACCCTAATATTACTGACTTTTCGAAGAGTAGTGATAAGTGGAGCTTCTATCATGGTAATAGTAATGAGTTATTTGCTGATAAAGATGTTGAGTTTGAACAATATGATTTGATCTTGCATGATGGATCTCATATTGGTGAGGAGGTATTGGTTGATTTAAATAACATTTATCCTTATCTTAAGAATGATGGTATTCTTATCACTCATGATACAAGGCATCACACTCTTGGTAAAGGTATGATGGGTGCTGCTGAAGAGTTTGCTAAGGATAAAGACCTTGAGATGTGTACTCTTCCTTATGGATATGGTTTGACGTTCTTTAGAAATAAAGGCAATCTTGACAATCCAGTGAACCTGACTTGGAGGAAACGTTCATGAAGGTATTATTTTGTGAACACCCTAATAAACCATTGAGTGGTGGATATTGCTCTTACTATAGTGAAATGTATTATGCTTTGAAAGAAGTTATGGACATTGATCATAAAAACTTTGTGCCTAGAAAAACCAGTGAGTTTAATGGATACGATACTGTATTCTTGGGTTTTGGTCATACAGATTGTAGTGAAGGGAAACCTGCATCATTGACAAGGGATAATGATGTTCTTTTGTTTCCTATTTTGAATAAAGAATATACAGGACTCCAAAATAAACTTGATTGGATTAAAGAAATGAATCCAACTGCTGGTCTTACTGTTCATCATGACATCAAAAAGTATGCAGAATACACAGGAAGTCCTTTTCATAGAATCATGTGGTCATCGAGTGAACTACAGTTTAGAAACTATGGTGGAGATTATAAACACGATCTTTTCTTTTCTGGAGTCACAAGACCAGAGCAATTTGAAAATCTTAGAGAAAGAGTTCTATCACAATTAGATAGACTTAATGGTGAACTTGGTAACTTTATTAATGTAAGATCACATAGAAACAACTATGCTGGCACAATGTTTAGTGATGATGAGTATGCTAGACATTTATCAGATTCAAAACTGTGCCTTGTAACCACTGGTCCTGCTGATTTAGTTGGAACTAGATTCTTTGAAATTTTTGCTGCTGGTAGAAGTTTGATCCTATGTAATAGATTAAACTCTGAAGTTTATGGAGACATTGTTGTTGATGGTGTTAATTGTGCAATGTTCTCTACAGAAGATGAGTTCTATGAGAAAGCACAATTTTATCTTGACAATGAAGAAGAAAGAATGAAAATTGTAAATAATGCTCAAAATATTTTTATGAAAAAGTTTACTTGGCAAAGTAGAGCAAAAGAAATCAAAAAAGTTATTGAAAGTTATCTATGAAAGTATCATCTATTATTTTAGCTAGAGGTGGATCAAAAGGAATTCCTAATAAAAATATAAGAGATTTTTGTGGTAAACCATTAATTTCATGGACAATAGAACAATGTATTGAAGGTGGAATTGATAAAGATAATATTTTTGTTAGTTCTGATTCTCAAGACATTTTAGAAATTGGAAATAAATATGGTGTTGGAAGTATTTTAAGAACACCTGAAGTATCTGGTGATGATGCAACTTCTGAACTTTCTTGGATTTATTCAATAGACTATTTGAAAAAATTGGGATTGAACTATGATTGGATCTTTGCTCCACAGGTTACATCCCCAATGAGAGAACCAATTGATATTAAAAATGGTTTATTGATGGCAGAAAGTGGTGTATGGGATTCCTTATTTGCGGCTACAAAAACTGATCAGTGTTCTTTATGGAAAAGAACTAAAGATGGATTGGAAAGTATTGGGTATGATTATAAAAAAAGAAAAAGGCGACAAGATAATGATATCCAATACATTGAAAATGGATCATTCTATATGTTTAAACCAGATTCTATTAAACAGTTTAATAATAGAATGTATGGAAACATAGGAATTGTTGAAATGGATCAATGGAAGTCTTTTGAGATAGATTCTATTGATGATTTTAAATTGTGCTCTTTGGTTATGAAAGAGTACATGTTGAAAAAATAATAATTTTATAGTATAATTTAAAAGTATAGGTGTAGGTTTATGCAAAAAGTTTATGTAATTGCTGAGATTGGAATAAATCATAATGGTTCCGAATCTCATGCAAGAAAATTGATTGATCAATCATATAAGTCTGGTTGTCATGCTGTCAAGTTTCAAAAAAGAAATCCTGATCTGTGTGTACCAGATGCTCAAAAAAATTTGATGAGAGATACACCATGGGGTGAGATGACTTATCTTGACTATAAGTGGAAGATCGAATTTAATATTGAACAATATCAATCACTTAGAGAATATACTAAGTCTCTTGGTATGGACTTCATTGTGTCCTGTTGGGATGAGCAAAGCGTAGATGATATCGAAAACAATGTTGAGGTTGACTATCATAAGGTAGCATCAGCACTTGTAACGGATATTTCTTTCTTAAAAAAACTTTCTTCTACAGGAAAATCCACTATCTTATCAACAGGAATGTGTACTCCTGAGCAGGTTGATGCTGCTGTAACCGCACTTGGTCCTAATCTTAAGTACATTCTTGCATGTACCAGCACTTATCCATCTTCTGTTGATGAGGTGAATCTGAAATATATCCACACTCTTAAGGATACCTATCCAGATATTAAAGCAGGATTCTCTAATCACCATAGTGGATTAGTTGCTTGTCTTGGTGCCACTGCTCTTGGATCTGAGTGTATTGAGTTTCACATTACTGATAATAGGACTCAATTTGGGACAGACCAAGCTTCATCTATTGAACATAGTGAAGAACTTGTAAGGCAAATTAATATTCTCTCTACAATGCTTGGAGATGGTGTTAAAAAAGTGTATGATAGTGAGATTCCTATTATGAATAAATTGAGAAAAACATGAAGAGATATTGTTTTGATATTGATGGGACAATCTGTAATAATACTTGGGGAGACTACGATAAAGCAATTCCAAACTATGATAGAATAGAATTGGTAAACTCTCTTTATAATGCGGGTAATTATGTAATTTATTTTACTGCTAGAGGTATGGGAACATGTAATGGTAATATTTCCAAAGCATATAATATGTGGGGTGAAATGACTGAGATTCAACTTAGTCTATGGGGATGTAAATTTCACCAACTTCTCTTAGGAAAACCAAATGCTGACTACTACATAGATGATAGATGTATTGAAGATCGTAGTTTTTTTAATTTAACATGAAACAATATAATCTAAAAGCATCTCAAAAATCTTTTAAAGCAATTGATGTACCTTCAGAATGCTATACTGAATTAGATGATCTTCTTAGCAGTAAACCCATCAACAATTTTGAGGGGATTTTAGTTGTAAAGAATGTTTTTTCTCATGAAATTATTGACACCCTAAGGAGTCAATATTTTTCTATGTTTGAAGGAGATTATGAATACGATGGTAGTGAATGGACTCATGTTAAGAATTCAAAACTATCGCATGGTATAGGTTCACACCCTGCTAATATATTTGTAAGATCAAAATCATTCTGCGATTTTATTGAGTCTAGTATTTTAAAGAAGTTGGCAGCAGTCCTCTTACATTCAGATCAATCTGTTTTATCTCCACGAGCTATCTTAAGAAGTTTCTCTCATTTAAGTTCTAGATGCACTTTAGCACATCGTGATAGAGACTACTTTCACACACCAGATAATGGTAAAGCATTAAGTGTTTGGATACCACTCGGACCTGCTGATCCTGATCATGGTCAACTTGTTTACCTTAAAGATTCTCAGCAAAATATTTCAACAATATCAAAATTGGTTAAGGAAGATAAGGTAATCACAAGTGACTTGAAGGGTTTGGCAGATCATCTTGAGACAACTTGGTACTTGCCAAATATCTCAAAAGGAGATATAGTATTTCATTGTCTAAATGTTGTACATGCGTCCTTCGATACTAACAATATGATTCCAAGATTATCATGCGATTTACGTTTCGCATCTTCTACTGAGTATCTTGATCCCAAATGGTCTAATTATTGGAGAGGTGATGATGGGATATAAATTTTTAGATTTTGGACAATCAATTAATGATCAACTTGAGAAATCATTGATTGAAGTATTACATTCTGGATTTTGGTCCACTGGTCCACAGTCAAATCTGCTTGAAGATACTCTTTCGCAGAAATATAAACGTCCTTGCATCACTACTTCCAGTGGTGGAACTGCATTGCAAACAGTGAGTTTGTTATTTCCTGAGATTAAGAAGATAGCAGTTCAAACAAATACATACTTTGCTAGTTGTTTGCCATGGGTAACTGCTAACAAAGAAATTATTCTTCTTGGATCTAGTCAGAAACTCTTGATGCCTGACATCAGCATTATTAAAGATGCTCTAGAGTATCAACCTGATGCTATTGTTCTTACTCACATTGGTGGATATCCTAATCCTGACATTCTTGAGATATCTAATCTATGTAAGGAAAGGGGAGTCATTCTTATTGAGGACTGTGCTCATTCACCTTTTGTAAGTATAGATGATCAATATGTTGGCACTTTTGGGGATGCCGCAATTCTATCCTTCTTTCCTACTAAACCTATTCCTGCAGGTGAGGGAGGACTTGTCATTCTCAAAGATCATGTAAAAGCAGAACAAGCACGTCGTTTACGTGATTATGGTAAGTATTCTATTGATGGTCAGTTGCATCATTCACTACCCGCACTTCCAAATGCTAGGATGAATGATTTTTCTGCAGCAATTGCTAATGTAATTATTGATAATTACGAATCAATCATTCAGCATAAGGAAGAACTGGCAGACATCTATGACTCAGAGTTGGGTGATTATTCTTTTAAAAAGATTAACTATACTGGATCTGTTGTTTCACCATCTTATTATAAGTATATCTGTTTCGTCCCAGATTCTTCCATAAAAACTTCACCTGTTTATGATCACGCTAATCAAATAACCTCAATTCTTGATGAGAATTCTTATCCATATACTTTTGTGGGAGAGACTCGTTCTTGGATTCCGCATGTTTGTTTACCACTCACACCATCAATGAATAAGAGTGATATATACGATATAATATCTTCGCTTTGATTATGGAAGTAACTATTTTGGGGAGAGGTGAATCTCTCAAAAAACTTGATAAGTTTGAATCCGATTGTACTGACGTAATTTTAATTAATGAGTGGTGGCAATCACCTAGAAATCCTTGTGAATACTATAAAGTACCTGAAGTTTCTAAATTTATTACTGGAAAAGATCTCACTCTTATTTGCACACCTTCCATTGGAGATTTGTCATCTTTGATTAGAGGTATTGAGTCAGATCATAATGTTAAAAACAAATATAATACAGTTTTTCCTCCTGGTTCTGGCACGGACAGAGATTGTCCAGCACAAGGTAATTTTAGTTGTTTCCCCTCAGAGTGTGTAGAGGACTACAAATATGCTCATCTGAGTGGTAAACTCAAGCAGAAGGATAGTTATCCAGGTGTATGGCCACTGGGTTGTGTAAGAGGTTCTCTAGCATGGGGTATCATGCTTGCTATTAATTACTATAATGCAGATAAAGTAAATATCTTTGGTCTTGATTTTTATGAGAAAGAATATCTGGTTCCACAGAAACATGACTACGAGGTTGAGAAGAAGCAATGCCAATCAATCAAGGATGATTACTCATTACTGTTTAAGTTTTATAGTAAAGTAGAATTTTCAATACATACCTTATCATCTTATAATCCTGATCTAGAAAATGTCACAATTCTTTGATTCTGTAAAAGAATATCTTCCATACTTCTTTGATGTAACTACAAATTATTACTATAGAAATCCTGACAATAGGGATAAAATTCTTTCTGGCGGTAATGAGATGAGACCATCAGTAAAGGAAGGTAAATATAAAGTCTTTACCTTTGCTGATAGGCATAAGGAAAGAGAAATTAATATGAAAGCATTCAAGGAGAGGATTGAAGAGTATCCTATCATTGATGAAGTAAAGGTATTCAATCTTTCTGATGTTGATCCAGGATATATCAAGGAGCACCAGTCATTGTTTGATGATAGTCGTGTCTTTCCTTGGGCAGCAAAGGCATACTTGATGCATAAAGGTCTTCAGGATTGTGATAATGGTGATGTTATTTTTTGGATTGATAGTGATATTAAAGATTTGAAAGAGGATGGTGTTGAGAATCTTTTTAATCTTGCAAACAACTCAGAGAAAGGTATTGTAGGATTTCATAGTGACTGGTGGTTAGAAAGACTGTTTACTAAGAGTGATCTATACAAGCACTTCAATATTACTGATCCTTCATATTGGGACACCAATCAAGCATACGGTGGTATCTTCTTGGTAAAGAAAAATGAATATACGGTTAAATTTTTTCAGGAATTATTTGACACATGGAGTATAATTAGACTAATGGATTACTCTTCATCTAATGCTGAAGAGAATGAACATTTTATCAAACATCAAAATGATCAGTCTATACTGTCTCTATTATACAAGATACATAATATAAAGACATTTCCTCTTCCACTGTATGATTTGTATAAGACAAATATTATTGGATTAGACAGTGGATATTTTGAAGAAGGAGTAGTCCTTCCATTAGTTTGGGAATCTTGTTGGCACAATATTTCATATACACAAATGTGGAATAATTGCAATTCAAAGTTTAATAAGGTGGTGTCCCCAGTTGAGTGTCTTTCAATGTCAACAGATAACTATGAACTATGATTAGAAGTATTGTAACCGGTGGTTGTGGATTTATTGGATCTCATCTTGTTAATAGATTGGTTGATTTAGGACACGAAGTCATGGTGATCGACAGAGTTCACCATCATGATCCAAATCCTAAAGCAACATATTATCTTATTGATCTGTCTGAGAAATATACAAAATTCATTCACCTTTTTGATAGTGTGAATAATGTATTTCATATGGCAGCAGAGGTTGCTATCTCATATTGCGTTGAGAAACCAAATGAGAGTATGGCAAATAATATGTTGTCAACTATGAATGTATTGGAGTGCTGTAGAATTCATAATGTAGATAGAGCTGTGTTTTCATCCACATGTGCTGTGTATGGTAACACAATGTTTAATCCTAATTATGAAACAAATAGTGTTGATTGTTTGAATACTTATTCAATTTCAAAGTATTCTGGGGAGATGCTGTTTAAAATGTATTACGAACTCTATGGTGTTAAGACAGTGGTCTTTAGATACTTTAATGTATATGGTGAGGGACAGCATCAGTCAGGACAGTATGCTCCTGTGATGTCCATTTTCAAAAGACAGAAGGAAAACAAAGAACCACTATCAATAGTAGAACCTGGATATCAAACAAGAGACTTTGTTCATGTATCCGATGTGGTGTATGCCAATGTTCTTGCTTCTCAAAGAGAACTTGAAACATATGGTGAGGTTTTTAATATTGGAACTGGGGAGGGAACAGAAATTCAAACTATTGCTGATTTAGTTTCTGATTATCAAATAATGATTCCTGCTAGACAGGGAGAGGTTATGCATTCGAGAGCAAATATTGACAAGGTTCAAGAAACTCTTGGATGGAAGTGGAGTGTTAAAGTTGTTGATTGGATTAGGAAAAATTTAAAATGAAAAAAATTACAATTAATCTCTCATTTTATAATCAAAATGAAGTTCTTATTAAACAAGTAAATGAATGGAAATCTTGGAGAAAAGAGATTAGAGATCAATTTTCTTTTTGTATAGTTGACGATTGTAGTAAAAAGTCTGCCTTAGATGTCCTAACAGAAAATGATGGAGTTGACTTAAACGATATAGATCTCTCTGTTTATAGAGTTGAAGAAGATCTTTACTGCAATATTGCTGGAGTTAGAAATTTATCTGCCCAAGAATGTAAGACGGACTGGATGGTAATTCTTGATATGGATACTTTTGTATCAGAAGAACTTGCCTCAAATATGTTGAGATTGGCCTCTTCAAGAACGGGGGAGGTATTTAAGTTTAATAGAAGAGTTCCCGGATACCCTAATCATCCAAAGAATGGTCAACCACATCCTGCAGTATGTCTTCTTAGAGTTGAGGATTATTGGAATGTTGGTGGATGTGAAGAAGATTTGGTTGGTCACTATGGGTGGACTGATCCTAGTTTTTGGTTTAGATCAACCGGAAAGTTGCACGTTATCACATACTCGGATTTATATTTAGATTACTGCCCTGAAGGAGAGGCAGATATTAATAGAGACAATTCTCACAATAGGAAGTTGTATGAAGAAAGAGTAATGTATGGTGGATGGTCAACTGATTTTATTAGGTTCGATTGGAAGAAAGTGAAATGAACATTGCTATTTTAGGATCTGCCGGACAGATTGGTGCTTATCTGGAAGAGTATTTAAAGGAAAAAGGACATGATGTAATTGGTGTTGATATAGTTGGAGGTCCACAGAATGACCTTCGTGTAACACCAAACACTTATGTTGAAAGTATTATTAAGAATGCTGACTTTGTATTCTTCCTAGCATTTGATGTTGGTGGCTCACATTACCTGAAGAAGTATCAACATACTTTCCAATTCATTAATAACAATACTCGTATGATGGCAAATACTTTTGCTTTATTTGAGAAGTATCGAAAGAGATTTATATTTGCTTCTTCACAGATGAGTAACATGTCCTACTCTCCTTATGGTGTAATGAAGAGAGTTGGTGAACTTCATACCACAGCATTGAAAGGACTCACAGTAAAGTTTTGGAATGTGTATGGTATTGAAAAGGATATGGAGAAGGCACATGTGATTACTGATTTCATCCGTAGAGGATTTGAGGAGGGTGAATTTGAGATGATGACTGATGGTACTGAAGAACGTCAGTTCCTTTATGCTGAGGACTGCTGTGAAGCACTGGAAACTGTAATGGAGAACTTTACAGACTTCAAACCAGAAGACCCACTTCATGTTACTTCCTTTAGTTCTACTTCGATTAAAGATATTGCCTCAATCATTCAGGGACAATTTAATTTGATTGGTAAGACAGTAAATATTAAACCTGGTCTTGCAAAAGATAGTGTTCAGATGGATAAACGAAACGAAGCAGATACTTACATTACTGGTTGGTGGATACCTAAAACCACTATAGATAGAGGGATTGCAAAAGTATTTGAGGATATGAAAGGTGATTGGATTTAATCATATTGGAACGATTGGAAGATTTGGTAATCAAATGTTTCAGTATGCGGCACTCAAAGGTATTGCCGCAAATCGAGAGTTTGAATATACAATTCCTCCAGAGAACTCACAAGTTCAAATTGATAATTATGGATTGTTAGAGGCATTTGAACTTACAGACAATAAAAATATTGGATGGATTGAAACTGAAAATATAATTCAGGAAAATCATTTTCATTTTGATGAGGATATATTTAATAAGTGTCCTGACAAAGTAAGTGTTTATGGATTTTTTCAGACAGAAAAATATTTCAAACATATTGAAGATGAAGTTCGTAAAGATTTTACCTTTAAAAGTAATTGGTTAGATCCTTGTAAAGAGTTTCGTAGTCAGATGGGAGAAGAAGTTATCTTCCTTCATGTTCGTCGTGGTGATCCTGGTCTTGCTGATAAGAGAGGATTTAAATGGGCATATGTAAACCTTGCAAATCAACATCCTGTGCAACCTCTTGAGTATTATGAGAAAGCACTTGCAGAGTTTGATGAGAGTCTTCCTGTAGTTGTATTTTCCGATTCGATTGAGTGGTGTAAGGAGCAAGAGTTCTTTCAGAATGATCGATTCATGTTCTCCGAACCAGAAGATACACACTCTGATGGAGCACTAGTCCCTTATCTTGATATGTGCTTGATGTCTTTGTGTGATCATGCTATTATTGCTAATAGTTCTATGAGTTGGTGGGGTGCATGGTTGATTCAAAATCCAAACAAAAAAGTAATTGCACCAAGCATGTGGTTTGGTTCTGATTATGCCGACAAAGATACAAAGGATTTATATTGTGAGAATTGGAAGGTCATCTAATGGATAGGAATAAGGCACTTTATAAACTCAAAGGACTTCCTCCCATATATTACCTAAATCTGGATGAGCAACCGGAGAGAAAAGAATATATGGAAGAGCAATTTAAGTATTGGGAGATTGAGAATTATACTCGTATCTCTGCATACGATGGTAGAGATGGTAGAGACCTTGGAGACATTCTTAAAGGGAGATACCCTGATATGATGTCTTCTGGTGAAGTTGGATGCACCACATCTCACCTGAGAGCAATGGTAGAGTTTCTTAAGACTGATGCTCCGTGTGCCTTAATGATGGAAGATGATTGTGATATCTCTACTGCATCTTATTGGCCTTTTGAATGGAAGAATTTTTACGCAAAGATTCCTTATGATTATGATGTAATTCAACTTGCTGTGATTAATACAGCAACAGTTCATATAAGAATGCATAGGAGATTTGTGAATGATTTTTCAACTGCATGTTATTTGATTACACGCCGTCATGCACAAAAACTAATTGACCTTCATGTAAGAGGAGATAAGTATAAGATTGATAATGGAGTCAAACCAAGAGCTGTTGCCGATGATTTGATTTATAATTCCGGAAACACTTTTTCCATTCCTTTATTTTTATATAAACTTGAGTTAGGTTCTTCCATTCATGCAGACCATATCGATGTTTTTCATAAGGCAAGTTATGATGGACTTTGGAATTTTTGGAAGACACAGGCAAATCAAATAGAAGATTGGAACTCTTTATTTGATTATGATCCGTACTTTAATCGCCTGCCACCAGAGCAAAAAAGTAGTGAATGATACAAAGAAATACTTGACAGGACTTTATGTTTCCTATATAATACTGTAATGTTTCTTCACAAAACTCAAATGACTGTAACAACCGAAGACGGTGGACGCACAAACATGTGGGCCACAGAACCCCGTATGTACGTCGATCCATCCTATACTGAGACATATGGTCTTGAGACATATGCAGAACGTGCAGAGAAACTCAATGGTCGCACGGCAATGATTGGATTTGCCGCAGCACTAGTTTCTTATGCTACGACTGGTAGTGTTTTCTTTTTCGGACTTTTCGGTTTCTGAGTACTTGACAATGTATCAAATATTGTTTACAATGACTAGTATTGCCTTCCTTGTGTTGTTGGCATATTCCGTAGAACAATTATCTGAAACTTACTAATGGACTTTAACGTTACCTTCCGCACTCCTGACGGTACAGAAACAACTGTTACCTGCCAGGATGACCAATATCTTCTTGATGCTGCCGAGGAAGGTGGTATTGATATGAACTATTCTTGCCGTGCAGGTGCCTGTTCATCTTGTGCTGGTAAGATTGTATCGGGTACAGTAGATCAAAGTGATCAATCATTCTTGGATGACGATCAAATGGAAGAAGGATTTGTGCTCACTTGTGTTGCATATCCAACTTCTGATGTTATAATTGAAACTGAACAGGAAGAGAACCTCTACTGATGCACGGAAGTCTTGAACCAGAAGATCGAGTAATGGATGCTCCATCTGTTTATGAACAAATTTCTTCTCTTGCCCAAAAATATGGGTGGGAAGAAGGTGATAACATCGTAGTTGAAATGGCAGGAACTCAAGTTTCTGGTATCGATGTTGGTGAAGTCTATAATAAAAAATGGCAATCACCCATTGGTACTCGTAAGTACAACAAAGAAGCATTCATTGTTATCAAAAATCTCTCAAGAGATCCCTTTGAGTCTTCTAAACCTATGGATAGAGATCACAAACCTCAACATCCATATGAACCAGTAAAGAATGTTTAATCCAAATCAACTCTATGATGATATGGAGAGACTAAATGCCCTATACGAAGAACTCTGCTGGGCACATGATGATGAACTAGTATTCACTCATGAAAATGGTAGAGTCATTATTTACAACAAAACACAGGAGCAAGAACAATGAACGAAAGAGCAGAACGTATTAATGGATGGGCAGCAATGATTGGTGTCATTGCAGCTATGGGATCATATGCAGCAACAGGTCAACTTATTCCAGGAGTATGGTAAAATGATGTTATTAGCAACCTTAATGTTTGGTGCTTTTATAATTCATTCGATGTTTACAGAAGATGTTGACGATGATGACCATTTTGATGGTGGTATGTTGATACCAGCACAAAACCCAATTCAATAACAGACAAAAAAGACTTTACTCTATATACTGAGTAGAGTCTTTTTTATTATATGCCAAAGAATCAATTGAGTAAGGACGAACTGATATGTCATGTTCTTAAACTCAAGCATGAAGTTGATGGAGAATCGAAATCAGTTTGGCAGAAAGAAAAGGACTTGGCACACAAGTATCTAAATCGAGTACTGGATCGAATTCAAGAGTATCGATACTAGGTCTTGACGGAATTTTCAAAGACCTGTATAATAGATGGGTCTTCGGGACACCACCTCAAAACACTCCTAACACGGGGGTTGACAAGGACGGGAAACCGTAGTATTATAAATAAGTCAGCAGGTTAAGGAACCAACACATTTCTTAACAAGTCGTAACACCCCTCAAACCAAGACCTCTAGGGTGTCTAAACACGTCTTTCATATCCCAGACTTAGGGTGTCTGGGAAATAGTAACTCCACCATTCCCTGATGGTCTTACTTTTCGTACAAAACAATGGCTACAACTCTTTCAAGGCAACAAACCTCTCCGTGGAATGATTTCTGCGAGTGGGTAACTTCAACAAACAATCGTCTTTATGTCGGTTGGTTCGGTGTATTGATGATCCCAACACTGTTAGCAGCAACTGTCTGCTTCATTGTCGCATTCATCGCAGCACCTCCCGTCGATATTGACGGTATCCGTGAACCCGTAGCAGGTTCACTCATGTATGGCAACAACATCATTTCTGGTGCAGTTGTCCCAAGTTCAAATGCAATCGGTCTCCACTTCTACCCAATCTGGGAAGCAGCATCACTCGATGAGTGGTTGTATAACGGTGGTCCTTTCCAACTGGTAGTCTTCCACTTCCTTATCGGCATCTATGCTTATATGGGACGTGAGTGGGAACTTTCTTACCGTTTAGGTATGCGTCCATGGATCTGTGTTGCCTACTCGGCACCAGTCGCTGCTGCGAGTGCAGTATTCCTCGTTTATCCTTTCGGTCAAGGTTCTTTCTCCGATGCTATGCCTCTTGGTATTTCTGGTACTTTTAACTACATGCTTGTATTCCAGGCAGAACACAATATCCTTATGCACCCGTTCCACATGCTCGGTGTTGCTGGGGTATTCGGTGGATCTCTTTTCTCTGCTATGCACGGAAGTCTGGTTACATCTTCACTCGTCCGTGAGACGACTGAAACTGAGTCACAGAACTATGGTTATAAGTTCGGTCAAGAAGAAGAGACCTATAACATCGTCGCAGCACATGGCTACTTCGGTCGTTTGATCTTCCAATATGCTTCATTCAACAACTCACGTTCCTTGCACTTCTTCCTTGCTGCATGGCCCGTTGTTGGTATCTGGTTCACCGCACTTGGTGTCTCCACGATGGCATTCAACCTGAACGGTTTCAACTTCAACCAGTCCATCCTTGATGGTCAGGGTCGTGTGCTCAACACATGGGCAGACGTATTGAACCGTGCCGGTCTTGGAATGGAAGTGATGCACGAGAGAAACGCACACAATTTCCCACTGGATCTTGCTGCTGCTGAGTCTACTCCTGTTGCACTTACCGCACCCGCAGTTGGTTGATATATCTAAAAACTGAATAACAAGAAAGAGACCTTACAGGTCTCTTTTTTTATGCTTAAGTATAAACTCGTAGGCATAAATTTTTGTTTCTAAATTGTATTGATTTACACACAAATGCTCTAAATAATGATAGAATTGGGGAGTTGAGAAAAGTGTAACTAAGTCGATTTTTATTATGAGCAAATTTATTCGTGGAGGTTATTTTGCACAATCTTATATCTTATAATCAATTAGCAGGATGGAAGGAAAGTCTTAAAAGTTTCAGTAAAACTCTAAGCACAGGTATGGAGGAATCAGATCTAATTAATGACTATTACAATTGTCTAATTGAGTGTGATGATAATCAGTCATCATGCAAACGTATATGTCGGGAGGTTCTTAGGGAATAAATTGTATGGTCTTAACTAAATATTAATGTAATAAGGACTCTGGATGAGTCCTTTTTTAATGGTCGAATATGAGTAAAAAGAAAAAGAGTAGATCATTTTGGAGATTATGGTGTAAAGCACTTGGACAGAAAGCATCAGATAATGATAAAGAATCTGATATTGTTGCCATCATCCGAACATTTGTTTTTCTTACATATCTAATTACCAATGTTGCAATCGTTTCAAATGCAGTAAGACATTGGAATGATAATGAATTTTCTAATCAGGGATTCATAACACATCCAAAGTACCCAGACATAAGAATGTGATAGATAGAGTACTTGCAAATACCTAATGAGATTTCTTTTTGCACTTCTTGCTACACTCTTTCTTGCCGCACCCGCATGGGCTATTGATGTTTCAATGGGTTCCGGTGGAAACTTGATTTTTGAACCATCCGATGTTACAATAAATGCTGGAGATACAGTTCACTTTGTGAATGATATGCTCCCACCCCACAATATTATTGTTGAGGGACGTGCCGACCTCTCAAGAGAATCACTGATGTTTAATCCCGGAGAATCGCAAGACATTCTCTTTGCCGATGCTGGAGATTATACCTTCTTTTGTGGTCCTCATCAGGGTGCCGGAATGACAGGAACTATTCACGTTAACTAATGAAAATATTTTTAGATACTGCTGATATTGATGAAATCAGCAAGGCAAATACAACAGGAATGATTGAGGGTATTACAACCAATCCTACTTTGATTAAAAGAAGTGGTCGTGATCCTGTAGAAGTTATCAAAGAGATTTCTTCTATGAGTAATCAATTCGAATCTGTATCGGCAGAAGTTGTTGCCGATACTGCCGAAGAAATGATTGATCAGGCAATGGAATTTGAAGGACTCTGGAATGTCACAATCAAAGTTCCTTGCACTGTAGAAGGACTGAAGGCATGTACTGCACTTGCTACCGTTGGAAAGAAGGTTAATGTAACTCTTATCTTCTCTGTAGCACAGGCAATTCTTGCTCGTCGTGCAGGTGCCGCATATGTTTCTCCTTTTGTAGGAAGACTGAATGATAATTCTGTCTCTGGAGTTGCACTTGTTCAGGCAATTGCCGGTGTTTATGATCGTCACTTCAGCACGACTCAAGTTCTTGCCGCATCAGTTCGTGATGTTCATCAGGTAGGAAGATGTTTTGATGCTGGTGCGAACATTTGCACTATCCCCCCAAAAGTATTCTGGGGAATGTATAATCATGTTCTAACGGATCAAGGTTTGGAGCAGTTTCAGCAAGACTGGAACTCTGTTAAGGGTCTATGATTAGTTCATCTACACCCGATAAGTTGGCAGAGATTATTCGGGACACCTGGCCTCAACTCTATCGAAAACATAAAGTAGGTATAACTTCTTATTGACTTCTATTGTAAAGAAGTGTAAACTAAATACCATAAGTTTACTACGGAGTTATGACTACTTCATCACTTTCACCCCCAATTTCACAAAGAGGATGGTTCGATGTCTTGGATGACTGGCTTAAACGCGATCGTTTTGTCTTTGTGGGCTGGTCTGGACTACTACTTCTTCCCACTGCTTATTTGTCAATTGGTGGCTGGCTTACTGGCACAACTTTCGTTACGTCGTGGTACACCCACGGGTTGGCAACTTCCTATCTTGAAGGTGCTAATTTCCTTACAGCGGCTGTGTCAACGCCTGCTGATGCTATGGGTCATTCTCTTCTTCTACTTTGGGGTCCTGAGTCTCAAGGGGACTTTCAGCGGTGGATCCAACTTGGAGGGCTTTGGGCCTTTGTTGCTCTCCACGGTGCCTTTGCACTTATAGGTTTCATGTTACGTCAGTTTGAACTGGCACGTCTAATTGGAATCCGTCCCTACAATGCGATTGCTTTTTCTGGTCCTATTGCTGTATTCGTGTCTGTATTCCTCATCTATCCTTTGGGACAGTCATCTTGGTTCTTTGCGCCGAGTTTCGGTGTTGCGGCGATTTTCAGGTTCCTTCTCTTCCTCCAGGGCTTTCATAACTGGACGCTCAACCCCTTCCATATGATGGGAGTTGCTGGTATACTGGGAGGAGCACTACTCAGTGCTATTCATGGAGTAACCGTAGAGAATACATTGTATGAAGATGGAGAACAGGCAAACACATTTAAAGCCTTCGATTCCACTCAAGAAGAAGAGACCTATTCGATGGTTACTGCGAACCGTTTCTGGTCGCAAATCTTCGGGATTGCGTTTAGCAATAAGCGTTGGTTGCACTTCTTTATGTTGTTTGTTCCTGTCATGGGTCTTTGGACATCTTCTATTGGCATCATTGGGCTTGCTCTTAATCTTCGTGCTTATGATTTTGTGAGTCAAGAGATTAGAGCAGCAGAAGATCCAGAATTTGAGACCTTCTACACAAAAAATATACTTTTGAATGAAGGATTGAGAGCATGGTTAGCACCTGCAGATCAACCACATGAAAACTTTATCTTCCCAGAAGAAGTTTTACCGAGAGGCAACGCATTGTGATTCAATCTCTAGGATTCTTACTACTTCGTATAGCGTTAGGCACCATGCTTATCCATCATGGATATGAGAAACTAGAGAACATTGAAAACTTTGCGGATGCATTTGTAAGACCATTGCATCTTCCATTACCAATCCTTTCCTCATACTTCGCAGCATTCTCTGAGATTGTGGGAAGTTGGTTGGTTATCTTTGGACTCGGCACTCGTCTGGGTGCCTTGGCAATCTTAGGTACAATATCATTCGCAATTTATCATGCCCTAGTTACATCTGGATTTAATATCTACTTGTTAGAACTCTTAGTTCTTTACTGGGGAGGTACAGCATGTATCGTTCTCAATGGTGGGGGTAATTTCTCACTAGATTATCTCATAAAACGGAGACTCACAAATGATTAAATCACTCTTCAGTATTATGTTTGCTGCTCTGATGTGGGTTCAAGTCCCACAGTGGAGTGACGACTGGTCTAAGTGTTCAGTTGATGTACCAGACACAGCATGTCATTGGTATATCACAGCACCTGATAATACTTTTGGTGAAGGATTTAGTTGGGCGAATGCCCCATGGTTCAGTGCTGAAGGTCTCCTTGACATTGGAGAACTTCACAACACAGTTCAATCTCTTCAGGAGGCATAATGAATTTATGAGTTTCTTATTAGCAGCATCGATGTCTTATTACATGTCTACAATTTGTCATGAGGCACCAAATTTAACTGAACTTGAGATAAAGGAAAGAGCAGAAGAAATGTTTCCTTATCGAATGGGAATGAACAACCATGACAAAATTTATTATTATGGATTATTCTGTAAAAACAACGATTAACTACTATGAATCACTATCTCGTTTTTGTTTATGGAGTATGTTTCTCCCTTATTGGAGGTGCTGCATTCGCAATGATGTGGAGTAATATCAAATCTATCAATGATGATATGAGAAAACCTCCCAAACCAAAACATCCTGAAGCACCGCAAGCAGGAGAAGAAGTTATGTATGTAGATTTGTCCAGAGAAAAACTGGAAGATCTTTACAAGGACTAAACTAACGTGTTAAAGAAATCTCATATCCTTAACACATCAAAGACAATGTGTTAAGTGTCCCACCACCTCTTTACAAGGGTGGTTTTTTATTGTATACTGAGAGGGTTAGAAACCCTCTTTTTTTATGGAAATAATTATAGAAGGCAAGGTCAAAACTGTATATGCTGGTGACGATGCTGATCGTGTCATCATTGAGTATCATGATAAGGTAACTGCTGGCAATGGTGAGATGGTTGATCATCCTTTAGGAAAAGGATCCCTCTGCTGTAGTATCTCATCTATTATCTTTGAGAAACTTGCCAAAGAAAATATCCCAACACATTATATTAATATGGTTGGTGCTAATAAAATGATTTGTAAGAAAGTAGACATCGTTCCATTAGAAGTTATTTGTCGTAATCGTGCTGCCGGATCTATTGTTCGTGAGACAACTCTGACAGAAGGTGCGCCACTACCACAACCGATTGTTGAGTTCTTTTTAAAGGATGATAGTAAGCACGATCCTTTACTTACACCAGACCGTGTGCGTTTGATGGGATATAATCCTGATCCATTTGTTGAGATGACACTACGGATTAATGATTATCTCCGGCAGATGTTCTACATCATGGGTATCGATCTGGTTGACTTTAAGATTGAGTTTGGTTATGATGCTCACGGTGATTTGTATCTTGCCGATGAGATTAGTCCTGATAGTATGAGGCTCTGGAAGATTGGTAGTGACGAAAGATTCGATAAGGATCTATTCAGAAAAGATGAAGGTGATATTGTTCCTGCCTATCGTGAGATCCTTGACCGACTACAACCCCTTGCAATCCAATGAGTGAGGTCTTCCAAAATGCGACACGATTTAACGATGATCCAGATGCTACTATTTTTTTAAGATATGGAAAACCAATTTGGTATCTTCACATCTTAAAAAAACCTGGATGGAAAAGTGGAACTCATTGGTCTCTTAAAACTAAAAATAAAGATGAAGCAATTATTGAAGCAAAGAAAAAATACCAAGATGTGATTGGTATAAATCAAACTCTTAAAAATAGTTTGTTCAATGTTGAAGATGTTAAGATTGCTACACTAAAAAAGGGTCTTGGAAGAATTTGTGAGGATAAATTTAAAAACTTGATGATGGTAAAAGGTTATCAAGTTTACACACCAGTTGAAGATATTTGGGGATCGGATTTTATCATCTCAAAAGATGGGAAAAATTTTGAAAGAGTTCAGGTAAAATCAACTGCACAAACTGGAAAGATGTCTTTTCATCTTATGACAAATCATACTGATAAACAACTTTACAAACACTTGGTTGATTATATGGCATTCATTAGCATTATGGATGATGTAATATGGTTAGTTCCAGTAAAAGACTTACCTGATACAGCTGGAATGACATTATCAAAATTAAAAAAAGATTATGAAAAATTCAAGGTTACTTATGGAATTTAAATTAAATGAAACACCACATCCCTGATGAGATTAGAAAGAACTGCTTTGATTGCTTCAAGAGTTTGAATGCTGCTGAGAGAGCAGTTGTTATGTTTGGTGAGGAAGAGTATCGTAAATCATTAGACCTTGAGAATGATGATGCTCCCTGTTGGAAGATACCAAGTGGAGAGTCAACTACCTTTGTTGGTTGGAACCCTATGTGTATTCCAACAATGGATTACATAGTATGGAAACTAGACCGTCGTGAAAAAATTGCCAGAGGTGAAATCATTGGATAAGTTATCAAAAGATGAGATGAGAACTAAGATCAAAGAGTTCTCTGCTATTCTTAAAAGTCAAAGAGAACATTGGGATGAAGAAAACAAACAAGGATTTACATATTCTTGTGATCTAATCTCACAATCACTGATTACATTATACATTCGTTTAGGAAGAGACTGATGGACTACAAGACTTCTGGAGTTGATATTATCAAGGGTAGATCTTTTGTAGAGTATATCAAAGCACTGGCACCTAATATTGGTGGGTTTAATGGAATGATGGACATTCCATCAGGATATGAGAAACCTGTTCTAGTATCTGGTGCTGATGGTGTTGGAACTAAAATTAACATTTGTAGGATTGCTTTTGATTACACCACTATTGGTCAGGA
>Ga0209194_1000288_pt1 | contig 42686 bp, 52 predicted proteins | sample COGITO_mtgs_1004_FD_184787 | JGI IMG/M metagenome (GOLD analysis project Ga0209194, IMG submission 184787) | Pelagic marine microbial communities from North Sea - COGITO_mtgs_100413 (SPAdes) (version 2) | ecosystem: Environmental > Aquatic > Marine > Epipelagic ... | reverse complement strand
CAACTGGTGCTTTAATTGTAACTGGTGGAGTTGGTATATCAGGTAATTTATTTGCTAGCGCAGGTACTTTGGATTCTTTGAATATTTTAAACACGACAGCTAGTACATCTAAAACAACTGGTGCTTTAATTGTAACTGGTGGAGTTGGTATATCAGGTAATTTATTTGCTAGCGCAGGTACTTTGGATTCTTTGAATATTTTAAACACGACAGCTAGTACATCTAAAACAACTGGTGCTTTGACTGTCGCTGGTGGAGTTGGTATCTCTGGTAATTTATATGGTTCTTTTGCTAGTTTTGATTCTAGGATAATTTTACCTAGTGATACATTTCTTGGGTCAACAAATACATTTACAGAATCTAATTACAACATCGTTACAAATGGTCCTATATGCCTGAATGGTAGCCCTGGTACAAAAACAATGATACATTTCTTTGGTGGATCAGGAGGTACTCCAAGTTTTACTAGTCGATCATTTGGTACTAGATTATTACTTTCATCTCAAGTATCTGGAAGTTTATTAGATACAGCAATTGGTGTGTCTGGTAGTTTATTATGGTTATCTGTACCTGATGTGAATGACGTAGTTAGATACTATTTTGGTAGCACTACACATAGTATAGAACTTGGTATTATAAGTTATTTCAAAGGTTTAGTTGTTGAAAACACAACTGTTAGTACATCCAAGACAACTGGTGCTTTAAGAATTGCTGGTGGACTTGGTGTATCTGGTAATTTATTCGCTAGCGCAGCTACTTTTGATTCTTTGAATATTTTAAACACTACAACCAGTACATCTAAAACAACTGGTTCTTTGACTGTCGCTGGTGGTCTTGGTATCTCTGGTAATTTATTTGCTGGTGCAAGTACTTTGGATTCATTGAATATTACAAGTACATTAGAGAGTAGTTTTGAAACTGGGTCATTAGTGACTTTAGGTGGTGCTTATATTAAAAAAGCATTAACATTAGATGGTAATTTATTCGTTGGACCTAATGGTGTTGTAAATTTTATTTCTATGAAATCCAAGTATTATTCTATTTCAGCTGAATTAGATCTTACATCTACATTTAGTAACAACATATATACAATTATATATAATAGTTGTAGTGTTGGTTTAAATGATAGTTCTGGTACAATTACAAATACTAAATTTACATGTATACAAAATATAGCAGAGGTTATTGTAGGTTTTGATTTAAATGCAACTTATAATTTAGATTATATAAAAAATAGTAACTTCAAAGTTGTATTGAGTTATGATTCTAGTTTTAATGTGAATAACGTGTATAATATATATTTAGAACAACCGTCATTTGGTAATTTAAATGATTTTACATATTATTCTATTTTTTCTGAATATGGTTTAATTAAATTTAATGACACTACTCAAAGTACATCAAAAACAACTGGTGCTTTAACTGTAGCTGGTGGAGTAGGTATTTCCGGTAATTTATTTGCTGGTGCGGGTACTTTGAATTCATTGAATGTAATTGGTACAATGACATCTAATAGAGTTAATACAAATACATTGGATTTACTTCAACAAAAAACACAATCAACAGATGGTTTTGATTCATCTGGATCTAATATATACACACTAAGTCCTATATCTTTCGGTAGTTCAAATGGATTGAATAATATTTTATATTTCAATTTTAATGCTTCAAAAGGTTTACCTACATTTTTTACTAGATCTAATGGCACAAGAATTATATTCGACCCACTTTTAGATTTTAATGGAAACAATTTAGATAATGCTTTTGGATATTCAACCAATGTTCTTTGGACTTCATTGGCAACTACTTCTCATGTATATCGTTATTATTTTGGTAGCACCACACATACTATAGAACTTGGTCTCACAAGTTATTTTAAAGAAATGGTTATTGAAAACACAACTGCTAGTACATCCAAGACAACTGGTGCTTTAAGAATTAATGGTGGACTTGGTGTATCTGGTAATTTATTCGCTAGCGCAGGTACTTTGGATTCATTGAATGTAATAGGATCAACTGGTAGCACTTCTAAAATAACTGGTGCTGTAAGAATTACAGGTGGTTTAGGTGTAGGACAACATATTTATGCTTCTAGAATAATTTTACCTGATGAAAATACTATAGGTAATAACAATACATTTTTTAGTGAAAATGATTACAATTTTGCAACATCTGGACCTATATTATTTACTGGTCCTGCTGGTCAAAATAATGTATTAAATTTTAATAGAGATGCATCAAATGCTTTACCTTCTTTTGGAACTAGATCAAATGGTACTAGAATTATTCTTTACTCTTCTTTAAGTGGTTCTAATTTAGATTCAGCTTTTGGTGTTGGTCCTGGAGTATCTTGGACATCTGTACCAAACACAAATGATAGATTTAATTTTTACATTGGCGAAACAAGTTACAGAGTGTCTATAGGAGCTAATTCTGTTGCTACAAATGATTTTACTTACAAAGATAATGTAGGTACCATGAATATAAAAGGTCATTTAGTAATGGATTTTAATGGATCAGTTACTAATTCAATACTTTGGACAATTAATCCATCTGGTATCGCTAAACCTAGTTTCACAAATAGATCTCAAGGTTCTAAACTTGTTTTGACACCAACGATCTCTGGTACTTTATTGGATTATGCAATTGGTATAGAAACACAATGTATGTGGTTTTCTGTACCTGGTGTAAATGACGTATTTAGATACTATTTTGGTAGCACAACACATAGTATAGAACTTGGAAATACTAGTTATTTCAAATCTTTAGTTGCTGAAAATACTGATGCATCTACAAATAGTAGTAATTGGTCATTTAAATCAAATGGTGGTATCTATATAACAAAACAATCTATATTTGAAAATAGAGTTATAATAGGAAAAAACAATGACACTAGTACAGGTAACTATAGGTTATATGTAGAAGCAGCTGCAGCAAACACAACAGTTGGTAGTTATGGTTTCTTGACTTCATCAGGAAATGTAGGTCTTCATTCACCTAGTAGTAATAATAATAATTATGCTGCTTATTTTGGTAACAGAATTGTAGTAACAAATGAAGTTAATGTTGTTTCTGATAGACGTGTCAAGAAAAATATTTCAGATATTCAAGACATGACCAGTATTATTAAAAATATAGAACCAAAAACATATAATTTATTAAATGAACAAGATCAAGACCAAAAACATTATGGTTTCTTGGCTCAACAAGTTCAAGAACTAATTCCAGAATTGGTATCAGAAACAATTACTGGTGTAAAGATACCAAAATTGTTTATAGAATTAGATACAGACTTTTCTTTTATTTTACCACAAGAATATTTACATAATGATACTTCAGATGAATTTACTATATTGATAAATGATAAAGAAGAAAAGATAAAATGTTTTATGGAAAATGATAAAGTATTTATATGTCAAGAACATCGACATTTATTTGACACAAAAGAGTTTTATATTACTCAAATATATTTAAATAGAGGTCTAAATATCAATTACAATGGTTTCGTACCAGTTCTTTTAAACGTTGTAAAGTCACTTGAAAAGAGAATAAGTGAATTAGAAAACCTTTTAAATAAATAAATTATTATTGATTAATGCAGTTTAAGGATATTGTAACTTCTCTAGCACAATTTTATGAATTGGCACAAAGAGGTGGAGCACTCACATTGGAAGAATCTTATGTGGTAAAGAGATCCATTTCAACATTGATGGAAAAGGGATATGAATGTGAACAACGTGATGAATGTCTACAAAAGATTCTACTTTCTGTATCAATGGGACAGAAAAAAGGTTGTTATTCTTCTGAGAACGTGGTTGTTTACTTTGAACTATTGGAAAAATTGGAAGCTCTGAAAAAGGAAGATGAATAAATTTTTTTGAATATTAAATAATGGATAAAATTATTGTTTATTTTGACAAGAGTTTTGTAGAAAAAATTCCTTTAGAAAATAACACAGAAGAATTTTACTTTTATTTTTAATAAATGAAACTAAAAATAGATTGGTATCTTTCTACTATACACCAAAATTTGTCAGAAACATTTATTGAAAAACACAAAGATAAAGTAGATTGGTATTGTATTAGTTATAGTCAAAGGTTGTCAGAACCATTTATCGAAAAATATAGTAAAAAATTACATTGGAATTGTATTAGTTATCATCAAAAGTTATCAGAATCATTCATAGAAAAACACATTGACATACTAAATTGGAAATATATTAGTCAATATCAAGAGTTATCAGAATCATTTATTGAAAAATACAGTGACAAAGTACGTTGGATAGATATTAGTTTTTCTCAAAAATTGTCAGAATCATTTATTGAAAAACATAGTGAAAAATTAAATTGGATAGATATTAGTTGTTATCAAGAATTGTCAGAATCATTTATTGAAAAATATAATGAAAAAATAGATTGGGAATATATTAGTTATCGTCAAAAGTTATCAGAACCATTCATTGAAAAACATAATGAAAATCTAAATTGGGTGTATATTATTGAATACCAAAATTTGTCAGAACCATTTAGAGAAAAACATAAAGACAAATTAAGATGAAACTAAATTTAAGATGGAGATATATTTCATGTCGTAAAAAATTGTCACAACAATTTATTGAAAAATACAGTGACAAAGTATATTGGGAATTTATTAGTTCTCGTCAAAAGTTGTCAAAATCATTCATGGAAAAACACAATCAAAAATTAGATTGGAAATATATTAGTATATACCAAAAGTTGTCAGAATCATTTATTGAAAGACACAATGACAAAATATATTTTGAATTTATTAGTTATTATCAAGTGTTGTCAGAAAAATTTATTGAAAAACATAGAGAAAAATTAAATTGGAAATTTGTAAGTAAGTGTCAAAAGTTGTCAGAAGAATTTAGGAAAAAATACAAAAATAAATTAAAATGAAACTAAAATTATTATGGTTCAGTATTAGTAAGCGTCAAAAGTTGTCAGAACAATTTATTGAAAAACATAGTGACAAATTAGATTGGTATAATATTTGTAAATACCAAAAGTTTTCAGATAAATTAATTGAAAATTTAAGTGATAAAGTAGATTGGATAACTATTAGTAGACATAAAAAGATGTCAGAACAATTAATGGAAAAACACAAAGACAAATTAGATTGGGATTTTATTAGTGGAAGTAGAAAGTTGTCAGAACCATTTATTGAAAAACACAGTGACAAATTAAATTGGATTTATATTAGTTGTTATCAAGTGTTGTCAGAACAATTCATTGAAAAACACAGTGACAAAGTACATTGGAAAGACATTAGTAAACACCAAAAGTTGTCAGAACCATTTATTGAAAAACACAGTGACAAATTAAATTGGAAATATATTAGTTGTTATCAAAATTTATCAGAAAAATTCATGGAAAAACATAGTGACAAGTTAGATTGGTATATTATTAGTATATACCAAAAGTTATCAGAACCATTTATTGAAAGACACAACGATAAACTAGATTGGAAATGTATTAATAGATGTCAAAAGTTGTCAGAAAAATTCATGGAAAAACACAATCACAAACTATATTGGTATTATATTAGTAAGCTTCAAAAGTTATCAGAACCATTTATTGAAAAATACAAAGACAAAGTATATTGGTTCCGTATTAGTCAATATCAAGAGTTATCAGAATCATTTAGAGAAAAATACAAAAATAAATTAAAATGAAACTAAAATTATTATGGTATAGTATTAGTAAATACCAAGTGTTATCAAAACCATTCATTGAAAAACATAGTGAGAAAGTTATTGGAAGTTGTATTAGTAGATACCAAGTGTTATCAGAGTCATTTATTGAAAAACACAAAGACAAATTAGATTGGTGTTTTATTAGTAAATACCAAAAGTTATCAGAACAATTTATTGAAAAACACATTGACAAAGTATATTGGTCATATATTTCTTCATATCAAAAGTTATCAGAATCATTTATTGAGAAACACAAAACAAAAGTAGCTTGGATAAGGATTAGACAACACCAAAAGTTGTCAGAACCATTTAGAATTTCCTTTGGAAATCCATCGGAAACCGTAGGTTTCATTGAATAATACAAAGACAAATTATGAAACTAAAAATAAATTATGATTACGTCACTAAAAATAATGATTTTTATAAAAAGAAATTATTCATTGAAAAATATAATCAATGTATTGATTTTAAATTATTTACACAATATAACATAGTAACAGAATACATGTTTAAAAAATATTATAAAAAACTTTGTTGGTCTATTATATGTGAAAATTTTAATCTAAAAGAATCTTTCATGTATAAATACTTTGATTATATTAATATTTCTAAAGTATTAATATTTCAAAAACTTTCAGAACCATTTATTGAAAAATTACTTTGTATTAATAATAATGAAATGTACAAGAGATATTTACAACCTGATGTTTTAGAATCTCATAGATTTATGGAGAAAACATATATAAATGAAATATCAACATCATTACAAATGAATGATTTATGTGAATACCAAAAGTTATCAGAATCATTCATAGAAAAATATAGTGACAGAGTAGAATGGTGTCGTATTAGTATATACCAAAAGTTGTCAGAACAATTCATTGAAAAATACAAAGATAAAGTAGATTGGATATTGGTTAGTAAGCACCAAGTATTGTCAGAACCATTTATTGAAAAACACAAACACAAAGTACATTGGGAATATATTAGTTGTTATCAAGTGTTGTCAGAACAATTTATTGAAAAACATATTGATAGAGTTAATTTTCATAATTTATTTATTACTAAAAAATTTAGTCAACAATTCATTGAAAAATATAAACACAATATATATTATGATAATATTATTATAGAATATCAAGACTTACCAGAACATTTCCTTGAAAAATACAAAGATAAATTAGATTGGAATTATATATGTAAATACCAAAAATTATCAGAACAATTCATTGAAAAACATATTGATAAAATAGATTGGTGTTTTATTTGTAGTTCTCAAGTGTTGTCAGAATCATTTATTGAAAAATACAAAGATAAAGTAGATTGGGAATCCATTTCATGGAAACAAAATTTATCAGAATCGTTCATGGAAAAATACAACGAAAAACTATATTGGGAATCCATTTCATGGAAACAAAAGTTATCAGAATCATTTATGGAAAAATATAGTGAAAGACTAGATTGGGGGTTTATTACTGAACATCAAGTGATGTCAGAATCATTTATTATAAAACATATTGACAAAATAGATTTGGTAAAAATTTGTTACCATCAAAAATTATCAAAAGATTTTTTCAAAAATAATATTGATTTATTTAAAGAAATTTATAGTCATGAAATTATATTTAGATATTTTAATGAATATATTGAAGACTTTGAATTATTTGATAAATATAAACATTTACTCGATTGGAATATAATAAGTTCTTATGATAATTTATCTAAACAATTTATTGATAGATATAAAGATTATTTAGAATATATACAAATTATTAACAAATAAATTTATTTAATAATCACATTTTTATTCTATAAACATTCTTCAAATAGTAAACTCTAATTTTTCTAATTTATCATTTTTTAAATGGTAACTCATCTTGTTTCACTATTTTTTTTATTTATTTTATTTAAATGCATTATAATTACTTGGTTGTAATATTACTATTCTTTTTGTTTTTTGTTCATAATGTTAATGGAAGATTATTTATAGGTAGTTATAGACATGTAAAAATGTTAAAAGACTTTACAAAAGACACAAAAAACAATTTTATTATAATACAGTCACTTGGTGATGTATATACATTTATGAAATATATCATATTCTTTAATCCAAATATTAACTTGCCATATGAATCAAAAAGAGAAATGTTTCTACATGAATACACACATGTATGTTGTAAAGACTGTGTAAACCATGATCAAAAATTCTTGGAAAATTATAAAAAGGTTAAAAAAAATAAATAATGAAACTTATTTTATTTGACTCAAACAAATATAGTAGAAAATCAAATTTAGATAGTTTGTATAATTTAGATAAAGATAATATCGAAAAATTAGATTGGAATTATATTTCAAAAAATAGAAAATTAAAAAAATCTTTTATGGTAGATTATTTTTATTACTTGAACAAAAACTATATTTGTATATATCAAGATCTACCAGAAGAATTTATAGAAGAAAAAATACACTATTTAAATATAAATCTAATAATCAAATACCAAGAATTATCGGTTTATTTCTTGATAAAATATAAACATAAATTAAATTGGGATCTAGTTCTTAAATATCAAATTAAAGATTTACTTGAATAAATTTTCATAAGTATTTGTCTTTTTAGTATTGTATATAACAGAAACAGATTCTAAATCATTCACATTTTGAAGTGGGCTAACTATTTCTGGTTCTTGTACTTGTACTTGTTCTGGTGCTTGTTGTACTTGAACTGGTTGTTGTTGTTCAGGTAATGTATATTCTCTTATAGGTTCTCTTTTACTCTGTTCTTCCAATTGATTTATATTGGTAACTGTTTTAAATTCAGGTTCTTGAGAAATCTGTACAGGTGAATTTTGAGGAACTTGATAAACTGGTACACTTTGTGACACTCTAGACACTTGTGATTTTACAAAAGGGTCCTTTGAATCAATATTATATACATTCTTTTCATTGATATCAATCGTTGGAATTCTATCCATGACATCTTTTTCTTCATTAATTTCTTCCTGTAATTCATACTTTTTAAATGAGATACTATTTTCAATAGATTCTTTTATAATAAACAAGACTTCTTTAAAACAATTAGTCTTTTCCATTCCAGATTTTTCAATACAACTTTGCATCAAATCCTTATTTGGTACAAGACTTCTAGCAGACTTTATAAAAGCCCTCTTGTAAATTTCATCAATATACTTTTCAACGTCTTCTGACTTTAAAAGATATTTAAACATTTTCTTAATATTGTTATAGTCTTCAATTTTTTTAAGTTTCTTTAGGTTATTAAGAGTATGTTCATCTTTTATGATCTTTCTTACAATCTTTTCAAATATAACCAATCTGTCATCAGGAAGTTTGTTTTCTGCTTTCATATTAACATTTAATTCCTTATTCTTTATCTCTGTTTTAATAGAGAGATTCCAAGTGTCGATAATATCATTGTATAAAAAGACACTAATCTCATTCTTTAAAAGTTTCTCCATTAATATTATATATTTTATTTATTTAATACTTATTTCTTCTTTATATAAATGTGTTGAACATTTGTAGAATTTCCCATTGATTTAGCAACCTGTTCTCTTTTATCAAATGACTCATTTTCTCTAACAGGGAATTTTTTTGACAAAAACCATCTTCTAAGCATTGTTGTTGAAATGTTTTTCTTAAACATTTGTTTAAATTCCTGGTTTAATGTAATAGGTGTTAATGATTCAGTTAGATTGTAATTCAATAACAACGGCATGTTTATGAATCCATAGTTTCCAGAATTTCTTTTCATTGTTGTTACACCCAATGTAAAACGAAACTGTAACATTAATAAAATCTTTTCATGAATATTGTCATCTACGTTTATAATAATAGGATCCTTTTTTTCTGATTTTTTAAATTTTGTTATGATAAACTGTTTTGTTTTGACATTGTAATAATTTTCGTTTTCGTTACCAATAACAGTTCTTGTATAGTCTGATCTTAATGGAGGTATATTTTTCATATACAACAATGTTAATAAATGTCTTTGTAATTTTCGATGACTATCTCTATCAATTTTCATCTTAGAATAATCTAAATTGTAATCATTGAATACCTTTTCTATTAAACTATCTTCAGGCCAATTTTCCTTTTGATAACTTGTCATTTCTTGTGATTTTTGGTTGTTTTCATATCTTTGTTGTATTTCCATGATTTCTTTTTTAATCTGAATAACTTGGTTTTCTGGAATATCAATTTCATTCATTTCATACATTTTCAATACAGCACACATGTATGTTCTTTTTGTATTTTCATTTGAATAAAACTTGTTTAATTGTCCCAAGACGTCTTTTTTAAAATCAATACCTTTGTTTTTTAATGTAATGATTCTTTTTCTATAATCGATGATTGTATTTTGAGAGACCATTTTCATTTGTTTAGAAAAATATTTTGTTTCCAGATTTTAAATGGTAAAAACATTTATATTATTTTTAATAGCAACAATTATCGGTGTGTCTATATATGTAAATACAAAGAGAAATTAGAAATAATTTTTATATCAATGTTAAAATGTTCCAAAGAAGGATATTTAAATTAAAATTAAAAGTATGGATATATATATTTATTTTTTTAATATTTGGAATTATATTTTATAGTTTTCTAAGAGCAAACGAGTCTTATGAAAAAATAGATTTAGAATATTGGAATACTGATAAACTATTTGTTTCAAATAAAGACAAGGATCAAAAACTTATACCGTATGATATAATATCAGATGTGTACTATGTTAATTCTTTGAATAATGTTTACAACATGAGTGATTTTGATTCTAATTATATAGAAAAAGTTTATCAAGACCCAAGTACAAAAGCTCCAAACGGACCTAGGAATCAATCTTCTCTGACGCTTTAAAAAATAACAAATAATATAAATAAATATGTCAAGAATATAATATACATTCTATTTTCTTTTATGAAAAAATATTCATAATTACCCAGTAAAAAATCATTATACATTTTAGACCATGTATACATAAATAATTCTATAGTTTCTTTAATAGACATTATTGTAAATGGTTTCTGGGTATACTCTGGTGTGTTTTCCAACAACATGTATTGATCATATAATTTTTTATAATCATTTTGTATCATAGATATCTCCTTGACAGGTGCGTCATAAAGATTAATATCAAGAGAGTTACCAGAGTAAATATTGTCTCTAAGAAGAAATTTAGTATTGACATTCATTAATTTTATCAATTCTAACAGATCTTGCTTTTGAGAAAAATGATAACTTTGCATTTAATGTTAATTAAGAAAATAAAATATATACTATTACATGAGCAAGTACCTACCTGATAGCAAGACAAAGCGAATTGATATTCGAGAAATGGCTACTAATTATCTTGGTAAGATGACTTTTTCAGATCTAAAGCAAATTGGACAAAATATGAAAATGTCTTTTCCTAATATTACAGATGTAAGTAGAAAGTTTACACCAAAGTTTATGAATGGTGAAATCGTAAAGATTTACAATGGTTCTGAACCAACTGACCCAAAGAATATTATTGTTTCATTCAATGACCCTGAAACTATTCGAGGTTTTTATCATGTAGAAAAGGTACAACGAGAAACATTTAAAAAGAATGGAACAACATTCAAGTCAAAGTTTTCACCTGAACTATGGAACCTACCTGAAGAAGATCAAGACTCTAATCTACCTAGTCAACTAGAGTTGTCATTTAAGTTTTCAATGATTCAAGATGAAGCAGATGAAAGACATGGAAAGTTTTTAAAGTGCAAGTTTATCAATGAAGACAATGAAGAAAATGAAGAAATTACATTTCAAGACATGGATAAGAATATTGAATTGTTTTCAAAGGTAGATATTGTATCCACGATGTATGGATATCTTTTGAGTGGAAACATGGGTATTACTTTGAAACCAATGTTTGTAAAGGTGTATCCACCAGAAGAAGATGATGAAGATTTGTTTTCTTCAAACAAACACAGTGGAGATGAATTGAGTGGAGATCAAAAAAAGGCTAGATATTCTTAATAAATAGTTTATTCAAATTCAGGATCAGATTCTGAATCTGGTTCTGGGTCTATTACCAATCTTCTTGAATCTGCAAGTTTTTCTAATTCACTTTTTTCCGGTGTCCTTTTTTCTTGAGTTGGTGTTTTTCTCAATTTAAAACCTCCGTCTTTTATTTCTTCTTGAATTGAATTGTATTGTTTTTTCTCTGTATTAATTTGTTTTCTTGAATCGTCTATTTTCTTTAAGAATTTTAAACCTTTTTTTATATCATCTTGATTATCTATTGCTAAATTTTTAGCTTTTTCAATATTATCTTGATTATCTTTAGATACTTCTTTAGCTTTTTCTATAACTTTATCTAAATCAGATTTTTTAACACCATGTTTTTTTAGTGCATCTTCAACTTTTTTAATAGTATCTTGTTTTATACTCAGAGTATTTTCTAAGTCAGGTAAAGGTGGTGATTTAAATATTATAGAAGATGGGTCACCAGTAAAAAAATCATCATTAAAATCTGTTGGTATTAATAAACCAAAATTACTTTCTTTTTCTTTGTCAACTTGGTCAACTTGGTCAACTTGGTCAACTTGGTCAACTTGGTCAACTTGGTCAACTTGGTCAACTTGGTCAACTTGGTTAACTTGGTCAATTTGGTCAACTTGATCGCTTTGTTTTCCTTGGTCAACTTGGTCATCTTGGTCAACTTGGTCAACTTGGTCAACTTGGTCATTTGGACTTTCTTGGTATCTTGGACTTCCTTGGTCATTTGGACTTCCTTGGTCAATTTGGTCGTTTTTGTTTTTAAATAAATCAATATCTGAAACAATATAATCTATAGTTTCTGTAGTATAATAATCAATATTTGATATAAATTTTAATTTATCTTTTATATCTTCTATAATACCATATCTTTTAAATATAACATCCTTGACATAATAATTACCATCAAGATTGAAATTTAATTTAATTGCATAAGGATCGTTATCAATCATTAAATTCCTTATGTATATTTCTCTGTTTGGATAAATATCTAGATATCCTTTATTGTTATTCAACACAGAAAGGATATATCCATAATATGAATTAGTAAGATAATATGGATAAGAAGAATAGTTATTCTTTAATACATGATCCATAAAAGGAACTGATGTACTGTAATTTAACCAAATAGCATATTTTCTACTTTTCACTAATGAAACTACATGATCTATTTTTTCTTTAATATATACAGAATTATCATCTTCCAAATTTTCAATCACTTGTATAAAAGAACATATTTTTTCTGAATTAAAATATTCAAATTTAGATGGTTTGATATTTTTACAAGACTTTTTTGTTACGAAAATAGGTACAATTAAATGACCCTTTTTCCTTAGATAATAATTCAAGTAATCAATTTTTGATATTTTTTCAACATGTTTTTCTATTGTACTACCACATTCATCTACTAGTATAATTGTTTTTATAGGTTCAAATAATTGCCTTTTACCACTATTTACAAGTTGTATATTATACTCGAGGTCAGATAAAAAACAATCATCTATAAATCTCTTGCATTTCATTTTTTCAGTATCTATTTTATATTTGAAATTTATATCAATTGAATTTCCTTTTTTCACATATATATTTTCATCTAATTCTATAACCTTGTAAAAATCAACGTCAACGTCCATTAACATTTCATAAAAAAAATATTTTAAAGCAAATGTTAAGATGATAAATAAGATTTTATTATATAGTATTATATTTTTATTGATACAATTTGCTATTTCAGATAAAATTGAAAAAGAAAAAAATAGAAATTATCTAAATACATTTATTTTAATGTGTTTTATGGTGTTTATAGACTACAAGAAAGAAAGTGAATGTTCAAATAGATTTACTATCCCAATTGATTAGTCAAAAGAAGTTCTATACAATTTTACAATAAAATCTTTTCCGTTAAATTGTACAGTATTTCCATTATATAATCTTGTATCGTAAGGGCTATTATCTAATTCTATTTGAATGTCATTTTCTTTTGAAACATAGTAGTAATATCTATTGGCATACGTTTTCAAAAATAAATTATAAAAATTGTCAGTACCAACTTCTTGGATTAACCCAACTCTTGACCAATCGTCATGTGAATAAACATGTCTTCCCATTGGGAAATTGGGGTCTACTTTATTGACTTGTCTTGATATTTCTGGTTGTGGTAGTGTCATATATATTTGTGACGTTGTGTCTAATTTTTCTTTATTATTAAAATAAAACATGACAACAAACATTAAAAAGATAATACTAAAAAATGTAAAATCATTAATACAGATCATTTTAATTTTTACTTAAAAAAAATAAATAGTAAATTTATAACATGGCTTATGAATTCGAAAAAGTGCTTTTTAATGGAAAAATAGAAAACATCGATCTATGTATAAATGGCATTACTCCTTTTTATGATATTCATGGAAATTCAGATTTTAAAAAGAAAGAATTACCAATTGATTTTATAGAAAAATTTGATTACCTATGTCTTCGAGATATACAAATAGGATATTGTAAATCTATTTTAAATGGTAATTTAAATGGTATTGTGAACCTGAGCACAGGTATAGGAAAAACAATGATATCCGTAGTTATCATGTATAATCTTTACCACAATGGTTATAAAAATCTAGTGATTGTAGATAAAAAGAACATAAGAGATCAATGGTTGGATACATTTGAAAAGCTAAAGATATGGATTCATGGAAATAGAGGAGAAGAAATAGAATACAGTATATTTGATATATTGATTATAAATACTGCTATTAAAAAGACTTTAAATTATGATTGTATGATTGTTGATGAATGTCATACAGTTACTTCAATGAAGAGATATAATTGGTTTATTAATAATCAATTTAATTTTGTAATAGGTCTCTCAGCTACAATAGAAAATAATAGAGAAATACTAAATTGTATTTTTGGAAAAGTACTTGTTTCAAATATAGACACACTTAAAAAACAAAGTACACTTTTAAATATTTATAGATATGACAATTATGACGACTACACAACTCCAATGAAGAATATATTTGATTACATTGATCGTGTTTCAAAACCAAGAGTTAATTATACACAACTTTTAAGTGATATTTGTAATAATAGTACAAGAAATTTATTCATTGCTTCTATTATAAATGAAATGGATTTGACCAATAGAAAATTATTACTTATTTCTGATAGAATATCCCAATTGAATGAAATACAAAAATATTTAAATCACACTTCATTTATAGTCGTATCAAAATCTGTAAAAAATAGTGAATACATGAGAACAAAAGAATGTAAAGTAATACTTGGTATATCCAATATAGTCAAACAAGGTTTTGATGTACCTGATTTGGACACTTTATTATTTGCTTGTCCAAAGAAAAATGTAATTCAATCTATAGGAAGAATCTATAGAAAACATCATGAAAATACGCCAGTTATTATAGATATATTAGATAACATACCGTTTTTAAAATTTCAATTTTACAATCATAGATTAAAACAATACAAAGCTTCTATAGAAAATTTAGAAATAAACAATATGTAATTTATTATTCCCAAATTTTTTTGTAATACTCGGTTAATTCTTTTTCTTTTTGGTCTCTTTGTTTTCTATCTCGATATGACAAGTAATTAAAACCTGCAATTATAAATATTGTAACAACTACATCATTCATTTTGTTTCAATTTTATATATGAAACAAGATTTGATTATTCAGAGTTCAGAGTTTAAAGACTATTCAGAGCGTCATATCTGTATTGATATTCATAATAGAAAAATATTCTTGAAAATCAGTTATATTTATATAGACACAGAAACACAAGACGTTGAATCACACAAATCAGAATTAGGATGGAATGAAATATACTTGTGTAAATTGATTTCAGAGTTCAACTTTCCTTTTATATACAAGTATAGATCTCATTACATTGAAAAATGTTTAAACACAAATGTAAAAAAACTAGGTGATTATGAATGCAAGTACAAACTAAATTTTTTATCTGAATATGTTGATAATTCAATTACATTATCTAAATTTCTTCAAGATAAAAAACAAAATTTGACATTTATGCATTTGAAAATTATATTATTTCAAATATTTTATTCTATTATATTTTTACAGACACATAATATTGTACATGGTGACTTGCATGAAAACAATATTCTAGTACATAAAGAACATAGTGAACATCGTTTTTATTCATATAAAATAGGAAATGATATTTATTACATGAATAATATTAATATATTTATAAAAATAATCGATTTCAATCTATCATTCCAACCAGGGTATTGTCAAAATGATAGACTAAATGATATACTAAACTTGAATAACCAAGATTTAAAAAAAATTGATTTTTACAGAGCATTGGGTATATTTAAGAATCATGGGTTTGAATATTTTTACAATGATTATATTTCGAAACTAAACGTGTCAAATGATTCTATTGAATTTTTTAGACTTTGTTTTTATGATTTTACAGATAGAAAATCACCATGTAATACTATAAATATATATTCTATTTAATTCAATAAACTAATTTCCTTGATTTCCTTGTATCTTTTTCTCCTTGTCTTTTTATTTGATATATATTTCTCTTTTTTATGTTTTATATCTTCTTCTGTGGATATATTTATAATTGGATCTATTATATTTTCGTTTACGATTTCACATTTTTCATACTTTACAACACTTGGTACGATCAATGTATTTGGTGGTATAAATAATTTATGACAAAAAGTATTTTTCCTAAATTCTTTTATATCTTCTTTTCCACCAAATAATTTTAGACATTCCCTAGGTTTTGCATATGTTGTTCCTGATGACATTTTTTCTCCTGTGCATAATTTCTTGTAATATTTTAACAATGGCAAGTTATAATTGTATTGTCTAGAGTAACTAAAACAACATTCCCATGAACAAAATACACCATATAAATTAAATGATTTTGTTATTTGATTATAATTCATAACTGTATGTATTGGATCATTATCAAAATGATGTACACAGTACCAACAAGCTGATTTCTTATAATCTATATTTTTTGAATATAATATTTTGAATCTAAAATTGTATTCCTTTAGATTTACAGTATTGTCCATTACAATTATTTATTTTTTTAATTTAAATTAATTTATTAATTGAAACGATATTTTCCTTTATAAACCTAAAAACCTTGTCATTATCAAAATATTTTACGTGACTCATGGGAGCAGATATATAATTTACCTTGAAAATATTGATAAATGAATCTTCTTTTATAATAAAATCTACATGTCCATTTATAGGGTTAATGTCTTGGAAATGTAATTCCTCAATTTTTTCTTGTCTTGATAAATTAGTGTATATCTTTTTTCCTGTAAAATAGTTTGAATACATATAAGACAATGGATCATTGTCATATTTTATATTATAAAAATGTTTTATATTTACAAATTTTCTAGTTTGTTTGTTTAAATCAATTAAATGTCTTGTCATTGGCCAAGGACTACCCATAGAAAAATAAGTATCTATATTTACATCTAATGTTTTGATTAATTTTTCATCTGTTAGAATATCAGACATGATAATGCTACCCATACTGTGTCCGATAAATGTATAATCAGTTTTAGTTATGTCAAAATTTTCCCTGAAATATTTCATCATTGTATTTATATAATTGATTATATAGAAATATAACCTTTCTCTGTTTTCAATACAACATGTATAATAAAGTACTTCAATAGATGACTTTTTTATCATGTCTGTATAAACATTTTCATCTGTAAATAAATTATCAATATAGTCTTCCAATATATCAGCACTCCATGTAATTGGTACCATTAATACATTAATATCAAGTTCACTTGATAGTTTATCATTATATGCTTGAATCATGTTTTCAAAGGCGTTTACACTATTCATTTTTCTTCCAATACCATGTGTACAAAATATGATCTTGTCTATCTTTTTGTTAGGCATTGTTTTTGGTATATCATTCTTAGAGACGTAAATTTTTTCAGAAAAAGCAACTTTTATAGTTCTACTATCTGAAAATCTATATCTTTTATCCATTGCTTTTACCTTTACTTCTTGACCCATTATCCTTTCAAAATTTTTATCCTCTAGTTTACCAGATTTTAAAAATTCATTCATAATTTTTGTACATGGTTGCCATCCATAATTATCATCTAGATAAAAGAAATCAGTTTCTACTATTTCATAATGAAATGAATCATAGAATATATTTTTTACGTATTTAACATTATTGATTTCATTAATTTCATAACGAATGTCATTTAAATTACCTTTATCTAATTCTTTCCATATGTAATTATTTTGTAATAGCTTACATTTGTAATCATTTAATTTTTTATCTATAGCTAAAAAGTATCTCATTAAATTATATTAAAAAAAAACTTTATATTTATTTAATGTCATCTCTTATACCACCAAGAACATTACAAAGGACATATTCTCAATATACAAGTAATATATCTAATACTCAAAAAATATTAAATTTAAATTCATTTGATATCTTTTCACAATCATTCAGTACAAACGGTGACATTTGTTTATTAGATACAACATCACCTAGAATTGTATTTAATAATGCTACACAGAATTTACCAACATTAACAACACGTTCAAATGGAACTAGATTAATATTCAATGCAAATATATCAGCATCTACGTTTGATACTGCTTTTGGATTATCTTCTACTGGTATCTGGTTAACATGTAAAAACTTTGATATTTATACAAATGAAAATAATTCACCAATAGCAAAATTTGGTAATAATTCTTTTGATATATTTAGACAATTAACAACAGTCAATTTGGCAGATAATTTTGTATTTTCATTTTCTAATAATGGAGATTCTTATTTTCTAAAGAATATACTTTGTCATCAAAATGAATCAGATCCTACTTCTTCTGGTGCAAGAGGTATTGGTACTAAAATAGTGTTGCAAAAACAAACATCTTCTTCAGTATATGAACATGCTTTAGGATTCTCTACTACAAACGGTTTATGGTTATCTTCAAGTGACAAGTTATCTGTTTATAGTATAGATTCTAGGGTTTTTAGTTTTTCAAAAACATTCAACTCTAGTCTCGTAACAAATAGTCATACAAATCATACATTTAATTCACAAAATTGTGGATTTACATCTTTTGGTGATATTGGTTTATTAAATCAAAAGAGTATATATTTTAATTTATTACCTTTGAATCCTGTTTTAAACACGAATAACAATGGAACAGCTATTGTCATGTCTCTAAATTGTACTCTTGGTATTAATAGCACCGGTACATATATTACTTCAAGTGACAAGACTAGTATATATTCTAATGGAACAAAAGTTTCAGAAATTGGAACAATAACAAAAGTATTGGATACAAAAGGTGTTAATTTTGTAGAAATTAATCCATCAAAAGATGATATTTTAGGTGCAAAAACATTTACTTCAAATTCATTACCAGTGTCTTCATTTTCTGATATTTCAGGACTTTTATTTGATAGTTCAACAACTGATTATTTTGAATGTATCATTTTTTTTAAAGTAACACTTACAAATAGTTCTGTATTGTCATGTGTATATAACCTAATTGGATTATATGATGGATCAGTATATCAATTAAAAGAAATAGAGAATTTTGATTCTAATAGATCATTTTCAATTTATTTTAATGATAATTCAGGTCAAATACAATATATGAGTGATAGCATTCCTGATTTTGATGAAATAGAGGTAAAATATAGATGTGTTTCTCTTTAAAAAATATTAAAAAAATATCTATAAATAAATCTTTTAGTAAATTCATCATTTTCATTTGATTTTTCTGATTGTTTTTGTATCTCTTTTTTATATTTTTCTCTAAATGATTCTGACAACTTTTGATATATACTAATATACACCCAATCTAGTCTTTTATTGTATTTTTCCAGGAAACCTACGGTTTCCGACGGATTTCCAAAGGAAATCCTAAATGATTCTGACAAATTTTTATATTTACTAATAGAATACCAATCTAGATTTTGAACGTGTCTTTCAGCTTAGCTAGTTATTGGAATTAGTACTATTTCCATTTATAGTGCATGTAAGCAACACACTTTGATAGATTGTTCAGACACAAACGCTTATGTGATTATTTATCTCTTGAATTCATATACATAATGTTCCTACATGCATTCATATCTCTAGAGTAAACTTTTGAACAATCTAAACATTCAAATACTTTTCCTTGTACTTTACTATTTAAACTCTTGCAGCTAAAACATCTTTTAGTTGAATTATGTTCACTTACAAGTAATACTTTCTTTGAAAATTGATTTGTCTTGTGTATTAATATTTGTTTAAATGTATAGTGTTCTAAAGCACTTAATTGTCTTTTAGTTCCTTTATGATCCAAGTCTTGTATGATTCTACTTGATTCAAAATGAGGTAACAAGACAATGTCATTCTTTGACAAAATTTCCTTTATAACCAAGTAGTGTAGTTCTCTTGTTAGATTCTTTATCTTGTAGTACAACCTAGACTTTCTTTTTTCAAGTCTCTTTTTTCTTTTTTTTTCTTTTCATTTGGTATCTAGGTATTTATAAAAGATTTATTTAATAGAATTTATATTAAATAAATTTAATAATTTGTGTTTAAATATTATTGTAATTATTGTTAATTTTATAACAATGTGCTTGGTTGTACTTTAAATACATTAAAATATTTAGTTAAAAATGGGTCAATAGGTTAACAATACTCAATAATCCACTAAAACCGTAAAGGGTATTTGTTTTTCAAGTCACAATCATTGAAGAAATGATAAATAACCAATTAGTCATAAATGCAAACAATACACCAAATATTCTTACAAGTATACTTTTTTCTTTAGTAAATTGAAGTGAATAATATGCTGCATAAATAGATAATGATAGGAAAAATATCATATATAAATAGTCATAGAATGAATATCTAGTTTTAACAGAAAATGCTTTGAACTTTTCTTGTTCCTTGTTAAAATTAGGTTTATAATCTCTATTTGTGTAGTAAACATTTGCTGGATAATTTGGTGCCACCATTTAATTTATAGTAGAAAAATTAATTTTTATTCTCTAAAAAATGATACATTTCTTTTAAAGTCATGTTGAAATCCAAATCTTTGTTTTGTCTATTTTTTATAATAAATTTTTCCTTATTTTTATCTAATATCATAAACAAATGTTTTATAATAATTCTTTTTTGATATTCATTTTTTATATTAGTAATACTTATATTACCCTTGTAATAAACAACTATTTTTATATTGTCACATATACATTGATCAAAATCTTTGCATAGACATATACCATCGTAATTATTATTTAAATTATAAATAATATTAACACCATTGTTAATTGTCTGATTGTAGACACTAGATATTAAATTGTCATTCATAACTTTACATAAATTTTCCATGTTTATAATTTCATCTTTATCAAGAGGGTACAAAGTCTTTAAATTCAAAGTTGATATTTTATATTTCAAGTTTCTAGAAAAAGTTGAATCAAATACATTGTAATTAATATATTTTGGTTTTTCTAATATAGAATTTTCATAACCCTGTTTTATAGTCAATACCTTTTCACCTACAATGTCATAATTTTCCTTGTACGAACTTATAATAACATATGTATAAATAATATAATCATTTTCAAAACTCTTTTTCTTTAATTCAATCTTGAATTTTTTTGATATATTTTTTCTACCACCTTTCATTGTTATTTCATATTTTCCACATTTTTGTAATTTGTTATTATAAACAATATATTCCTTATTTGTTACTTGTAAAGTCAAGTATCCAATATGATTATTAAATGTAAGTGTTTGTCCCTTTACTTTGATCATTTTCTTGAAATCACAAAACCCACATATATTCCATTGATCATTGTAGTAACCAATAATAAAATCTTTGTACATAAATACACTATCTTTTATAAATATATCTTTTTCTGATACCTTTTTTTTGTTATTACAATTTTCTAATACATCTAATAAATTATTCAATACTTGATTAATTTTTTTTATAGATTCAGAACCACAAATTTGTATACTTCCACTATGAAATAATTTTATACTAAATTTCTTTCCGTTTTCTACGACACAAATTGTTATTTGATTTGAAAAGGCTTTTTTGTTAGTAGAACATTTACCAGAAGAAAGGTCTCCAATTTTTATACTATCTATTTTTATCTTGTTTATATTATCTTTATATTTCTTTAAGAATATATAAGCTAATTTTATATTTATAGTTGTGTTTACACTAGTGTTGCAACTTATTAAAGAAACGGTATAATCCATAATGTTTCAATTTAAATATTTTTTTTAATAAGATTTAATGAACCAGTCTTTTATTGATAAGATTATAAATGACCTAGAAGAAATGGTTGGTGCTAAAAAATCTTTACCTGGTAATTTTCAAGATTTGGAAGATTTAAAAGATTACAACGACGTTGAAAGTGTTGAAGATGAAGAAGTCGAGAGACTAAGAGATTTTTTTGAATAAAAAATTTTTAAATATTGATTTAAATCTATTTCCTTTTGAAATTCTAAAATTTTCTGACAAATTTTGATGTTCAACAATAAGTGTCCAACTTAATCTTTTAATATGTTTCTTTATAAATGGTTCTGATAACTTTTGGTGTTTACTAATGCACCACCAATCTACTTTATCTTTGTATTTTTCCATAAATGGTTCCGACAACTTTTGACACATACTAATATAAAACCAATGTACATTGTGTTTGTGTTTTTCAATAAATTCTTCTGACAACTTTTGGTATTTACTAATATCATACCAATTTAGATATTCAATATGTTTTTCTATAAATTGTTCTGAAAATTTTTGGTATTTAACTATAAATTCCCAATGTAATTTATCTTTGTGTTTTTCTATAAATGTTTCCGGTAATTTTTGACGATAATTAATAAATAACAATTGTATGTTATCATGATGTTTTTCAATAAATGGTTCTGATAAATTTTCAGAACATGAAATATATCTCCAATATAAATTTAGTTTCATTAAAAATTATTTATTTTTTATATTTTTTTCTAAATGGTTCTGACAACTCTTGATTTTTACCAATATAATACCATACTATTTTGTGTTTGTATTTTTCCATGAATGATTCTGACATCTTTTTATAATAACTAATACAATCCCAACGTACTTTGTCTTTGTATTTTTCAATAAATGGTTCTGATAATTTTTGGTAAATACTAATATAATACCAGTATAGTTTGTCACTATGTTTTTCTATAAATGATTCTGACAATCTTTGAAATTCACTAATGTATTCCCAATTTAATTTTTCACTATATTTTTCCATGAATGATTCTGATAATTTTTGATTTATACTAATATACACCCAGGCTACTTTGTCATTGTGTTTTTCAATGAATGATTCTGATAACTTTTGATATATACTAATACATTCCCAATCTATATTTTCACTATATTTTTCCATGAATGATTCTGACAATTTTTGATATGCACTAATATCTCTCCAATCTAGTTTGTAACTGTATTTTTCAATAAATGATTCTGTCAACTTTTGAAACTTATTTACGAGTTTCCAATTTAATTTTTGACCGTATTTTTCAATAAATGGTTCCGACAACTTTTGGTAGTGACTAATCAAATCCCAATCTAGTTTTTCGTTGTATTTTTCAAGGAAACCTACGGTTTCCGACGGATTTCCTTTGGAAATCCTAAATGGTTCTGATAACTTTTGGTATCTACTAATACATTTCCAATTTAAATTTAGTTTCATTAAAAATTATTTATTTTTAGTTTCATAATTTATATTTTTTTCTAAATGGTTCTGACAAATTTTGATATTCAATAATATTTCTCCAATCTACTTTGTCACTATGTTTTTCAATAAATGGTTCTGACAATTTTTGGTGTTTACTAATCCAAAACCAATTTAGTTTGTCATTATATTTTTCAATAAATGGTTCTGACAAATCTTGATATATAATTATAATATTCCAATTTACCTTGTCACTATGTTTTTCAATAAATGGTTCTGACAAAACATAACTATAACTAATATATTCCCAATCTACTTTGTGTTTGTATTTTTCAATAAATGGTTCTGATAAATCTTGAGATATAATTATATTATTCCATTTTAGTCTATTACTGTGTTTTTCAATAAATGGTTCTGACAAAACATAACTATAACTAATATATTCCCAATCTACTTTGTGTTTGTATTTTTCAATAAATGGTTCTGATAAATCTTGAGACATAATTATATTATTCCATTTTAGTCTATTACTGTGTTTTTCAATAAATGTTTCTGACAACTTTTGGTATTTAATAATATATTTCCAATCTAATTTGTCACTGTATTTTTCAATAAATGGTTCTGACAATTCTTGTCGAAGACTAATACATCCCCAATCTACTTTGTCTTTATATTTTTCAATAAATGGTTCTGACAATTCTTGATATCTACTAATCCAATTCCATTGTACTTTGTCACTGTGTTTTTCAATAAATTGTTCTGACAACACTTGACGTTGACTAATACTACTCCAATGTACTTTATCGCTATGTTTTTCAATAAATGATTCTGACAAATTTTGTTTCCGTGAAATGGATACCCAATCTATTTTGTCACTGTATTTTTCAATAAATTGTTCTTTTAACTTTTGACACTTAATAATAAATTCCCAATTTATTTTTAGTTTCATAATTTATATTTTTTTCTAAATGGTTCTGACAAATTTTGATATTCAATAATATTTCTCCAATCTACTTTGTAACTGTGTTTTTCAATAAATGGTTCTGACAATACTTGAAATTCACTAATATTTCTCCAATCTACTTTGTCACTATGTTTTTCAATAAATGGTTCTGACAACTTTTGGTGTTTACTAACCCAAAACCAATTTAATTTTTCACTATATTTTTCAATAAATGGTTCTGACAAATCTTGATATATAATTATAATATTCCAATTTACCTTGTCACTATGTCTTTCAATAAATGGTTCTGATAAATTTTGGTATTGACTAATAAATTCCCAATCTACTTTGTCTTTGTATTTTTCTATAAATGGTTCTGACAAATATTGATTTATAATTAAAACATACTCCAAATTTAATTTGTTAATGTGTTTTTCTATAAATGTCTCTGACAACACTTGACCTTTACTAATAATACTCCATCGTACTTTATCGCTATGTTTTTCAATAAATGATTCTGATAACTTATATTTCCATGAAACGGATGCCCAATCTATTATGTGTTTGTATTTTTCAATAAATGGATCTGATAAATCTTGATATATAATTATAATATCCCAATATACTTTGTAACTGTGTCTTTCAATAAATGGTTCTGACAACTTTTGGTGTTTACTAATCCAAAACCAATCTATATTGTTACTATATTTTTCAATAAATGATTCTGACAACTTTTGATACTTAATTATAAGTTGCCAATTTAATTTTTCACTATGTTTTTCAATAAATGTTTCTGATAATTTTTTAAATTCACTAATACTATTCCATCGTATTTTATCGCTATGTTTTTGAATAAATGATTCTGACAAATTTTCAAGATATGAAATATATCTCCAACTTAAATTTAGTTTCATAATTTATATTTTTTTTTTCAATAAAATCCTAAATGGTTCTGACAACTTTTGACATTGAATTATATCATACAAATTTAATTTTTCAATGTGTTTTTCAATAAATGATTCTGACAATTCTTGAAAACAACTAATATTTTCCCAATGTACTTTTTGAATATGTTTTTCAATAAATTGTTCTGAAAATTCTTGATAACAACTAATAATTTCCCAATCTAACTTGTCACTGTATTTTTCCATAAATGATTCTGACAATTCTTGAAATTCACTAATATATTTCCAGATTAATTTTTCACTGTGTTTTTCAATGAATGATTCTGAAAATACTTGAAATTTGCTAATACGTACCCAATCTAATTTTTCACCATGTTTTTCAATAAATTGTTCTGACAACCTTTGACATTCACTAATTCGTGTCCAATTTAGTTTGTCACTGTATTTTTCTATAAATGGTTCTGATAACTTTTGGTATATGTTAATACGACACCAATCTAAATTGTCACTGTATTTTTCTATAAATTTTTCTGACAACACTTGAAATTCACTAATCCATACCCAATTTATTTTGTCACTGTATTTATCTATAAAACTTATTGTACGAGTTTGATTTTCTTTTGAAATCATTAACAATTCTTTATATGTACTAATAATATTCCAAATTATTTTTAGTTTCATCTTAATTTGTCTTTATGTTTTTCTCTAAATGGTTCTGACAACTTTTGACAACTATTAATATGTTCCCAATATACTTTGTCACTATGTTTTTCAATAAATGGTTCTGACAACTTTTGAAATATACTAATATAATGCCAACTTAATTTTCCAATATGTTTTTCAATAAAGGTTTCTGACAACACTTGGCATGTACCAATCCAATCCCAATCTATATATTCACTATATTTTTCAATGAATTGTTCTGACAACTTTTGACATCCAATAATAAAATACCAATCTAATTTGTGTCTATATTTTTCTATAAATGATTCTGACAATACTTGAAATTCACTAATAAATACCCAATTTACCTTGTCACTATGTCTTTCAATAAATGGTTCTGACAACTTTTGCATCATACTAATCCATTCCCAATCTAATTTGTCAATATGTTTTTCAATGAATTTTTCTGAAAACTTTTGATATTTAGTATTAATATTCGAATTTATTTTTAGTTTCATAATATAAATCCGTATTTTTGTCTAAATGGTTCTGACAACTTTTGGTATCTTTTAATATAAAAAGGATCTAATATATCTTTGTATTTGGCGATAAATGATTCTGATAAATCTTGCGAAAAACCAACAAGTCTCCAATTTATCTTGTCACTATGTTTTTCAATAAATGTTTCTGATAAATTTTGACTCATACTAATATTTCCCCAATCTAATTTGTCACTGTGTTTTTCAATAAATTCAATTGATAAATCTTTATAAGTACTAACAATTTTCCAATCTATTTTTTCACTGTGTTTTGCAATAAATGATTCTGACAACCTTTGACAATCAGTAATATTTTTCCAATCTACTTTGTCACTGTATTTTTCAATAAATGGTTCTGACAACTTTTGAAATCGACTAATCAATATCCAATTTAAATTGTCACTGTATTTTTCAATGAATGATTCTGACAACTTTTTCAAGTATGAAATATGTTTCCAATCTAAATTTAATTTTATAAAATTTTCTTTGGATTCTTTTAATCTCTTGGTGTCTTTTTGTAATTCATAACTCTTTCGTTTCATAAAAAATATGAGACACATTTCTATTTATAGTAAAATAAAGACATATGATTGGTAAAAATAATTAATTAAAAAGTTTATTTTAATTGGTCTTTATCATAATCTCTCATGCATTCGTGAAAATTTTTCTTTGAAATATAATAACAATAGTAAATCTTTTTCTCTTTTTCATTTTTCTTTATATTTTTTTGATCAATGAAAAATGGAAGAAACATTGTTTCAATATTTATTCGTACATAAATTTGTATTCAAATGCAGATTCGTCAACGAGACCCTTTTCACCCTTGTTTAGTACAACCAATCTACAAAATTGTTCAACTCTAGTCTCACAGTGATTCAATTTCTTTGTAGCCATTTCTGAATAAATATCTTTAAAAATTTCACTTCTCTTTGGGATAATCTTTTTATACTTTGAAGAAATAAAATCATTCAAACTCTTTATAGTCATATTCTTAGATTCTTCTTCATGAAGTCTACGTTCAATACCTTCATTTACCTTGTTTACCAAGTATTTCAAATCATTCTCACGATCTTTAGCAGTGTCCCAAAATTCCTTTAATTCCTGACGTTCCTTTTCATCTCTTTCTTTCTTTTCTTTTATTCTCTTTTCTTGGTGTTCATAAAACTCTTGTTGTTTTTCATTTTCAAATTTTTTCTTACAAAATTCTGTTCCAATAGGAAACCACTTTCCAACATTAATGTAATTCAAATCATGATACCTTTCGTATTTTGCAATCTTTGCACAAATACCCTGTGCATTTTCTTCATTTTCAGCTACACCTCGTATATTAAACATGATGATATTATCATCTGTTTCACAAAAACTAAATACAGCAAATCTTTGATTCTTAAACATGTTTTTTGGGTCATCTTGAAATACACTGTGCTCCATTATTAAATATATAATTTATTTTTATTTAAATGCAAACCGTTAGTTTATCCTTTAAGAAACAACTTTATAATTTAAACAATATAAAAAAGATACTCGAAGTATTCAAAGACTCATTTCCAAAAATTAATGTAAAAGTAGATGAAAATGGATTACAGATTATACAAAAAGAAAAAATTAATGGAAATGAAAATAATTTCATCATTTACTGTAATATTGGTAAATGTGACATCTTTGATATTCAAAATGACTTTGAAACAAATGGAAAATATTTTGAAAGATGTTTTAAATCAGAATTATTGTACAAGTCTATAAAATGTATTACTCATGACACGACTACAATAGAAAATAATAATGACGACTTGATTATAAGGGAAACAAATCGTTTACACAAGATTATATGTATGAATGAAATACCTAGGAAAATCAATTTTTTCTTGAATGATAAAATTTGTAGTTTTTCAGTTAAAAATTCTGTATTTTCTTCAATCATAAAATCTATAAAGAGTTTAGATTTCGGTCTAGTCATGTTTAATTATGTGTCGTTTGATAAGAAAATGTATATCAAAAGCAAACAGAGTTTACAAGAAGTATCTTTTGATATAAACACTCATGAAAATACATTAAAAAATATAAACATACTTCAAGAATACGATATGAAGGAAATTATAAAGATATTAAAATGTGTTTCACTTGAAAAAATGATATTTATTTCTATTTATCTACAAGGTATTAAATTTAAATATATTATTAAAGATTCTCATTATCTTGAACTTAATATAGGAAGTCTCAAGACAAAAATTAAGGAATAGTAATTGAACCAATTACGTCTACGATAAGAAATTCGTTTTCTCCTCTGTATTGAAGAACAACGGCATCATTGGCTGCACCAAATACAATATTTGCAGTTGATGAAATAGCTTCGATACCTCCGGAACCAGATTTCAAAATCTTATTTAAAGTTCCAGATTGTAGATTCAAAGCATTCGTTCCTCGTCTAATCACTTTTAACAACTGACCCTTTACAGGAGATTCGATTGTAGTGTCTTCAGCGTTTGCAAGTGTCATTGTAAGTGCTCCAGTAGAAGAATCAGTAGATACAATAACAGCTGGTGCATCATAAACTGTCAAGACACCATTGGTACTTGGACTCAAACTGACAATAGGTCTTAGAGGTAAAGAAACTACACCATTTCTTCCGTTTAATACATTTAAATTTGCTTCAAATCTGTTCATTACTTATTATTAATAAAAAAAAATATTTAAATAAATAAATTACATTATATTAAATTGAATGAGTTTTGTTCCTCCAGTAGACACAGATGATACATTGATTTATGAGTCTGAAAACATCAACTTTGGATCAACAGATGACCCAACTAGTTTTACCAATTTAATTCTTAGAAATACAAGTAGTTTATACGTAAATAATATCTCTCAGTTAAACGCAACAAATATCAATACAAACAATGCTGCTCTTAATATTACTGGTACATCTGGTGTAAATACCAATGTATCTGGACCTATTACGTTTCAGACATCTTCTGGAAATATAAACGTAGCAAATACCTCGACAACTGGAAAGATTATTTTGAATTCAAGTAGTACAAATGCTGAAAGTATTTTAATCCAAGCAAACGGGGGGACCGGTAGTGAAATCAAAGTACAAACAGCTGGTGAATTACTTCTTCAGTCTTCTGATTTGACAGATGGTGTAAAGATTGCAACAACTACTGCAGGTGTACCAGTTACTATTGGTACAGCAACTGGTACTGTTACCGTACCGGGAAATCTAACAATCCAAGGAACAACGACAACAGTAGACACTGAACAATTAAATATTGAAGACAACTTTACAACAGTTAACAATTCTACTGTTACCAATAGAGATTCAGGTCTTGGTATGAGGAGATATCAAATAGATAACAATACAGGTGTAGGTGACGTTGTAACAGGAAGAGTACAAGAAAGAGGTACATTTGGTGCAACTCATACTGCTACAACTACGACTCTAGGTACAACAGCTAGTGCAACTGATAATTTCTACAATGGTTGGTGGTTACTGGATGTTACAACTAGTAACGCAAGAAAGATTACTGGATATGTTGGTTCCACAAAAGTAGCTACAGTATCTTCAGCGTTTGGTACAAATCCATCTTCTGGTAATGTGTATCGTTTGTACTCTGATCCATTTGTATCTACTTATTATCAAAAATCTAGTGACAGACTAATCAATGCAACCATTTCCGAAGACATTGTCAATGACACTATTAATACCGCAAATGTACAACAATATAAAGCACTTACAGCTGGTACAATTCGTTCTGAACCATTGTTTTTCCAGAATCAACCAGCTAGTGCAAGTGGAACAACTATTACAGTTACAAGAGAAGGAACTAATTTGGACGCAACAATAGGTAGATTAATTGAAATTACTGCATCCACTGGTTTAACACCGGCATTGCCTATTGGTAATTACCCAATCACCGCCGTTACTTCAAACACTCTATCTTTTACAGCACCAACAAGTACAACCAGTACAGCATCTGCAAAGGTGTCTCTAAAACTTTTGGAATCTTCTGCTATTTATGCTCAATATATCTTTAGTCCTTCTGGTGGTACACCACAGATTAATGGTATCAATTCAGTTTCATTTACCATTTCACTACCAAAGAATGAAAACACCACAATCGTTTCTCTGTCTCCAGCTACAGCAACATATGGTATCTTTGATGTTACTATCCAAGACACTAGAGCTGCTACAAATGTTGACTATGGATCATATTATCAAGCTCTCTTTGTAAAGAATAGACCTAATGTAACAAGCAACAAGGCTAGACAAAAGGGTAACGTGGTGACAAAGGGTAGTGATGGTCAAACCGTAGAAGCACTTTGGGAACCAAATGCTTCCATGACAGTCAAGCATGTAAAAGCAGGTTCAGGAGCAGGAAATTACAATTATTTTGTGTTTATTAGATATTGTCTAAATGTGTAATCATTTTTAATAAATAAAATATATATAATTAAATGTTGACTCTTAAAGAATACTTGGAAGACCTTGTTTACTCAAATGATATTTTAAAAGTATCTCTAGATAATTACCCAGATAATTATTATGAAATTGATGAATTTATGAAAATTACAAATGATTATCTCATTAGAAACGAAAGATATGACTTGATGTTTAAATTATTTCATTTTATGAATAGTGGAAACAAGGGTGTATCTGACATGATTAGAATGACAAAGATTTTCTTTGAACAACATGCTGCAGATTATTCTTGTCTAAATTTAATTATTGAAAACTATCCTGATTATTGTATTCATGAATTCTTGGAAATGGTAAGACTTTATTTGATCAAAGAAAATTGTTTTGACATGATTTACAAGTTGGAAAAACACAAGAAAGATTTTGATCAAGACGAAAAATTTATCAGAACATTTAAAATTGAAAAATTGACAGATGAATCAGGATATTATGAAAATGTTCAAATTTTGGAAATTGATCACAATTCCGACCTTGAAATATTGAAAAATATTGTTGAAGAAACCAAATCTATTTCAGTTGTAAAGTTTTTAAATTTTGACATTGACAATACTGATTTAATCAAGGATGCATTTGAATGTAGAAAGGATGTTTTTCTTGATTTTACTTATTTGTCTTCAAAAATGTACAAGGAAAAATATTTCAAGTCTTATCACGAACTTGGATTAAATACTGTAATTATTAATCAAAAGAGAGCAAATGAAGATTTTATTCCAACATTTACCGCAAATGTTATTAATGACAAGGAAATTGTAGAATATTTTATTAAAATTAGCAGAGAATATTATGCAAGATTTGAATAAATATTTCTATTTAGTTTTAGTAATTCATAGTCTATAATATTATTTCCTTCTGACCCCATGCTATCCGTATCTAAATGGTATTCATTTATAAAATTAAAATGTATAAATAAATCATTAATAATACCTATTTTCTTGAATGACTTTAATGATTCATCTTCCAGTGTATTAAATTCTAATATACTATTTTGTATATCAGAAATCTTGTGTAATTTTTCATATACACACAATACTTTTATAATAACAGTTGTCATTACAATGTTTACAATATTCAATGACAAAATAGAAAATTCTTCATAATATTTTTCTATTTTTTTATTTTTCTGTAAAAATGCTAAAAGTGGAGAAAGAATACTATTTAGATTAATAACAATCAAATAAAAAGACGAAAGAAATGTATAAAGTTTCTTTTTCTTTTTAACAAAATTTAATAATTCATTTTCTAATATCACCGTCATCTAAAAAACGACTACAAAAATAATTATCAACATTATAATTAATATTATAGGAAATAAAATACTAGAAGTCACTGAATCTAATCCAGTGTTTTTGCTAAACCAAGACACCATACAACTATAATAATCTCCATTGTTACAATCTTCAATAATCTTTTTATCCAGTTCATCAGCTGACTTTTGCCATTGGTCTAAAATAGCCAATGGAATACCCACAAAGACACCAACAAATACAGCAAATTTTGCAATTGCTTTATAAGGCGCACCTTGTCTAGTAAATAATCTACCCCATCCAGTATTAGTCGCCTGTAATTCCTGAGCATTTTTTAATTTAGTAACACCCTCTAAATTAAGGTCATCATTTCTTTCAATAAACCATTCTATTTGTTTCTGTTTAAATATCATGTCACCTCTAAGAGACTCTTTTTCCAAAGATGTTACATTCGGATCATTAAGTTGTTTTTTAATATCTTTTATATCATTATCTAATTTTCTTATCTGTAAATTGTTTTCACCAACTTCACGTAATACATCTGTACCTTGTTGAGTAAAATCATCAACTCTTTTATTTATAACATTAGAAGTTGTTATAGAAGCAGGGGTGATACCAGTAAAAATCTTATCTAAAGCTCCTGTGAATCTCTTAAAAAGAAGACCAGTACCGGAAAATAAACCAGTATTTCTTGAAAACCTACTAGACATTAAATATAATAGAAAAATAATTTATTTAGACGAATTGGTCCATTGTAGAAGGAATATTGTTTTCCAATTGATAGTTTTCAACAGTTGAAAATAAAATAGTAGACAACTTTGAAGAAATATCAGAAGTAATAATACTATTCTTGATATTCTTTGGAATATGTTTCTTGTCATAAACGTTGCAGAAAAATCCATTGACAATAATCTGTGAAAATTGATAGTAATAAAAATACTTTTCCTTTTCAGTATCTAGTTTTTTAGTCACTGGGTTGTTCAAAATAAATGAAATGATTGAAGATTTTACGAATCTCATACCGTTTTCGATATCTTCAACTTCAGATGTCAATTCATTACAAATTGCAAATTCCTTGACTGCGTTGTTGTAGTCAATAAAATCAACAACATATTCTACTTGAATATTTTTAAGAGATCTGTTATTTTGGGATACCAAAGCAGCCAATTGTTCGTTTACAAAATCAAAGTGTCCAATAAAATTTAGCAGTTCCTTAAACATTTCGTTTGACTTTGTAAATTCGTTTTGATTGATAATATCAAAAAAGACATTGTCTTCACATTCAGCTGGGTTTACGTCAAAATCCTTTGTTGACAAGTTATTGTCTCTAATATATCTATAGTAATCTGGGTTACCTACTGCCTTGTTAAAAACAGTCAATGTATTCCAACTAAAGAAACATTTGCATGCAACACAAAACATATGGTCACATCCATCTACCTTGAAAACAAATGTGTTGCACTTTGGGCAATTCTTGCAATTTTGTCTCAAGTAAGAAGCACTCTCCAAATCATTCTTTTTACATTCATGATCTTCATCTGTCTTTTCAGCATTACATTTGTGGCAATACATCTTTTCACACACAAGACATGATTCATCAAAAATATAACCTCTACATTCAGGTGTAAAACATTTCTTCTTAAAGACAATTTCTTTCTTTTCTGTTGTGTTATGGTTCAATTTCTTAAGATCAGACTTTGTCAAGTCCTTTTTCTTCATGTTTTCAAAACCATTATTCTTTAAAGATTTCCTAAACTTCTCGATGCAATTCTTTCCATACAGAGGCGTTTGGATAAATTGTTCAAATTGTACCTTTTTCTTTCTAAATTCCATATCTTTGACAATCTTTTTGTCAATTCTTGATTTAATATCTTCATCAAATAATGTATTGCAATTGATACATTTCAAATCATATTGTTCGGAATAAAACATATTGTAGCAGTCAACACACGCTTCGTAGTTGCACATGAAACAATCAATGATGTTTTCAGAGTAATCAATGCAAACTGAACACTGTTTCATAATGAAATTGTTTATTTTTCTCTATTTATGTCTTTACTGACCAATCAAATACTTTTTAATTTATTCATGATGAATTCATATTTTTCATTAATTTCAACATTTGGGTCCCACAACTTGTATTTAAAAATCATGTTTTTGTTTATATAAAATCCTTTTGATTTGAATTTAGATTCAACAAAATTATAAAAATTTGATTCTTTATGATTTAATACAATTTTATATAGAGTCTCATAGTCTCTATCACAAAATATTTCTCTAGGTAAATGTTGAAAAGGTTTACCACTTTCTAAATATTCTTTACATTCTAACACAATATCTTTAATATCATCAAAATTATCTATACAATTTCTAGTATATCTAATAGATTCAAAATAATTGTCTACTACATCAGGATATTCCAATATTTTTTTTATATCATCTAGTTTTCTTATATTATGAGCCAAATAAAAAATATCAGTCTTTAATTTTATAGGAATCTTGTCATTAACATACATGACAAAACCTTCCATATGTAAATCATTCTTGTTATTAAAGGTTGGATACTTTAAGAAAAATTCTTTTTCTGAAACAATTCCTTTTGATATATTTTCTAAATCTTCCATCATATTTTCTACTTGATCAAATGAATCAAATTTCCATAAAGAACTTTGATTGTAATTAAATGTATTTTCTATTGAAAAATTAAAAGTTGATACATCCATTATACCAAGAAAGTCACATTTATAATCATTGTATGTAACACACAACTCCGATCTAGATCTTTTTTCAAAAGGACATTTTCTATATGGACAAACAGCTTCAAACGCAATCGTACAATGATGTTCTTGTGGAAAAAGTTTAAAAATAGAATCAATATTTTCTTTAATAGCTTGTTCTATATTTTCATATTTTTCAATATCTTGACTTGAAACAATACCATTTGCAACTAAAAAACTAGTAATGTACCAATTATAACTATATGTTAAAAAAGTACTCTTTGAACTAAATAATAATAATTTTTCATCTGAAACAAATTCAGAATCAATACCAGTCATTAATTCTTTTAATGGATTATAAAGTTTATGTGACTTTGGTACAATAGTAACGTTTAATAAACAACCGTCAATTTTTGTTGTTAGAGTACCCTTGACATTTTCTTTTTTAGTTTTCATGTCATCAAATATATTTTTTCTTTCATTGTCAAGTTTAGTAATACTATTTTCTTTAAGTTTACAATAATCCAATGTTTTTTCAAGTGATAATTTAACTAGTTCAAATTTATCATTTAATAATATAAAACAACAACCTCTACATTGTCTCAACCAAGGAGTAGTACATAATCTATTATTTGTTCTATATGTTATAGATACAATATTTTTCCCATTAATTTCTTTATGTACAAAGTTTGTTTTGTATTCTTTGCTAAAAAATTCTCTAATCTTTGAAATGTCTTTATCAAAAGTAATATATAAATGATTCAAGAGTTGTGAAATATCGTAATCTTTATATGCAAATGGATCCATTGTTATTATTAAATTTATTTCTTTAATTTCTTATACCAAAACCTATGTTTACCATTACAGAAAAAATATTCAGAATCTTTCAAGACAACTGGTATTCTTGATCCTTTTATAGTATTGTTACAAACACTAATATTTGTCTTTATATCTATTGATTTATCAATCATGAACCCATTGGAATGAAAAACAACTATATTAATCATTTCTTTATATAGTTGTTTTTTAGAATATGTTTTTAAAGATTCATTATTAAATTCACAAATGGGTTTACAAATAATATATCTATCAAACATTTGTTTCAATTTGTGTTTATTGATTTAAAAACAAAAGCAACAAAATCAATACAAACAAACCAAAGATACTATATTTTAACAAAATAAAAAATGTATCCATGTTTTAAAAAATATTTTAAATAAAATTATGAACCAATATGAATACAACAGACTAAAAAAAAAGTACCCAGATCATGTGTTTGTTATATTAAACAATCAAGACAATCAAGAAAAATATATTGTAAAAAACGGATACAAGGTAGTTGATTTTATGAAGAAATTTAAATCAAAATATTCCAAAGACCATTATCTAGTTTTTTCATGTCAGAGTAATAGAAACATGTTGTTGTACACAAACGATACTATAAAAGATGTGTATGACAGAGAATGTAAAGATGGTGAAAAAATACTAATGATTAATTTATACATAGAAGAAATCAAAGAAGATGAATGGATATTAATTTAAAATATTTTTTATCCAATAACAATGCATTATAGAATTATTTTATTTTATATAGCAATAGTCTTGTTTTTACTAACTATATATTACTCTCCACCGTTTTTAACTTCAAAAATCTAACCAACGCAGTTGGTTCTTCAACAAAAATAACATGTATTGGTATTGATATTAAAATAGCAGCAATAAAATATTGAATATACAATTTCAAATTTGGTGTGTCATATGAATAATACACAAACAAAACAACAAATACCAATGTAAGAAATAAATCAACAACCGCTAACCCAAATATCCTGCCCATGGAATCATGAAAATTCATTTACTTTTAATTACAAAATTATTTGTAGTGTTTTAAAGAGTTGTGAATAACAGATTTCATTTCTTTTCTATATGGTCTAATAACATTTAAAGCCTTTTTGTAACTAAAGAATCGAATATCTTTGACTTCTTCGTTCTGAACAAAAGGAAATACGACATCACCCAAATCTTTTCTAATATATGAAATAAAATATTTTGTATAATATTTCTTTGAATCAGTTCCATAAAAATATTCTTCTATGTAATTATCAGTGACATTTATATATTTAGTGTCTATACTAGTTTCTTCATTAAATTCTCTTATAGCACATTCTTTTTCAGATTCATTTTTCTTTATCCTACCTTTTGGTAAACACCATTCAGTGTTTTTATACAACAAAGAACTAGGTATTGATTTTGATATGTTTGAAATATTATTTCGAATAAAAACATCTCTGCTATTTATAAACTGTTTTTCATATTCCTTTGACTTGTGATTCTTCCACAAGTCGTCCCATAATTCATTAAAATTCATTGTTTGTAATTTAAACAATTCCTCTCTTGATATCAAATAAATATATTCTTTTATATATTCCTTTTCATATTTACCTCTTATAAGAGATATATATTCAATACTATTTCGTCTATTAATAAATAGTATTTCATTATCGAAATTCAACAACAGTACTCCAAAAGATTTAATCATATAAATAATTTAAATATTTATTTAAAATTAATCCACAAACAAATCAGATTCGTCAGGTACTCTATATCCTACAAAATCATTGTTCAGCATGTATCTATAATCATTAATGATATTTTGTTTTGTCTTTTTAGTCTTTGCTGATTTATATCTATCATGGAGGTTAATGATCTTTTCGTAAATTTCAGGATCTTCACCCCAATCTTTCATGACATTGATTCTTTTTTGTTGTTCAATAAAATAATTACGTTCTTCTGGTGTCATTCCTTCTAGTTTCTTTTCAAGTTCAGTGTCAAAATCTTCCTCTACCAATTCTTCAATCTTTGGGGGTTCTTCAACTACCTTTTTCTTTGGTGCAGCTTTCTTTTTTGGTGCAGCTTTCTTTTTTGGTGCAGCTTTCTTTTTTGGTTCTTCCTTTTGAATATCCTTTACTTCATTCATTTGTGGTTCTTCATCTTCTTCTTCAAAATGCGTTTCTTGATCATGGTCATTTTCATGATCATGATATCTTTCAATGTATACGATATTATCCTTTTTAGTATAGTAATAATAAAATAGACAAAGCATTATAAAACATAAAAGACCAATAATTATATATAGATATTTTTCTTCCATTTAATTTTTTATAATTTATTTATTTAAGACGCGTCGTCTATTCTTGGAGATATAAAAATGTAAATGTCATCATTTCTAAATAAAACTGGCATAGAATTATTAAAGTATATTTTAAATATCTTGTTTCTAGATTTTAAAAACTTTAAATAAGAAAAGTACTTTGAAGATATACATATATTATTATAATATTGAATATCTTTATCTGATACCTTTGTTTTCATGTCATCATTCTTTATATAAACACCTTGGGTATCAGGACATATCTCAATACAATCCATGTCAAAAATATTAATCAATTTATCAATCTTTGAAACAGAATCAAATGTCATATCAAATGAATAAAATTCACTAGATGTCTTGTATTCATTAATCATTGATTTTATATCAAATTCAGTTTTTTCAGTATATATAGTTTTAATCGTATAAGAATCACCAGAGTCGAATGAGATATCAAAATTTGTATCATATACATTTATAGTAACATCTTGTTCATTTTTATATACATCTAAAATCTTTGATAATACCATTGAATTGATTACAATATCAAACTCATTTTCCTTTATTTCTATCATGTAATAAAGGATACATATAGAACATACATCCATGACATTAAACTCAATCTTTGTTCCATCTGAAACTATATTAACTTCGGAACAGAATTGTTCTGATAATTTAATAAAATTAATTAATTGGTTAATCTTTAATTTCATAAACCGTTCTCAGTGGTTAATAATTAATACCCTTAATATAAATACAAGTGTTTCACCCCATGTATGCTATCAAGACAATTCAGAAAAGAACAAGAAAATGATTTGTATGAATTTATTTCGAAACCAAAAACTTCTACTATAACATTATTCAATTTTGTTATAAACTGTGTAAAGTATGACAATGACTACTACATCACTGTAAAAGATCTGAGAATTATTATTATATTTCTCATGTTCTTGGATGGAAAAGAATTGTTAAAAGAAAATTTCAGGAAATTCGAACTAGGTTTCAATTCTTTTCTAAGATCAAATAGTATTTTTAAGAATTCAGTCATTTTCGAAAAAGATTCTGATATTATAAGAAAATTAAAACAACTCAATGTTGTTAAATGTATAAAGTCTCAAAGACTATTCAAACATCAAGACATTGATTTTGTCTTATTGTTTCTAAATACAAGAGACAAACTATCCGAATTCTTTATTGATATAAATTTAAACAAAGAGAAAAAGGAAACATCAAAATATACAGAAAGTGAAGATATTATAACTGTATTCATTTCAGAAGAATTGTATATCAAAAAAATACCAAGATCAGTGTTTGAAAACATTACTTATTTCAAATGTGAATGCGGATGTATCTTTACTGAAAAATACAAGTTAAAGAAACACATTTTAAATAAAGAATTATTATATTTTTAAATGTTAAAGACTAAAAAATATGCAGATGAATATTTATGTATGTTCAAAACTTCTGAAGACTTGTACATACCTGATGAAGAATTCATAAAAGAAAATATTTCAAAATGTCATTTAAAATATTTAGACTTTGATTTTTCTAATGAATTTATACAAGAATATCACGAGTACATAGATTTTCATAATTTCTTATTCAAGTACAAAACTGACTATGAATTTATAATGAATTATACACAATATTTTGATATACATGAATATTTCATGTTTAATTATTTTGATATTGATATATACAAGAAACATGAAAATGAATTAAAAAATCATAGATTTGATATATTAGAAAATAACAAATTGATATCTATAGAAACTAGAATTTACATGTACAAAAACGACTATCCAAATTTTTCAGAGTCTAGTAGGGTGATATTTTTACTATATGACAATATCAAAGATAAAGTAGAATTTATAAATGAATACGTAAAACAACCCAATATAGATATTGATGTAATCAAATTTTTTAGAGAATTTTTATTTCTTAAGAAAAGTAATTTAATTCATTTATTAAAAAGTAATATAAAGAAAAACTTTTTATTAGAATTAAAAAATGAAATAGAATTCTATAATTTTTTCCCAGAAATATTATCAAAAATTGAATTAGATGATGAAATTTTAAACAAATACGGTAAAAAATACAAAAAACATTATAAAACTATAAAAAATTTCTCTAGTTTATCTTTAGAATTTATAAAGAAATATATCAAAAATATAAATCTACAAAAACTAGTGTCAACAAAGGAAATAGACAAGGAATTATTTGATATAGTTATAACTAATCAATCTATAATACAAAATAATTACAAAGATTTTCATAATTACAAAAAATTCATAAATGTAATCAATTTAAAAGATATTATTAATTCTAGATACTATTTTAGTGATTTTAATAGAGAAGAAGTAGAAGCATTGATTTACTTGTTTAAAAAATTTGATCAAACACATGTAAATGAAATTATAGGTATTAATAACAAGGTAGTACAATTGTATTATCATGTATTATTTAATATTGTACATTATAATATCAATAATACAAAAATAAGAATATTTCATTTCATTCATTTTTTTTATTCTGAATCTGATGATATTAAAGACAATTATTACAAAGATTTCCAAAATTTTTATATTTACTACCCTAGTACGATAAATTATAAAAGAGATTTATCACATTTTGTCAATCTGGATATAAAACATTTTAATGAAATTATAAAAATGAGAATAGACAACAATATAAAAACTGTTATAGATGACGAAATGTTTATAAAGGTTGATAAACAATTATTAAAATTTATAGACCTAGATGTATCATGTTCACAAGAAAACAAATTAATACACAAGATTTTGAAAAATGAAACTTGAAATAGATTGGAGGATATTCATAGATAAAATTAGACCAAATGTACAAGAACGAGTTTTAATAAAATACAAGGAAAAAATTAAATGGGAATATATTTTATTTAATTACAAAATGATTACTAAAAATGTATTTTATGAATGTTTTAATTATTTAAATTGGAACATTATATGTGACAGATATCATTTAAAAAATGAATTCATTGAACAATACATTTCAAAATTGAATTTTAATATCTTGTGTAAATATCAAACTTTATCAGAATCTTTTATGGATAAATACTTTTACAAATTAGATACAAACTCAATTGTTTATTACCAAAAGTTGTCAGAACCATTTATAGAAAAATACAGTGACAAACTAAATTGGTCGCTTATATGTTATTGTCAAGAGTTTTCAGGACCATTTATAGAAAAACATTTAGAAAAAATAATATGGGATAGAATACAATACAATACATTATCTATTGAAGCTATGAAATATATTATAGATAATAATGTTGTAAAACATCAAAAGATACATGATGAAATAGTTGATATTTATAAAAAAAAAACTAAAAAAACAAAATCACCTAGAATAATTCATGTATCAGAATGGAGTGACATTAATATTATTGATCCAAAGAAATTAAGTTCTAAAGCTATTTGTGATATACTACGTTTTTACAGATTCGATATATCATTTATTAATGAAAACACGGATATATTTCCATTTGATAGTCTATGTGATTATCAAGATATAACAGAAGAAATTATAGAAAAATATATTAAAGGAAATAGACTAACTGATTTATCTTGGTATTATATTGTTTCAACACAAAAATTGTCAGAACAATTCATTGAAAAATACAAGGACAATTTAGAATGGAGAAAGGTATGTAGATACCAAGACTTGTCAGAAAAATTCATTGAAAAATACAAAGATAAAGTATATTGGTCAATAATTATTGAAAGTCAGAAAATATCACAATCGTTTATAGATAGACATATTGACAAGATAGATTATATTCAACTCTTGAATAAATGAAACATATCATTGCGATTACGGGAAAGAAATTTTCAGGTAAAACTTATCTAAGTAATAGATTAATAGATCATTTTACTAAACAAAAAAAGACATGTGAGATTCTTAGTTTTGCTACACCCTTGAAAAATATCATGAAAGAAATTAGCATGTATTCTGAAGATATAAAAAATAGTGAATGCAAGATTAAAATGTATACTAGTATTTTTGGTTTTCAGAATATAGTAGATACACCAAGAAGATGCTTACAAATATTGGGTAGTGATATTATTAGATCTAGAGATTATGATTTCTTTGTTAGAAAAATGGAAAAAAATATAAAATCTTGTGAATCAGATTATATTATTATTGATGACCTAAGATTTGAAAATGAATACAACATGTTGAAAGATAACAATGCATTGGTATTAAAAGTAGTTAAAGAGACCATAGACAATGATACTCATATTAGTGAGCAATTTGACATGTACGACGAACAATTAACTTCTGGATGTGACATTGATTATATTATTGGACTCTTGAATAAATAGTTAGTATTGATTTACTATAGAATTTGTAGTCATATAACTATTCTTCTCAATATCATTTTTATCTCTAGAACCCTTTACGGTTTTAGTGGATTATTGAGTATTGTTAACCTAGTGACAAAAATTTAACTAATTATTTTGATATATTTGACGTACCATCAAGTAAATTATTATAGAAAT
>Ga0209194_1000287_pt1 | contig 43068 bp, 46 predicted proteins | sample COGITO_mtgs_1004_FD_184787 | JGI IMG/M metagenome (GOLD analysis project Ga0209194, IMG submission 184787) | Pelagic marine microbial communities from North Sea - COGITO_mtgs_100413 (SPAdes) (version 2) | ecosystem: Environmental > Aquatic > Marine > Epipelagic ... | reverse complement strand
AGTAAAGGTGCGTTTGGGGCCACGCGTAAACCATCAGAATATGTGAGTTAAACAGTGTCTGGAATTCGTTCTCAAGTACGGGCAGGTAAACATCAGCCACCTGCTTGAACGTCGCCAGATCAGGTGTAACGCCGGTCAGATCAGCGCCCTCAATAACAGGGCTGTCGCCCGCAACGTACAAAAATACACCATGGGCAAAGTCGAACGCGCCCGAGCGCAATTCGCGCATCACGGTGGTGCCGTCCATGCCGAGTTCGGTCAGCGGTTTGGCGTTTGCGGTCAATAGTCCGCCGGATGCGGCGGGCAGTTGTTCATTCCAGAACGGAGCCTCGCGTTCCTGCCAAGGCGTCAAGACTCCCCAAGTCCCGACAACCGAAAATTCACGCGCCTCTTGGGCGACCGTTGCGGTGGATGCCAGTGCAAGTGATGCGGCCACAAGGCCGGATGCCACCTTACCAATCATGTTCATTTTAGTTCCTCCCTGAATCGTCGGACCCTTGGCCGACCATGCCGCACAAGCGGCTTATCAGGAAAGTCTACAAAAACATTGACATCAATTCAATTGAAATCGTTATAATCGAAAACGGTAGAACTTCAGCCCTTTTACGAGAAGGAAAGATCAAATGGATTTGGGCCTAAAGCGGCGTAGTGCGATTGTTTGCGGGTCTTCCAAAGGATTGGGACGCGCCTGTGCCGAGGCACTGGCGGAAGCTGGTGCGCAGGTTGTGATCAACGGGCGCAACAAGACGGGTCTGGAGCAGGTTGCACAGGATATCGCCAAGAAAACCGGCGCGTGCGTTATCCCTGTGGCCGCCGATCTGAACACGGCCACGGGGCGCGCGGCCCTTCTTGCCGCCTGTCCCCACCCTGATATTCTCGTCAACAACAACGGCGGCCCGCCCTTCAGGGAGTTTCGCGATCTGAACCGTGACGCGCTGGAAAAAGGCGTAGCGATGAATATGCTGACCCCGATTGAGCTGATTCAGCTGGTGATTGACGGAATGGCCGCACGCGGTTTCGGGCGGATCGTAAACATCACATCTGTGTCCGTGAAAATGCCGGTGTCGGGTCTTGATCTGTCCAGTGGTGCGCGCGCTGGCCTGACGGCGTTTTTGGCAGGCGTGTCACGGGAATATGCTGACAAAGGTGTCACTATAAACCAACTCTTGCCCGGATATTTCCGCACCGAACGCCTCCAGCAAGGCTTTGAGGCGAGCGCCGAAAAAACTGGCAGGGACGTCGAGGATGTCGCGCGCGATTGGTCAAATCAGGTCCCTGCGCAACGCTTTGGTGATCCTGTCGAGTTTGGACAAACCTGCGCGTTCCTGTGTTCGCAATATGCCAGCTACCTCACCGGTCAGAACATCCTGCTGGATGGTGGCCTACACCGCAGCGCATTCTAGCAAACCGTTCCCCAACAGGAGACTTTGATGATCGTCGAACAACGCACCTACCGGTTCAAAGCGGGTAAAGTCCCAACTTTTATGGCCATTTATGAAGAAAAAGGTTTGGAAATCCAGAAGCGCATTTTGGGCAATCTGATCGGCTATTTTGCAACTGAAATCGGGCCGCTCAATGAAACCGTGCATTTGTGGGGGTACGCCAGCCTTGATGATCGCGCCGCACGACGGGCCGCCCTCATGGCGGACGAGGGTTGGCGCGCCTTTCTGGCGGAAATCCTGCCCTTACTGGAAATGCAGGAGACAAAAATCCTGCTCCCCACGGGGTTCTCGCCAATCGCTTAGTGCAACTCTTCTATGAAAGCTGCCTGCTGCACCTGTTCCTTGCCATAGGCCACTTCGCGGGTCAGGCGCGTGTCACCGATGGACGCAAGCCGCCAACCCGGAATGCGGTTGCGTTTTGGCAAAGGTGAAAGGTCTTTTTCCATACCGTCGATCATCACCGTGGTGATATTGTCGGGATTGCCGAGCAGACTTAGGTCTTCGTCAACCTTGCCTGAAACGCAAATGATGTCTGCGCGATACCCTTTAGAAATAGCGCCAATCTCGCCCTCCATCTTGATGCCCACAGCGCTTTTCTGGGTACCGCATTGGATCGCCTCAAGGGGCGTCATTCCGAAATATTTCACGAAAACTTCCATCTCGCGGTAATGCCAATCGCCGTACGGGACGAGGGAAAACCCGGACTCCGATCCGGTCAAAAGCGGCACACCCTCTTTGTGCGCTTTGGTCATCGTGTCGATGGATTCGGTGATTTCACGCTCGAACATCGCCATGAGCGTGTCCGATGTCCCGATCTTTTTGCCGAATTCGACCATGTTGTACTGGAACGTCAACGCAGGCGCGATCGGGACCTTGTGGTCGATCACCGCTTGCAGCGCCTCATCATCCATCGCTGTGCCATGGAAAATCAAATCAAACCCAGCAACAGCTGCCTTTCGCGTCGCCTCCGCCCCGCGGCAATGCCCCATGACGGGCGTGTGAAGATCATGGGCGGTGTCACAGATCAGCTTCAGCTCATCCATCGTCCAGACACATAATTCACCCTTATGCGCTTGGCGCGGAATGATACCGGTGACATGGACCTTGATCCAATCGGCCCCGTATTTGATTTGGCGGCGGACCTCTTGGACGATCTCGTCTTTGGAATTGACGGCCATGTAATAGCCCGTTGTGCCTTCATCGTTGATCAACTGACCAGCGGTGCCGCCAACGCCGGTGATCAAGGCGTAAGCGCCACAGGACATGCGCGGGCCTTGCACGATATTGGCGTCAATCGCGTCGCGCAGGTCGATCATGTTTTCAAACGTGCTGTCGGGGTCCAGCACACTGGTCACACCCGCACGGAGCAATTTGCGCGCATTGTAGGATGCCACAAGTGCGGACAACCCGTTGCGGCGTTGAAAGAAGATTTCGGAATTTGAACCCGCGTCATCGAACGACAAGTGACAATGTGTGTCGATCAGGCCCGGCATAACGGTCTGACCCGTCGCATCGATCCGCCTGAGGTTAGGGATTGACGCCGCCTGTGTGTCTGCGGTTTCGCCAACTGCTGCGATTTTGCCATCCTGAACCAGAACCGATCCGTCAAACGCGGGCGCACCCGTGCCATCAACGATCCGGCCGTTTTCAATGATAAGATCCGTCATGGTGTCGTCCTTTCGTTAAGCCCGCAAAAGCCTGCGCGCGTTGTCGCCCAGTTTCGGGGCCGGCAAATGAGAGGCCAGATCATCGGGCGCATCCCAACCGGAAAAATTCGTGCCAAACACCAACCGGTCATCTCCGACGATATCGGTCAGCATCTTGAGGGAGTTATCGTTGTTGAGGTGGTTGTCAAACCACAGCCGTGACAGGCGGTCTTCAAACGCACCGTCAGCCTTAATCGCCTCACTGGCCCAGGGCCGTTTACGCGCGGCCATCGCCATGCGTCCGATCAGATACCCGGTCGAGCCACCGCCATGACTGATGCAGATATCCAGACTTGGATGGCGGTCCAACACGCCGCCATAGATCAACCGCGCCACAGCCAACGCCTCTTGTGCGGCAAACCCGATCACCACGTCCAGATCATAGTCTTGCAAGTTGGCGTCCCCTTTGGGGCCATCAATCCCCGCAGGGGACGGGTGGATGAAGAGCGGGACATTTAGGCGCACGCAGGTCGCATAAAACGAATCCATCGCAGCAGCATCCAGCGGCAAAGGCATGTCGGTGCCGATGTATCCGCCCAATAGACCCAGATCCGCAACGGCGCGCTCAAGCTCGGCAATGGCTGCGGGGATGTTCTGCATGGGCAAAGCCGCCAGCCCCGCAAGGTGGGCCGCATTGGCGCCGCACACCTTTGCCAGTGCGTCATTGTGGATCTGGCAAAACCGGATCGCCACTTTGGGATCAATAAAGTGCAAAAATGTCAGAGGGTTGGGGGATATGACCTGAAAATCAATACCTGCTGCCGCCATACGTTGCAGCCGCAAATCCGTATCCATAAACGCCGACCCTTGATAACGCACGCCATCCAGCCGGTAATCCCCGACCCGAAACCATGGCGCATCGCCGGTCTGTCCGCCCATTTCCGGACCAAGTTCGCCCGCCGCGCCAAACGTTTCCGCCAGAATGACGTGGGCATGGACATCTATGACGCCTGCAGTATGAAGTGCCAAGCTTGGGTCCCGTCCTTGCTAATATATTCGATATCGATATAATTCATATCAATTAAATATGTCAATGCAACGTGCCGCGCGACCTCTTTCAAAAGGCGATAGAACATGACTCGAAATGATGCCGACACCGCAAACCTTCCGCGCCTTGAGGATCGGGTTACCTTTCTCACTCACCGCGTGAATGCGCGCTTGCAACAGGTCAGCAATCCGGTGATCGCCCGGTTCGGGTTAGACCTTTACAGCTCTCGGGTGTTGTTCGCTCTGGATCAGAACGGACCGATGCGGGTCGGCCAATTGGTCGACCTGATGGCCCTCCCACAATCGACCATATCGCACCAATTGAAGCGCATGGAAAAGAGCGGACTGGTGCATCGAACCCGCTCAGAAGTAGACAACCGCACGGTCTTCATTTCTGTAACACCGGAGGGCGCCAAGGCGACGCAGGTGTGCACGGATCTTAGTAACCTTGTCCAAGAACGTATCGCTGAGGAATTCAGCGAGACGGAGTTGAAAGCCCTTACCGAAGGGTTAAAGCGTGTCTTTGAAATTCTCGAAGAGGTGCCATCGCTTGAAAAGCTTGCGGAAGAACACGCCGAACATGCGGCTGAATAGTTGGTGAATCATAGGGTCTTTGTGACGAAATTCTAACGAAAAGGCTGATCAGAAATAGCTTCCTTGCAGTCTGGCTATAGTTCGATTTCAGTCGTTCGACGCATTGGTAGTTTAGGTTGACCGTTTCGAAGATGTAGGCTGGATTTTGGATTGTTGTGTGGCGACAAACATGCCGCATGCGCAAAGCGATGCTGCGCCACCGAAGGCGAAAAATTCGCCGGTTACTTTGTCCGCGACCTGTAACTTCGCCCCTTAATCCATACTGCAACATGCACGAATGGCCGGTCGCTCTGCTGCGCGACAGCATGAGGTTTTTCGCTCACGCCGCATTTTTTGGGTGTTGTCAGACAAACTTGACGGTTTCGCGGTCGATCCCTATTTTTGGTAAATGACAACATGTTCTCCCTTCAAATATTTCAAGACTTCACCTGAAATCATCCGATTGGCAGTGATGTATTACATACGTTATCCATTGAGTTTTCGTCAGGTGGAAGACATCTTGCATGAACGCGGCGTCGATATCTGTCACGAAACAGTTCGGTTTTGGGTTGAACGTTTTGGGTCAAAGTTCGCGGGAGAAATCCGTAAGAATAGGGCAGGGCACCACTCGAACTGGCAATGGCACCTGGATGAAGTCTTCGTCAAAATAAATGGTGAGAGATTTTACCTTTGGCGCGCCGTTGATCACGAAGGCGAAGTTCTTGAATGCTTTGTAACAAAGCGACGCAACAAGGCTGCAGCGAAGAAGTTCCTGATAAAAACAATGCGAAAACACGGATCACCCAAGATTATCACGACAGACAAGCTGGCGTCTTACGGCGTGGCTTTTCGTGAGATTGGCGTTGTAGATCGTCAATTATGCGGCGGCCGGGCGAACAATCGGTGTGAAAATTCACATCTGCCATTTCGACGACGAGAACGAGCGATGCAGAAGTTTAAAAGTTGTGCAATGCTCCAGAAATTTACCAGTTATCACGCCCAGATATACAACCACTTCAATCATGAAAAGCATCTAGAAAGCAGACAATCCTTCAAGCAAAAACGTACAACTGCTCTCACAGAGTGGTTCAATTTCTGTGCCGCATGATGATTGACTTGATGTGCCTTTTACGGGTGTTTAAGTTTGTCTGACAACACCGTCTCAGCGGGTGAGAACAGTATATCGGTATCACGTTTAAGTATTCTGAATATAGTAATTCATCATTTTATTACATGGTTTAATCGCCCTATCTATAAGCAACATGGGAAATATTTGATGAGGAATATTAGATGTTGGATCGCTCTATTCTACCCGTCCCACGCTTGCAAACTATGTCGCGTCGTGTAGTCTTGTGCATTCCGCCTCAGAAACGTTCCTTCTTATGGAAGACAGGGTGCTCGCCGTGAATATCAACCAACGTCTCGCTTTGTCCGACATTGCTCAGGCTCATGAAGCTCTGGAAAGTGGCGAGACTACAGGCTCGACCATTCTGACGCCATGAACGAAAGCGCAAGTTTCGTACGGCCCAAAATCACCGTCTCACAGGCGGTGGTTTGGTTCTTGGCCGTGATTGCAATCTTCGTCATGGCCAAAACGGATGCCGCGGATTTGCTGCCTCGCGTCGCTGCTATTTCCGCGCTTGCAGTCGCGCTTTTCGCGACGCGTCTGCTGCCCGAAGTGGTCACTGCCTTGGGCTGTTTTTTATCTTTTATTGCTATTGGAGCTGCCCCGAACGAGGTTATTTTTTCGGGCTTTTCCAGCGGTGGTTTCTGGCTGCTGTTTGCAGGCCTTGTGATTGGCACCGCCATTACGACCACGGGTCTTGGCATGCAGGTTGCCTTGCGGATATTCCAACACACGGGAAATTCTTATATAAGGGTAGCTCTCCTGCTTGCGCTCAGTGGACTTGGTTTGGGCGTACTTGTTCCTGCCACGATCCCACGGATCATTATCATGGTGCCTATCGCGCTTTCACTTGCGAAAACGATGGGCTACGATATCGGGTCGCGCGGTCATGTCGGGCTAACTATGACGGCCGCGGTTGCAACGAACCTGCCGACCTTTGGTATTTTGACTGGGAACCTTCCGACGATTATCCATTTGGGCGCGTTCGAAACCCTATATGGGGTACGCACGTCCTACACTGATTATTTCGTAGAACAGGCGCCCATCAACTGTCTGCGTTTTCTAGCGTTACTTGCAGTGATGCTACCCTTCGCGCCTCCGCGATCCCAACGGCTGTCTGAGCTTGAAGATCCTACACCATTTACATCAGTTCAAAAATTTCTGTTCATCATGATTTGCGTGGCAATCCTGTTCTGGGTCACGGACAGTTGGCACGGCATTTCGCCAGCTTGGATTGCGCTTTCCCTTGCCGCGGTTTTGACTGTGCCTGCGTTCGGAATACTGGACGACAAAGTAATGAAAACCCAGATTGATGTGTCTCCTGCATTCTTTCTGGCTGCTGTTTTTGCAATCAGCGCGGTTGCGCAGCACACGGGTCTTAGCACGACAATCGCCGAGCAGTTGATCCCTTTATTGCAGCTTGGGCAAGGAAGCGATCTTCGTGATCTGTACGCGGTTGCAGGGCTGTCAAGTTTTCTGTCGCACTTTACGACCGCCCCCGCCGCACCGGCCATTCTCGCCCCACTCGCCGGCGCAATGGCGACGGAAACCGGTTGGACCATTGAGACGATTTCCATGACGCAGATCTTGGGAATTTCGACACCAATTTTGCCACATCAGGCCCCCCCATTAATCATATCGATGGCGCTCGCGCAAATTCCGATCGCGGCACTTTTGCGGGTGTGTGCCGGATTGGCGGTGACGGTGGCTTTTGTCGGGATTCCGTTGACCTTTGTGTGGTGGAATTATCTAGGATTGTTTGGATGAGCGTCACCTTTGCCTTTATACTGAACGGAGAACCATGTGAGGCTACAGACCTGTCGTCTATGTACTTGTTGTTTGCATTGCACGGAGCACTTGACAAAAAGGGTACGCGCCTTGGGTGCGGTGAAGGACATTGCGGGGCCTTTACTGTGACGCTTGATGGGACGCCCGTCACCTCTTGCAACCTGCCGATATCGACTTTGGAACGTAAAAACGTTGGCACGGTCGAAGGTGTGCTTGATCATCAATTGGCCGCTGCGCTTATTCGCAATCAGGCAGGGCAATGCGGCTAGTGCCTGCCCGGCATATTGACCTGCACTGCAGCCTTGATAGACCAAGGAAAATCAGCTGACGATATCCGTAAGGCGCTGGACGAAAACCTTTGTCGATGTGGCGCGCACGGGCGGATCATGGCGGCCATCGCAGAGGTCGCGCCGTAAACTTCCCACCCCCGATAAAGACCTTTCCGCTGATCAGCCAATGGCTGTCGTTTGCACCAGACGGTGCAGTCAACGTTTTTTCAGAACGGGTCGAATTGGGACAGCAGATCAGCATAGTTCTGACCCAGATTGCCGCGGATGAATTGGACGTAACGGTCGATGCCATCCGCTTGACGCCAGGCCACACCGATCTATGCCCAGCCGAAGGTCCGACCGTTGGCAGCTTGTCTGTTACCTTTGGGGGTCAATCGATACGCCTTGTAGCCTCAGCCGCTTGTGCGTTAATGCTGAATCATGCGGCGGAGTTGTTACAAACAACCGTCGAAGGGCTCTCCGTCCACGAGGGAGAGATCGTTAAGGACGGTCTCGAGACAAGGTTGAGTTATGCCAACCTTTGCAAGGACGTGAACCTGGACGTTCCAGCGATCGAGTACGCCGCGCCCAAGGCAGCATCGGAGCGTATATTAATAGGATCATTCGTACCTCGTGTAGATTTGGCAGCGCGTCTGACGGATGGGCTCTGGTTGCATGATATGACGCTTGACGGCATGTGGCATGGCCGCGTTATCTAGTGATTTGCACTGAATGGGCCGATGGGTGATCTTTCCAGCATCGACCTGCAAGACGATACCGAGCTCGTCCGAGATGGGCAGTACTTGGCCATCTTATCCAATAAGAATACACTGCGCTGTCCGAAGTGCGGCGGCTGGCGGATTTGATAGGCTAGGATTTCAAACCTGCATCGGATATTCATCCGATTGACGGGTTGGATGGTTAAATCGCAGAAAGCGAAACCTTATATGACAGTGACATGCTGGACGCGGGTGTAACCGAGCTCAGTGTCACCGTAACCAAACCTGCGCTTAATCATGGATCTATCGGCCCGTCTTGCGCAGTGGCGCAGTGGAAGGGCGTTGTTCTTACTGTCTGGGCCCATAGCCAGAACGTTTTGCCTTAAAAGACTCTCTAGCGCATGTTCTGAACTATTCACGCGATAAGATCACAGTGATCTTTGTGCCGGGCGCCGGATTCTATGGGCATAGCGGTTCCAGTGATGTTGCACTTGATGCGGCACTTATGGCGCGTAGTACGGGCCGACCGGTGCGCAGCCTTTGGCAGCGGCAGGATGAACCCCTACATGCGCCATTGAACCCAGCGATGAAGACCAAGATGACCGCGCTATTGGACGTAAACGGGCGCATCGTGGCTTATGATGCGTTGGTCACAAGCTCGCCGCATTCCACCCGTCCCGCCGGTTTGAACGAGCTGAATTTGCGCGCCCAGCAGTTCATTTCAAAACCCATGCCAATGGCGCCGGGCAACGATGCGCAGCAACCCCAAGGTGGGGCGGATCGAAATGCTGTCCCGGGGTATGCAATCTCGGCCGTGCAGGTCGTACGCCAGCGACCCGCCTATGTTCCGTATCGAACTGTTGCGATGCGTGGCCTTGGGGCGTTTACTCAGGCGATATCTTGGTCGCTGAAAGAAGAAATCAGCTTTGCAGGTGGTCAGAACCTGACGCAGAACTGGGATGATTATCCAATCCTAAAGTTCTCTGAGGTGCCATGCATGCAGACTCGCCTGATCGGACCGCAAGACGCCCCACCGCTGGGGGCCGGTGAAATTTCATCAGGCCCGGCAGGTGCCGCGGTGGTGAATACTGTGCGCCACGTGTTGGGTGTTGTTACTGATCGATTGCCGCTGAGCCGGCATGCGTTCGTGGCGTTACTCAGCTAACGCTTGCGGCCGAACCAATACCTGCGTTTCTACTAACTAATGGCGATCGCTAAGACATCCTTGTCAACATGGGCGTGGTACTGCTCAAAATTGCTGGCAAACATATTCACCAATTTTCTAGCGGCAACATCATATGCTGCAACATCTAGCCATGTCCGACGCGGATCAAGCAGTTGACTGTCTACGCCTGAAACGTCTAAAGGCACCTCAAATCCAAAATTAGGATCGATGCGAAAAGAGCTATAGTCCGGGGGACCGTCCAATACGGACGACAGCAAAGCACGTGTCGCAGAAATAGGTATACGATTCCCGGTTCCATACGCGCCGCCAGTCCAGCCAGTATTTACCAGCCAGCACGTGGCGCCATGCTGTGCGATCTTGTCGCGCAGAAGTTTGCCATAGACTTCAGGGCGGCGTGGCAAAAACGGTGCTCCAAAACAGGTAGAGAACGTCGGCTCTGGTTCCGTCACGCCGCGTTCTGTACCAGCGACCTTTGATGTGAAGCCGGACAAGAAATGATACATGGCCAGGGCAGGGGTAAGTCGCGCAATCGGAGGCAGCACGCCGAAGGCATCACAAGTCAGCATGATGATATTCTTTGGATGCCCGCCCAACCCACTACGAGAGGCGTTTGAGATAAAATCTAGCGGATATGCTGCGCGCATGTTCGCCGTGCAGCTATCATCAGTGTAGTCAAGTTCGCACGTCCGAGGGTCACAAACCATGTTTTCAATAACGGTCGAGAACATGGTGGTGGTTGCAAAAATTTCAGGCTCGGCTTCGGCTGAAAGATTGATAGTCTTAGCGTAGCAGCCGCCCTCAAAATTGAAAGACCCGCTATCGGACCACCCATGTTCGTCGTCTCCGATCAAGGTGCGCCGTGGATCAGCCGAAAGTGTGGTTTTACCGGTTCCGGAGAGCCCAAAAAACACTGCTGTATCGGCAGGATTGTCCAATGCATGATTTGCCGAGCAATGCATTGGCATGACGCCCTTTTCTGGCAGCAGATAATTCAACAGTGTGAAAACAGCTTTCTTGTTCTCACCGGCGTATTTCGTGCCAGCAACCAAGATCAACTTCTGTTCTATGTTGAAGGCGATCACTGTTTCTGATCGGCATCCATGCCGCTCTGGGTCGGCAAAAAAACTGGGACAGTTGACCAATGTGTAGTCTGCCATGAAGCCATCGAGCTGACTGGCATTTGGACGGATCAACATGTGTCGGATGAAGAGATTGTGCCATGCTAATTCTGATATAACCCGCATGCCAATCTGGTAGCGCTGATCAGCCCCGGCAAACAGATCTTGCACAAAGTAGTCTTTGCCAACCATATGTGCACGCATATCAGCATGAAGGCGGTCGAAGGCATCGGGGGTCATGCGCGCGTTTGCATCCCACCAAATTATGTCTTCTGACATGTCAGAGACAACAATATGTTTATCCTTAGGCGATCGCCCCGTGAACTTTCCGGTATTGACAATCAGCGTCCCACCCTTGCCCAGGTGGCCTTCGTTGCGACGAATGGCGTGGGCCACAAGGTCGGCTTCCGTCGCGTTGTAGTAAACTGCACCAAGGTCAGCGTACCCTTGCTCTGCCAATGTCATTGAAGATTTCAAAAGGCCGTGGTCCATCGATTTTTCCTTCACTCGGAGAATTTAGACGTGCTTAGCGCAGTAACCTTTTCAAGAACAGACACAATTTTTGCGGTAGCGCAAACATCCCAATGTTATCGCTAATTCGTGTTTGAATAGAGGCCTCTTTAGGGGTAAAAAATGGTGATGGCAAATTTTGGTTATCGGGTAAGAGCAGCTTTGCCCATGCCGCTGGTTCTTGCATGTTCATTGCCACGACCTTCGGAGTTGTGGCTTATGACAATGATCAATCAAAATCCCTTGTCAGCCGTTTAGTGCGCCGCGGATCAATTTGATTTAAATGAGGAACAACGCAACTTCGACCACGACTAAAAATACGTTTTGTGGGAGGAGGCGGGTCATTCGGTAGCTAAACCAAGCACCAAAAATCGCCACGGGTGACAAAATGGCAACGATGTGCCAGTCACTACTGTCGATCAATTCAAGCGCTATGTAGGGCGGTACTTTCATCCAACTGATGAGCGCCAACAGGACTGTGGACGTGACTGCAACATCATCTTCGGCAATTGTTGAGGCAAAACGTAAAGCTGAAACGCGGGTCCACCTGCGTGTGACGCAAAACTCGTAAATTTGGAAAGGCTACCCCAGAATAATCCAAAAGGCACGTCTACAGGGCGCGGCTCACGGCTGCCCCCAAGCGGCCCCATTGTCTCATTGCCAAGAATATCAGCCCGACACAGCCGATGATAATCCGCACCACATCTTCATCAGTATCACCAGCGAACAGCCAGCCTGCGAATACACCGATTGCGGCGGCTGGGATCAGGATGAATAAGTTTTGGATGGAATGGGATTCCCGGTATTTCCAGACCCCATAAACGTCGCTGACCAAATGTATAGGCAGAAGTAGGGCGCCCCCCCCCTGCATCGGTGACATGATCAAAGACATGATTGGAACGCTCAGGATTGCTACCATGGGCCATCCGCCCTTGCGCTGCTAACAAAGAAGGCGGCGATGGCAGGCCACAATCCAGAACAGGATCTGATCGCTCATAGGGTGAGATCTTTTCGTCGGTGGTTCATAGCCACAAACTCATAACAGTTGCGGGCGTGCGGCAAGTCCGCGATTGCAAAAAGGCTAAATGAACCCGATCCAAACCCACCAAGCCCACGTCAAAGGAATGCCAACCACTGAGGTTACAAGCGCTGACACAAGGCATAGTCGCGTCAGGGCCCCAACTGGAATGCGTGCGATCGCTATTCCGATCAGCAAAGGTGGTGATTGGTACGGCAGGGCAGTTGTGGAAAAACCGACATTGTGGGCCATAGCGACTGCGTTGATTGACCATCCCGTCGCGTCACTCATCGACCCTACTAATGGCGCCAAAACCACAGGAGTCGCAGGGGCAATGGTGAGATGGGAAAGGACAGTCGAAAAAGCTGTGACGGCCGTAAAGTCCCAAAAGCTGTTGCCTTGTCCAAGGGCTAAGGCAGGGACAATAAATTTGGCAATTTTTGCACCAAGACCGATGTCGGTAATGACAGCACTGATGCAAAAGACAGCAGCGATTAAAAATGCGATGGAAAAGTCAATTTCGGTTTTCATGGCCTGCGGTGAAAAGATCCCTGCCGATGGCAATAACAAAACAAGAGCGGCAGCCAATGTGATCCACGCGGGCGCAATTCCGTGCCATGTATCGGTCGCCCAAAAAAATATTGCTAAGATCAGAAGCCATGATAGCCGCACTTGGCCAGAGGTCAGCGGCTCTGTCAGCTCTGTACCCTCTTGTTCTGAGTTGGTCGAAACTACCGTGCGACCGTAAGTCAGAAGCAACATCAGCAATACGGCAAAACGCACCGCGTTGATCGGAGCATTCTGGATAAAATAGGCCCCGTACGTGAAGCGCTCTCCATATAGTATGTCAATGGTTCCTAACTCGATAATCGTCGGAAGGTTGGCTGTGAGAAAGGCATAGGTTGGAACTAACGTCATCATCGCGCCAGTCATCAAAAGACCAGTGTGGCCTCGCGAGCCGGGGAGCAGGCCCATTGTGCCAGTAAGTGCCAATGTGATGGGCATCATCACGATAACCCGCGGAATGGCTGATGGCACCAAGGCCCCCAAAACGAGCCCGCCAAGCGACAAGACCCACACCGCACGGATGTAAGAACCACCCGTGTAGGCAAAGAGGCGGCGTGCAATCTGTGTGCCTAAACCTGAAGACGTTATCGCAGCCCCGATGACTAGACCACCCACCAAAAGCCAAAAGCCGCTGGTCGCAAATCCTGAGAAGATCACGTCTTGTGGGGCGGCTCCGATTGCAAGGAATGCCAAAAAAATAACCAACGCTATTGTCGCTTCGGGAAGGCTGCGCGTGGCAAAAGCAGAAATGCCAGAGATTGAAATTGCGAGAACCTGTAAAGACGCGTTGGACGTCGTAAGGATACATACAAGGGAGATGAGGGCAATCGTGGCCGCAAAGCCCTGCGCGATGCTTATCCTTGGTAGGTCGCCGCTCAAGGCGCGGTCACGTTTCGCCGTTGGTGTTTCGATAGACCTCAAAGATTGCGGCGGTGTCATAATCCATCGGCACAAGCGAATAGCTTTTTTCATATAGATCTGAAACTGCATCAAACATTGGCGTGCTGATCTCTTGAGCGCGAATATCGGCTCCGATGATGGCAAGGTCTTTTTCAAACATAGCCATATGGGCCGTTGCTGGTGTGTAATTGCCCGACATCATCAGAGGCATTCGCAAATCAAGCATTTTGGATTGACCCGCACCCTTGGAAAGAAGCGAATAAACGACGTCACGATCAAGCCCGAGCGAATCTGCATAATGCAACGTCTCGGCTGCTGCGCAATTGTGCAATGCGACAGCGTGGTTGGCGATGAACTTCAATTTTGTGCCAGCCCCAAAGGCACCCGCGTCTATGATCGTGTGGCATAGGTAGGCCATAAACGGCCTTGCATGGTCTATCGCATCTGTCGGACCAGAGGCCATGATCACTAGATCAGCCATTGCGGCCTGAATACCAGTCCCACTCACTGGTGCATCAAGCAGGATTGCACCACCCACTTCAATGGCCTCGCGCGCTGCAAGTTTGTCGGCCATCGCAAACGTTCCGGTTTCCATCACGACCTGACCTGGCTTTAGATACTTCATCAGGTGCCAGCATACGGACGATAGTACCTTGGGCGAGGCGACGGAGATAATGATGAGATCACACTCGGCAACCCAAGGTCCGACCACCTCGTACGTCGTGCCGCCCGCCGCTTCAAGTTGGGTGCGCCCCTCTATCGCAGGATCGACCCCGAGAACATCGAGCCCCGCCTTCAGCAGGTTGGCCGCGTACGCACTGCCCATGATACCAAGGCCGATTATGCCAACTTTCATATGCCGCCCCCCATTTTACCGTTTGAGTCCGAACAGCTTCAGCGCCGTCAACCCTGCAACATTGGCCTTGTCTGCATCTGACAGATTGGACCCTGCGATGTGGCCAACGGGATCGTAGTCTGCCATGTCAAACGGATAGTCGCTGCCCATGATGATCTTGTCGGACCCATATTGGGCGACCAGATATTCTAGCTGGTGATTAGAAAAGACTACATTGTCGAAGTAAACCTTCTTTAGGTAATTTGTTGGCGGCTCGGGCAGGTTTGCCTCACAGTCGCGTCGTGCGCCCCATGCGTGATCGATCCGGCCGGAGTAGCTGGGCAAATACCCACCCCCATGCACTGCAAAAATCTTAAGGTCAGGCAGATCGCGCAACAGGCCGTTGAAGATGATGTAGTGCAGCGCTGTTGTCGTTTCGAGCGGATTTCCAATGACATTCTGGAAATAGTATTCAGAGTAACGCTTACCTTCGGTAAAGCCGTTGGGGTGAATCATCACAACCGCGCCAAGTTCTTCAGCCTTTTTCCAGAAGGGGCGGAACTTGTCGGCACTGATCTCTTCGCCGTCCATGTTGGTCAGTAACATCACCCCTTTGAGGCCAAGGCCCATCGCGCGTTCCAGTTCGGTCGCGGATTCTTCGGGATCTTGAAGCGGCACAGTCCCAAGACCAGCGAACCGATCAGGATCGCCTGATACCCATTCTGCCAAGCCGTCATTGACCATGCGTGACGCGATCGCCGCATGTTCAATCGGGGATTGGTAATAGCATTGGGGTGGGGGTGGGGCGACAATTTGAATATCAATGTTTTGTGCATCAAGAACGCGCAGGCGATCATCACGATCTTGCATCGCGACGGGGCCACGGTCGGCCTCCTGCTTGGCGTTGACCATGTTGGTTTCTTCGTTGGCGTGTTTGATCATTGCGATCCGTTTTGGATCGACGTGCGGCACCATGTACTTTGCCGCTTCCGGGATCAGCACATGGGCGTGGCTGTCTACTGTGGTCGTAGACAACTTGCCTATCGCAGGTGGCAGAGGGCGCGCCGAAGTTGGGCCGTAGCGGTTGATTTCATCGCCTAGGGTGGGCGTGTCGATGGTGCTGTGTGTCATGATGCGAATCCTATGATTTGTGCGTAATAGGCGACGTTTGTTGCGCCGGATGCCAACGCCCGGCGCAACAATCTTTGTTTAGTTGGCTTCGAGCCAAGCAGCTGCGGCAGCTTCGACCTGTGCTTTGTCAAAGTCGTTGGCCGCATCGATGTATGTGTCATTGAGGAAGGTCGAAACGTCGACTACATTTTTAATTGCACCCGATGACAGCATGCGTGGCTGAACAGATGTCCAAACGTCCGCCTGCAAATCACCCATCCGCTCGGTGGTGGAAATGTTCATTGGCAGAACGCCTTGGAACAGACCCATACCAGCGGCCTCGACTTCCCATTCTTCGGGAACTGCCGCACGCAGCATCGCCTCAACTGCATCAGGATTGGTTGCACCAACGTGCATTCCTTTGGACCATGCGCGGAAGAACCCTTCCATGGCCTCACGCTTTTCTTCGATCATGTCAGCGTTCATCGCCAAAGTATTAGCAGGACTGGCGAGCAGTTCTTCAGGCGTTACGGTATCAATCTCGATCCCGTTGGCGACAAGGGCCGCCCAGTCAAAGACAGACCCCGAAATCGCAGAGACGTTGCCGTCACGGATAGCTGCGGCCAGCGTTGGGCCACTTTCGCCCAGAACAACGGTTTGAACATCGTCAATCGAGTGGCCCGTGATATCGAGAGCCGCCTGCAAGAACGCGCGGTCACGGTCTGACACTAGACCCACAGTTGTCCCGACAAGGTCATCCATCGATGTATATTCGCCGCCAGCCAGAACTGCGATGCCTTCAGGTGCGTTCTGCATCACTTCGTATACAGTATTGATGTTGGCCCCTGCATTGATCGCATTGATCGTCTCGTTGGGGTCCAGCATTGCCAGATCAGCCTGACCGTTTTGAATGAATGCCACATACGGAATTGATGTGTCAGAAGGCAGCAGGTTGACCGTGATACCTTCATCTTCGAAATACCCAAGCGCTTCGCCAACAACGAGCGGGAAAAACACCGCAGAGCGAGGGGTTGGTTTGATTACGCTGATTACGGTGTCCTGCGCGAAACTTACGCTTGGCAACGCGGCAAAAGCTACAGCCGTTGACAGCATCGTTACTTTAAACATCTTCATTTTCTTTCCTCCTAGAAAAGTCGTTTGTGCGCGTCATTTCTTCGCCTGGGCGGCCCAGGTGCGTGCCCGTGCGCGGGACGCAGCCGCGCGCCGGGACTCACGACGCCAGAACACAATCCGGTCGTCGAGAAATTCCATCGAATAAAATAAGATCAGACCAATCACCGTCATGCTCAGAAGCGTCGCCAGTGACGCTGCCATGTTCAGTTGGAACGAAAAGCGGCTCATCAGGACACCGACGCCATCGGTGGCTTGCGCAAATTCCGCGACGACCGCGCCAATTAAGGCTGTCGTCAGGCCAATCTTGAAACCCGCGAACATCAGCGGAAGGGCCGCGGGGGCTCTCAGTTTACGAAATACTTGAACGTTAGACGCGCCGAGGGAATTAAACAATTCTTCGCGGTCTTCATCGACCTGAACCAGACCTGTTAAGGTGTTCACAAAGATCGGAAAGAATGAAATGATCGCTGCCAGTGCGATTTTTGACCCCATCCCGTAGCCGAACCAAGCGATAATCACGGGGGTCAATGCGATGCCGGGGGTTACGTTCAGCACAACGGCATAGGGCGTGACATACCGGCGGAAAGGGTCCCAAAGGGATGATGCAATCGCAAGACTTACGGCCACGCCTGCACCAATCGCAAAACCGACCACGGCCTCAGTTAGGGTGATGAAAAAATGCCGATAGATCGTGCCTTCGGTGATGTATAGTTCAACAATTGCACTCCATATTGCACTGGGACGGGGAATGATGATGGATGTAATTAAACCTGTAGCAACCGAGATTTCCCATGCGCCGATGATGACTGCGAACAGCACAAAATGGGGTAGGAACCGGACACCAATGTCCAGAATGCGGCCAGAGAGAGGGATCGGCTGATCAGACACGCTCATGGTTCCACCATCGTGCGTTTGCGTTTTGAGCTCATCCGTTCCCGCCCGCCTTCGTACTTCCAGTAGGCGATATAGTGATCGAGTTTTTCCATACCCTTGAAAATCAGGAAGCCGATGATCGTCAGGGTGAAAATGCAAGCAAAGGCCGATGCCATGTTTAGGTTACGCGTATACACGAGGATCAGTGAACCGATCCCCTTGTCGCGCTGGATGAATTCCGCAACCAATGCACCAGACAAGGCGGCGGTCAGTGCGAGGCGTTCGCCAGCCATAATTACGGGAATTGCATCTGGCAGCACCAGCTTGCGCAGAATTTGGGTCTTTGAAGCGCGCATGGATCTGAAAAGTTCTAACCGTTCTTCGTTTACATTAATGACGCCAGACAGGGTGTTGATGAAAGGCGCAAAAAAGCAAACCAACATTATGATCGCCAATTTAGAGTTTACACCAAACCCGAGGGCCGCGATCAGCAACGGGGCCACCGCAATACGCGGCGTCGCTTCTAGCACGATGACATAGGGTTTCAGGAAGCGGCGGATCACCGTATTAAAGCCGACGAGCGCGCCAAGACCGATGCCAAGCATAGATCCGAGAACCCAGCCTATGATTACAAGGCTAATGGTTGAATACAGATGAAACCAAACGTTCGCATTTTGGAAATAGATCAGCCAGAAAGAGCGTATGATGTTGGAGGGACGGGGATAAAACAGCGGGTCAAGCCATCCCATCCGAGAGCCGAGTTCCCACAGAAGGGTCAACGTCAAAAAGATACCAACATGCTTGGCGATACGACGATTGCGCAAGCTGCGCTCTAATGTGTCGACAAGGACTTCAGAAGTGGCGTCTTGCACGGCCATTATACGGCCCCTAATGTTTCGCGAACGTCTTCCACCAGCTTGTTAAATTCAACGGACGTCTGGATTGAAAGCGGACGTGGGCGTTCAAGATCCACATTAATAATCTTGGCCATGCGACCGGGCCGCGATGTCATAACAACAACTTGATCGGCAAGGAAAATAGCCTCTGTTATATTGTGGGTTACAAAAATGGCCGTCGCCCTGACCTCGGCCACGATGCGCATTAGTTCGGTATTTAAATGTTCACGGGTAAATTCATCCAACGCGCCAAATGGCTCATCAAGTAACAAAATATCCGCTCCGGTTTGCAAGAGGCGTGCCAAGGCAACGCGTTGTTGCATGCCGCCAGACAGTTGTGCGGGGAACGAAAACGCAAAGTCCTCAAGCCCGACAAGCTTTAAGAGATCTAAGGCGCGGTTCTTGTCGGCCTTAGAAGGTGTTCCGTTGATTTCAGTTGGTAAAAGCACGTTTTCCAACGACGTTCGCCAGTCAAGCAGCGTCGCCTTCTGGAACATCATGCTGATATCGGCGCGGGGGCCATTGACAGGCGTGCCGTGGACTTCGATTTCACCTGACGTTGGTTCGATCAGACCAGACACCAATCGCAGCAACGTGGACTTGCCACAGCCGGATGGGCCTACCAACGACACGAACGATCCGCGCTTGATGTCAAAATTCGCATTTTCCAACGCAACAACGGTGCCCGCAGCAAAGGTTTTCCCGACATTAAGACCAGACACAACAACGTCGCCTGCGGCAGCCATGGATTGTTCATGCTTAACCATGACCCACTCTCCATTTTGATCCAACTGAAATGTAACCTTGATATATCACGATGTGGCCTATTCCTTTATCTAACGACGGTGCGGCTGTTGAGGCCACGCATGATTTGGCTTTGCGATTTGCGAATGTGCTTGCCGGACAAGCGCGCGGCCTTGCGGCCATCGCGGGCCTGCAGCGCGTCAATTATGTCGCTATGATCTTTGAGGGCGGCAGCCATAGCCGCAGCCTGCTGGCGGCGTGAAGACAAAGACACAATGCAAAGCCGCTCATAGTTATCCATCAGGCTTTGCATAACCGCCGATTGGCGGGCGTTGCCCGCGAGTCGGCAAATTTCGGCGTGAAAATCGCGGTTGTAAGCGGCGAAGGACCGCAATGTTGCCATATCCGCCACGCGAAATTTGTTCAGGGATTCAAGATCTTTGTTTACGGCTTCGGCCACGACTTTCTTAACAGCGGCCTGCTCTAATGTTTCGCGTAGGTCCAAGATGTCATGCGCGTCACCGACAGAGATGGGCACGACACGGTGGCCTTGCCGTGATGCTATTTGCACCAGACCTTCAAATTCCAGCTTCTGAAGCGCATCGCGGATCGGAGATTTTGAAACACCATATTGCTGTGCAAGCTCGCCTTCGCGCAATTCAGACCCAGGCTGGAGCGCGCACGACATGATAGCGTCACGCAGCTCGTCAAATATGCGATGGCGTATTAGACCGGTTTGCATGCAATCCTCCTGATATTCCACAGAGCGTAGTTGAGGGCTTTAACTTAGGTCAATTCATACCTTGTTATAGTCAGTATCGAGAAACCCGATAGCAGTGTATGGCCCTAAAGATGAACTGCCTCCCCTGTTTCGGCGGACTGCATGATTGCGTTTAAAACCTTAATATTGTGCAGTAATTCGAAGTCGGAGTAAGGATATTCGGCCTCACCACGGATCGCCGCACCAAAGGCTTCTAGGTTAGCTGTGACACTATCAGTCCAGTCAAAAACCTCGGTTTCGGTATCCTCAATGCTGCGATATCTTTCCATTGTGGACTTGCCACCCGGCGTGTCTGGGTGCGTCGCATTGCGAATCTCTACCCACATTTCGCTGCCAAATACATGGGTGCGAATGAAATGGGGGGTGTGCAGAATTGCCTGCAAGGTCGCTGTCATTCCAGCCTTAAACTGCAACTGGACGGTGACAACGTCACCCGTTTCCCAACCCAAACTGCGGTCGGCAGTAAAGGCGTGTAGCGACGCGACAGGGCCATAGAACGCGATCAGAAGATCGGTAAGGTGAATGCCCATCTGCGTCATTCCCGCTGCTGGGGCAAACGCCTTTGAGGTCCGCCAACTGTCGACCGTCAGGCCAATCAGCTTGTCATGACTGAACGCCATTTCCGTGTGCATGATCGTTCCAAGTGCACCGTCATCTAGCAGTTTGCGCAGGGCTAGAATTGCGGGCTCAAATCTGCGTTCATGGCCGATGCCAAGGACAAGTCCGCTAGCGCGACAGCTTTCCACGCTTTTACGAGCATTGGTGGCAGAAAGGGAAAGTGGCTTTTCGCAGAATACATGCTTTCCAGCGTCCACAGCCTGCGCGATCTGGATATCGTGCAGATCGTTGGGCGAGGTTAGGATCACCGCCTTTACTATCTGATCGGAAATAGCATCATCATAACTGGAAACAGGTGTCAGGCCGAGGGCCGCGATGTCCCCGTGCGCGCTAACCATGGGTTCCACAACGCAGCGCAAATCGAATTCTGGATGGTCCTTTAAACGTCTCGCAATATGCTGACCCCACCAGCCAAAACCAACCAAGGCCGTGCCAATCATGTCTTTTTACCCTTTTGCGCATGAACTCCGACGAGGGAGCAATCATAGTCTGCCCAACCATCATCCGCAGCGGCCTGTGCCATCGCGAGAGCTGCAGATACCACACCAGAAGGCCCGCCCGTCTTCTCGGCAAGGTCACACATCAATTTCAAATCTTTCACGCCGTTGGTCATGCTAAGGCCCACCGCGCCGGGGTCACCCTCTGTCATCATCTTCAAAATCGGTGGTACACGTTTTTGGGCCGGAACAATGGCGCCGGAACTGTCGGTTAGGATATCAAAGACGAGGGCTGGGTTGATCCCTTTAGATAGGGCCAGACTGGCAGCCTCACCCAATGCGCTCCAGTATACCATCAACGGAAGATTTACGGCCAGTTTCATAGCCGCACCGGCCCCCGTAGGTCCTAGATATTCCAACCTGCGCGTCATCTTGTCCAAAAGTGGGCGCGCAATATCAAACGCTGACTGTTTGCCAGCTGCCAAACCCATCAATTGTCCAGAGCGGGCAGGGACCACATTACCACTAACTGGACATTCAAGGAATAGGCCACCTCGGGCCTCTACGGCCTGTTCCAACGCGATGACTGTTTCGGGTGAGGTGGTGCAAAGCTCAATGACCGTCTTACCAGTAAGATTCGCTTCCAAAATCCCACCGCGCCCATCATAAGCTGCTTGCAGGGCGCGATCATCTGCGAGAATGGACAGCACGAGGTCGGCTGATTCAGCGACAGCGCATGGCGATTTCATAATCGTGCTGTTAGGAATCCCCTCGGCCTTGCTGGAGGTTCGATTCCAAAGAACGAGTGTTTCGCCCACCTCGCTGAGGTGTTCCGCGATTGGTCGCCCCATATTTCCCAAGCCTACAATGCCAACGGTCATGCCAAAGTTCTCCATTGTTGCGTGTTTTACCTTTTCACAAAAACATGGGATGCAGAATCATATTTTCTGATGCAGCGGTTCGGGATTTCCTATATCGTTACCAGAAATTTTATCGGCCAGAATTTTGGCAATATGCTGGATCAGACAGTCTACAAGAAGGCGGGCGGCCTGTGGTTGTGCGGCTTCTGTTTTCTCAACCAATACATAGTCCAGGCTGATAGGCGGATCCTTGATCGGATTCAAGCGACGCACGTCGCCTAATCGATCTCGATGACAAATCGCCCAAGGTAGGATTGCAACCCAATCTGTTGCGCCTATCATTTCGAGAGTTACCAACATGCCGTCCATTTCCAAAAGCTCAGCAACATGAATTCCGTGCGTGTTCAGTAACGTATCAATCCGTTTGCGCCGGACATTTAAGCGCGACGGAACAATCAATCGGGCGCCTTGCAAGGAGGAAAGTGGCACTTCTATCATATGATCATGATCTGAGTGAGATGTTGCATTCGATACAAGCATTTCACGATCACGGCCAACAAAACGCGCAGTAAGCCCAGACGGTACGTCTGTCGAAGGTACGAGCGCAAAATCAAGCTCACCGTCCAGGACCCGGCGCATCAGCGAGTAGCTATACTCTTCCAGCAACGACAGCTCAACATCCGGAAATTCTGATTTGAACTGTGCAAGTGCGGGAATAAGAGCCGATCGTGTTAGCGACGGGATCATGCCAAATCGTACCAGCCCCGCGACTCCACCTTGCATTTCGCTCACGGATTTTTCTGTCGCCATCAAGGCTTTTAATATACTTTGCCCCTCGCGGTAGATGATCTTACCGGCTGGAGTTAGCATGAGTTTCTTACGCTCACGAATTAGCAATTGAGTGCCGAGGGTTAGTTCAAGTTCCTTCACTTGTGTAGACATTCCCGATTGAGTTGTGTTTTCCCGCTCAGCTGCCCGACTGAAGGATTGTTCTTCAAACACAGCTACAAAAGCCTGAAGTGCACGTATTTTTATGCGAGGATAAGTCATTTCATTCTAACTAATAAACCGATATTAAGACTTAAGTAGCATCAAAAATTCAGATAAGTCTAGCAAAATTGTAAAGATCGATGGTCCAGTCAAGAGCACGCCAACTCATTCAAAAAAACCACACGTTGAAATGGGCAGGGTGTATTTGTAGGTACTTTCAGGCAAAACTAACTTGAGACGGGGCGGGCGGTTTCGTAGCCTCGCCGTATGATAAAACGCTCTCCATTCAGGTCCTTTAAAACGAGCCCAGACATCATCCGCGTAGCTGTGATGCTGTACATTCGTTTTCCGCTCTCACTCCGTAACGTGGAAGATCTTCTGCACGAACGAGGCATTGAGATCAGCCACGAAACAGTTCGGTTTTGGTGGAATAGATTTGGTCCGATGTTTGCTGCTGAGATACGAAGAAACCGGGTCAGTCGGATGCGATCTTATTCAAACTGGAAATGGCACTTGGACGAGGTCTTCGTAAAGATAAATGGAGAGACACATTACCTCTGGCGAGCCGTTGATCACGAAGGTGAGATGCTGGAGAGTTATGTTAAAAAGCGCGAAGACCGCAAAGCGGCATTGAGATTCCTCATAAAAGCAATGAAGCGCTACGGTGGGCCAAAAGTAGTTGTGACAGACAAACTACGTTCCTATGGCGCTGCAATGAAAGTTGTTGGCAACGCGGATCGGCAGGAAACTGGCCGCTGGTGTAACAATAGGGCGGAGAATTCCCACTTGCAGTTTCGACGACGAGAACGCGCCATGCTCCGCTTTCGACAGATGCGATGTCTACAAAAGTTCGCTGCCGCCCACTCTTCAGCATTCAACCATTTCAATCAGGAGCGCCACTTCTACTCACGAGACAATTTCAAGCTCCATCGAACCGCCGCTCTTACTGAGTGGCGCCAACTATTGAGCGGATAGGTTCAGGCTGCGCCAGCAATCCGATGCGAGTTCTCATTCGTCTGACAGCACCGCAAAACAAGTTTTTAAGAAACGCCCTCCAATGCTCGTGACGCCTGAACAGAGGGGCGTGCTTTCATGCGCTCGTAATGAGCTTGCACATTTGGGGGCAGATCCCAGCCAGCCACATCAACAGCCCAATATTGCGTGTAATAAAGCGCTGTATCAGCAATCGTGAAATCACCCATCAAATAGTCTTTGCCAGCCAGTTGTTTGTCGACGACATCAAAGGCAGCAAGCATCGCGTTCATCCCGCGCTCACGCAGTTGTTTGTAGTCTTCAGCGCTGTCTGAATATGCATCAGGACGACGGAATAACCGCCACGACAGCATATGGACTGTACCAACAATGAAATCCATCGCTTCGATTGTGCGGGCAAGGCCTTCCGGATCGCTTGGCACAAGTTTCTTTTCAGGGTTAGTCATCGCCAACCACATCGCGATGGCTGCGTATTCCGTCAGAACGCTGCCGTCATCACGCACAAGCGCGGCTACTTTGCCTTTCGGGTTTAGCGCTTTGTACTCTGGCGTCTTTTGTTCACCTTTGGAGAAGTCCACAATCTTGAGATCATAGGGCAGGCCCACTTCTTCCATAAGGACGTGGATCCCGATTGAGCAGGTCTTTTTCGCGTAACACAGTGTTGTCATTGTTATTCTCCCTAAACCCAATCCAAGCTGGTTGGATAATGCAATGTTATCTTTGGACGGATAAGTCAGATGGACGCGACTATCAAACAGAAATCGAGAAAATAAAAATCAACATTCCAAAAATTGTATAATAAGTATGACATATTATCATTTTACCAAATAAATGATATATACTATCAAAACGATACGATCAATCTCGAAGGGTTCCTTAAGGAGATGAAAACAATGCTGGATGCACCGATGATTGACCCACATGAGCTTCGTAATGCCTTCGGGTGTCTGCCAACAGGTGTCACTGTTGTTAGCATGTTGGATGAAGCGGGTAAGCCAACTGGTGTGACTGTTGGATCCTTCACATCGCTTAGCATGTCGCCTGCTTTGTGCTTGTTCTCGCTTGGTAAACAGCAGGCAAGCGCGCGTTTGTTCAAAGACGGCACTCCATTTGTTGTCAATGTGCTGTCCACTGATTTAGAAGGTCTCGCGTGGCAGTTTGCTAAACCTTTGGAAGATAAGTGTGCAGGTGCAGAGCTCACTGAATCCTTGGTTCAAGCACCGCGCCTAAAAGACGCTATCGCGCATTTTGCGTGCCACGCCTATACGATCCATGATGGTGGAGATCACATAATCGTTGTCGGTGAAATATTAGACTTTGACCACAAAGAAGGCGACGCGTTGATCTTTTATCGTGGTCAAATGCAGACGTCGGCACCTCTATGAACCGGCATCCAAAGCTAGACGAAAGCGCTCTTTCAGCGGATCAACAAGTGATCCATGATGATATAGTCAATGGTCCGCGCGGCGCGGTTGTTGGACCGCTTAGGGTTTGGCTTCAAAGTCCGGGGCTCGCCAAACATGCACAGGCTTTGGGACAATACGCGCGCTATGATAGCGTTTTGCCGCAGGTCTTGTCAGAACTCGCGATCTTGGTGACGGCGCGGTATTGGTCGTCAGGATTTGAGTGGTCGCATCATGTTCCGATTGCAATAGAAGCGGGTGTACCGAGCGGTGCAGTAGATGCGATTTCCAACGCAAAGTGCTACGCTTTTGAGGACGCAGAAATGCAGGCTGTCTTTGATTTCGCGGTGGAGTTGCATTTGCTAAAAAACTTAACAGACGTGACATACGACAAGGCTTTGGCCCTTCTAGGACAGCAAGCTTGTGTCGATTTAGTCGGCGTCTGCGGGTACTATACTCTGATCTCGATGACGATCAACGTGTTTGATGTGCCTGACGGCGAAGGCCCTGAACTGCCAGCGTTGGATGTAGATTTGGGCGACTATTTCGCTGCCTAAGCCACTGCCGCGGCAGTCTTCGCCATGATTTTCTGAATGTGGCGGTGTGAAGATCCATTCGCGTTGTTCGGGTCTGGCTCCATCATCCATGATCCTAAGTCTCGCGCCTGCATATGGGCGCGCATGGAGGCTGGAACACGTATGGAGGAGTAGGTCTCTAACGACGTTGCGGCATGCTCAGCCAAGCACAATGCATCCTCGGCGGCTTTGGTGACGCCCATCCCAACATGAGGTCTTGCGACGCAAGCAGCATCTCCGGACAAAACAACGCGGCCATTCTGCATCGTTGTAGAATGGTGATCATAGATTGGGGTGAAGAAAGGGCGTTCTGAGTGGTTTAAGATTTCCACGAATGCAGCCGGAAGCACTTCGTTCGCACGTGTGAACATCTCTTGTAGAAGGTCGCCGCGCACCAAAGGAGGCGGGATTGAAATCGGGTGATGCTGTCCTGTTTCATCCGTCAACATATTGCGCAACACATCCGCTGGGGCAGGGGAGTACCACACAAAATTATAACGCCTATGCCCCTGGCGCAGGTCATTGTTTGGCCCAGCAATCGGGTAGCCGACAATCTGGTTTTGCGCAGGCATAAAGAAAGAAAAATGTTCAAAGACGTCAGCGTGCACATCCCGTGGAATATCTCGCTCATGCGCCAACGCGCGCCATACAACGTAGCCCGCGTATTGCGGTACGACCTCGGGCAGCATCTGCGCACGAATGGCAGAGCGAAAACCATCCGCACCAATAAGCAAATCAGCGGTGCGCGTTGTGCCATCGTCAAATAGCGCAGTTACGTTGTCAGCAGTTTGCGTATAACCCGTGATGCGTGCTCTAAGATGATATGACCCCTCAGGGATCAACCGCCGCAGTATTTGATGGATGCGATCCCAAGAGGTCACGACTTGTGCGAACGGCAACGTCGCAACGCGGCCACCGTTTTTATGAAATGCCACACGATCGTGCACTTGAACGCCAAGATCTGTCAGATCGGCACCTACCGCGCGTAACGCTTTAATCAAGGCGTCGTGAGTTACGATGCCCGCGCCACGACCGGAAAGTTCGACGTCGGTGCGCTCATAAATATCGACGTTCCATCCTGCTTTAATGAGCGCTGTTGCTGCGAACAGCCCACCGATAGAGCCACCACTGACAATTGCACGTTTAATCACGGGGGCGCTCCATATTTATTTATCAACCTATAGATAGTATGGTTCGCACAGGATCAAGATTGTTTAAAGTGGATCACCCAGAAAGCTTGCTCATTTCTTCCGTGTACCAGTCGCCAATCTCGCTGGCGGTCATCCATGCGACGCCTTCGTGGCCGCTGATATAATCGAGCAGCCCTTCAAGATAGCGAATACGGTGCGGCACACCTGTCACATAAGGATGGATCGAAATCGCCATGACACGCGCATTGTCCGCGCTTTCCGAGTAGAGGCGATCAAATTGATCACGCCCGCGGCGCAGGAATTCATCAGAGCTATGTTGTTGAAGCGCGTAAACCGCAATGTCATTCATTTCCACAGTGTAGGGGACCGTCGTGATTACCCCGTGCGGCGTATCCACTTCTTGCGGAAGATCATCAAGCACCCAGTCGGCCACATATTTCACACCTGCTTCGCTGAGCAGATCAAGGGTCTCTTCGGTCTCAGTCAGCCCGGGGCTTTCCCAAGACGTAGGGCGCTTGCCAGTGAAGGCCTCAATAGTATCCATAGCTTGATGGATCGCGGCGCGCTGATCAGTCAATTTGTGCATCGGACCCTGTAAATGCCCGTGGCCCATAAACTCCCAACCCGCGTCAAGCCCGGCTTGGGCGACGCGAGGGTAGCTGTTACAGACGTTGCCATTAATCGCTAAAGTCGTTGGAATCTTGCGCGAGGTCAGGGCTTGGTGCTGTCGCCAAAAGCCAGAGCGCATACCGTATTCATGCCAGGACCAATTCGGAACATCTGGTAACAAAGGCTTGCCCATAGGCGGCGGCAAAACAGTACGTGGCATAGGGCTTTCGATGCCCCAATCCTCGACGTTCACAATGACCCAGACCGCAAGCCGTTTGCCATCGGGTAAGGTCAGTTTGGGACGATCCACAATGGCTTGGTAAGGTAGGCGATCTGTAAGGCGCATTAGAACTCCAAAAACTGTTTTAAGGCTGCGTTGAACGCATCCGCTTGGTTGAGGTTTGCGATATGTGCGCAATTGGGGATGTCTACGTAGCGTGCGTTGGGTGTCGCGGTGAACATGCTCTCCATTTCAGCTGCAGGCGCGCCGAAATCATCAGCGCCCGAAATAAACAGAGTGGGGAGTATCAGGTCGCCCAAACGGTGCTTGTAATTCAAGCTTTGCAAAGCGCGTGCGCAGCCTGTGTAGCCGGCGACTGTTGTTTGCGCAAAATCACTGGCGAGCTGAGCGACAAGATCCGCGTTGGAGCTTAGGAAATCAGGGGTTAGCCAGCGCTCAACCGTGCCATTCCAGATCGTTGTTATTCCGCCATTTGAAATCGCTGCGATGCGGTCATCCCAACTTCTGACAAAGGCCGCGGGATTGTCTGCGCGTGCGCAGGCGCAAACAATTTTGTTGAAGCGCTCCGCATGGTTAAGCCCGAGTCCGAGACCTGTCATACCGCCCAAAGACAGACCAATGTAGTCCGCCGTCTCGATCTCAAAGTGATCAAGGACTGCAATCGCATCGGCAGTGAGGTCGTCGAAATTATAATCGCTCTCTGGGGTGCTTGATTGTCCATGACCGCGTGTGTCGTAACCGATCACGTTGTAGTGCGCTTCAAGCACCGCCCTTTGTGGCGCCCACATATCAAGACCCGCACCCAGCGAGTTCGACAGCAAGATCGCTGGTCCATCTTTCCGTCCAGTGGCTACAGCAGAAAGCGTAACGTCCGCGCGTTTGATCTCTACACGCGCGCTCATTACGATGTGCCGATTGCAGCGTTTACGATCGGCATAGTTTTCTCTGCCAGTTTGATCATCGAGTTGCGGCCAAGTTCCACATCGGCCCAATCTTTGCCGGCATATAGCAGCTTACCAAAGTCACCTACTTCTTCGCGCAGTGCGAGCAGATCATCCGCCACTTTGTCGGGTGTGCCCCAGATTATGCAGTCCTCAAGAACACCGTCGAGTGTGACCTCATCATCGGTCATGCTCTGGTCAGCTTTGAACAGGTTTGTGCGACCATGCTTCTTCATTTTGGTTAGCAGCTGCGAATAGTAGTAACGGTAAGGACTTTGCGGTCCCAGCGCATATTCTTTCGCTGTTGCCATATCGTCCGCGACGAAAATGGATTTTGCTACACGCCAGTTTGCAGGGTCTGCTTTACGACCCGCACGCTCGCAACCCTTTACGTAATTTGGCCAATGAGTTTTGGCCCATTGCTTCAGGAGGAAGTTCGCCGAAATAGGATCCCATCCGCGTGCAGCAGCTTCGGTTACACCTTTGGAAAACGGCGCGACAGCTGTCACGACGATAGGTGGGTGCGGGCGTTGCAGCGGTTTGGTCATAATGCCTTGACCGATGGAGAGTTCCATCTGTGTCTCGGTCGAGATGTTCCAGAACTCGCCTTTGATGTTGTAGGGCGCTTCGGATTCCCAGATTTTCAGGATGTGGTTGATACCCTCAAGGAACATGGCTGGGCGATCCGCGTGCAGGCTTTCAAACACCTCCGCATCTGTCGCCAAACCGCCCGGAGAAATGCCAAAAATAAAGCGACCATCTAGCATATGATCAAGCATCGCAACTTGGCCTGCTATTGCAGCAGGGTGTGTGTTAGGCAAATTAACTGTGCCGGTACCCAGATTAATTTGCTTCGTAGCAGCCGCGATCCAAGCGATGAAGCTAATGCAATGGGTGATGTTTTCAGCAGCATCAGTTGTGTGCTCGCCCACATAAGCTTCAACAAAACCAAGTTCATCTGCGAGCAAAAAGGCTGCGCGATCTTCGTGTAGTGAGGTGCGCCAATCTTTCCCAACCGGGTGGATCGGCATTGTAAAAAATCCAAGTTCCATATTCGTCTCCGACAATTTTTTCTAAATCTAGAGCTTTTTCTAAATCTAGAGCGCAGGGTGCATTTTGGAAAATTATAAAAACTGCATCTGAATATCAATGAATCAGATAAGAGATCTTGGGAGAAGCGTGGCTAAGATCGGGAAAGCCAACACGAGGAAAGCGGCGACTAAAATTAAAATAAAATATGGTGCGGAGCCGATGAAGATCTTTTTCAACGTCGCCGTAGGGTCGGGTACGGATCCTCTTACCGTATAGACCAAAAGCCCGAAAGGCGGTGACAAAAGACCTGCTTCGATAATCAGAATACCAAAGATTGCGAAAGCAACTGGGTCGTAACCCATCGATACAGCCAGCGGCGCAAAGATCGGCACTGTCAAAAGGATGATCGAAATACTGTCGATTAGCATTCCAAGGATTAACCAGATGAACGCCATCAGCAGGATCAGCATAAAGGGGCTGAGCTGGCTGTCGATGAAGATCCCTTGGATATAATTCACCCCGCCCCCCAGCGCGAGAAGGCGAGAATACATTTGAGCAGCGATCAGTAAGAACATGATCGGCGCCGTTGTGCGGCCAGCTTGATAGAGACTTTGGATGATATCATCGGTGCGCATACCTTTTATGATGCCTATAATAAGCGCGCAAATAACACCGAAAGCGGCTGCTTCAGTCGGGGTAAACCAACCTAGCCAAATACCGCCAATTACTACCATGATGAGTGCGAGAATTCCTAAGCCCCCAATCAGCTCAGAACGTTTTTCCACTGGCGTTGGTTCAGTCATTGGCTTGTCATAAGCCGGTGCGATTTCAGGGTTCATCTTCGCAGCAATAATCACATAACCAGAGAATAATAACGCAAGCACCATGCCTGGAACAATACCCGCCACAAATAATGCACCCACTGACATTTCAGTCAAGATAGCCCAAACGATTAGCAACACTGATGGTGGGATCAACATGCCAAGGCAGGCAGAGCCAGCAACAGCGCCAAGAGCAAAGCTTTGTTTGTAACCAAGCTTCATCATTTCAGGGTAGGCAATCCGGCTGAACGCAGCAGCGGACGCGATGGAAACTCCGGTGACCGCCGCGAACACGGTATTGCCCGCGATTGTTGCAATAGCGAGACGGCCAGGCAAGCGGCGCAGTGTGCGATCGCAAATGCGGTATAAGTCTCCTGCGGCCCCGCATCGCCAGACAAAATCCCCCATTAAGACAAAGAGGGGGATCACTGCGAAAACGTCCTTTCGTATGGCTTCGTAGGCGGTGTTAGACATTATCGAGAGAGCTGCTTCCGTATTGCCACGGAACATTATGTATACTCCCACACCGGAACACAGTGCGAGCGCGACGCCAATGTGGACCCCAAGCAGGATCAATACAATCAGTACGCCGAGCATCATTAGTACAATATCACCACCCATGTCGTGCGCTCCTAATTTTCTAACCGTCGCAGAGCGCCAGGCGCTTCATTTTCTAGCACTAATTCGCCGCGCCAATCGATCCAAATCATGTAGGCATAAGCAAAAGCGCCAAATGCGGACATTGCCGCAATCGCGCCGCGCACGGGCCAAGTTGGTACGCGCAATGAGCCTTCGCCCTCGTACTCGCCTATACGATAGGCGTCATAAAATGACGGGATCGTACCCCATATCAAAGCAAGAAAAAGTGCTAGGCCGAGAAGGGATGCTAGGGTGCGTAAGATACGCCGCATCGTTGGTGGTACGGCATCTGAAAGTATCGTCGTGCGCAGCATCGAGCCTGAGTAGATTGCCAGAGGGATTTGCAAGAACGTGATTGTTACGATTGAGTTTTGTAAAATTTCTTTCGTGCCCGGAATAGGTCGTGTCAGAAAAATTCTGCCCATCACGTCGCCAAAAATGAGAAGTGCGAGAGCGAGCGTCCAGAATGCTGAGATAATATGCAGCATACGAGCGCCCTTAATATGTACCTTCATTTTGGCTTTCCCTATACAATATTTGCTTAATGTAAGAACGCTAACCGATGGGGCGTTAGGATCAAGCGCTTATTTAGCGATTGATAAATTAATTTTGGAATCGGCCATAGAGTTTCTTGACCACCGCGACGCGATGTGCAGACATTGCGTTACCTGCAACTGATAAAAAAGCCGACTAAATTGGCAAACAGTGCTTGATAAGCGGTCAAGGCCGCACATTCTGGGAGGAACTTTAATGAAAAAGACAATAACCTTAAGCCTTGGGGCTCTCGCACTTTCTGCTTTAGTGGCTCCACTCGCGGCGGACACGTTCACGCTTCGTGTTGGCTCTGGTCATCCAAATGGTCCGGCGGTATATGTGACTGATACTGCAAATTTTTTCGTACCTGAAGTTGTGCGCCGTGTTGCAGCTGAGACAGATCATGAAATCGAATTTGTCGAAGGATATGGCGGCGCAATCGCTGGTGTTGCAGAGACGTTAGAAGCAGTCCAGAACGGTATTCTTGACGTAGGCGCGTACTGCATATGTTTTGAGCCTGCCAAACTGTTCCTGCACAATTTCCCTTACTACGCGCCTTTCGGATCCCAAGATTCGGCACAAGCGATGACGGCTGTGCGCTCGGTATATAATGATGTTCCGTGGCTCACCGAGCAGTTCACGAAGGAGTACAAACAAGAATTATTAGGCCTGCATGGTTGGGACAACTATCACTTGGGCACGACAGACCCGTGGGATTCGGTTGACGACTTGAAAGGTGTCAAAATTGGTGGCGCGGGTCCGAACTTACCGTGGCTAGAGTTTGCTGGCGCGATCCCTGTGCAATCAACATTGCCAGATGGCTATCTTTCGCTTCAAACAGGCGTTTATAATGGCTGGTTGATGTTCCCATCTGCCTATCTTGGCTTCAAATTTCATGAGCCTGCACCCAACTATACATTGGTGGGTTTCGGTGCGATGCCAGTCAATGCGCTGACAATGAACAGCCGAACAATGGCGAGCCTCCCAGAAGATGTCCAAGCGATTATTCGTGAAGTTGGCCAAGCCTATGAGGACCAATCCGGTGCATCTTTGAACGCAGCCCAAAAGCGTGGACTTGACGGTTTAGAGGCAGCGGGGGCTAACGTGAAGTCTTTACCCGCGGATGCACGTGCAGGCTGGGCGGAATCACTTGTTGGTTTCCCACAGCAGCAAGCCACTGAAGCGGACAGCCGTGGCATGCCAGGTAGCGAAGTTTTAAAAGCCTATCTTGCCGCAGCAGAAGCTGCAGGCGTTGAATGGCCGGTGGCCTACGCTGTCGAGTAATTGACGCTTCACAACAACAGAATATAGAAAGGCGCGCTCATTTGAAGGCGCGCCTTTTTCTATGCAAGATTAGTTACAGTCTGCCTGATTGAGTGACGCCAAAATACGTTCTGGCGTCATGGGCATCTGCCAAATGCTTGCCCCCAATGGCGACAATGCGTCGTTCACAGCATTCAATATCGCCGCGGGCGCTCCGCCTGTTCCCGCCTCTCCCGCGCCTTTCGCGCCAAGTATGGATGTCTTAGTTGGCGTTTCGATGTGAGCGATTGTGATTTCTGGCATTTCACTGGCCATGGGCACCATATAGTCGGCCATCGTAGCATTGAGGAACTGACCATCGGGCGAATAGTGGCACTCTTCATAAAGTGCGCCACCGATGCCTTGGACAACGCCGCCCCGGATCTGCTCATCCACTAACAAGGGGTTGATGACGCGGCCACAGTCTTCGACAGCCCAGAAGTGCAGCACTTTGACAAAGCCTGTTTCGATATCAACCTCCACATGCGCAGCCATTGCGCCGTTTGTGAATACGAATGGGAAATCGGTAACGCGATAATGACGCGTAGCAATTAGTTCGGGGTTGAGATCATTAGGTAATTCATTGCCACGATAATATACTGTACGCGCAAGATCTGCTAAAGTCAGGCGTACAGAGCCATCGATATCAGTGACGGCACCACTTTGAATGTCGAGTGTTTCAACACCTGTTTGCAGCATGACACCTGCCACTTCGAGCACTTGATCCTTCAGTGCTTGCGCTGCTTGCAACATAGCTTCACCGCCAATTCCGGCACCGCGCGAAGCCCATGTGCCTCCGCCATAGGGTGTGGTTGCGGTGTCGCCTGTAGTGACTTTCACGCGGTTGAGATCAACTCCAAACACACCAGCCGCGATCTGCGCGAGAATGGCGTTTGTGCCTTGTCCTTGTTCGGTAATTGAAGATGAAACATGGAGCGCCCCACCCGCATCAAGGCGCACAGTTGCGCCATCTTGAGATGCAATAGGCGCGCCGCCAATGCCATAGAACATTGGGCTGGGGTTAGTAACTTCGACCATTGAAACAAAGCCAATTCCGCGGTAAATACCCTTTTTGCGAGCCAAGGTTTGCCTCGCGCGCAGGCCATCGTAATTCATCAGATCGGTTAGTTTGCGCAGAGCTCGTTTGTGGCTGAGATCATCAAGCTTCATCCCCGTCGCAGAAGTGCGCGGGTAACTGTCATCCGCCATCAAATTGATCTCACGCAGCGCAACCGGATCCATACCAATCTTTCGCGCTGCGTCTTCCAGCAAGCCATCCGCGATTGCCATAGCAATTGGGTGGCCGACGGCGCGGTACTGGCACATCAGCGTTTTGTTCTGGAATACGACGCGCCCTTTCGCGCGGTAATTTTCCATCACGTAAGGGGCTCCCGTTAGGTTCAGAACTTGATTACATTCAATTGCTGAAGTGCGTGGATACATAGAAAACGGGCCGATGCCAGTAAGATCATCAAAGTCTATACCTACGATTTTTCCCGCTTCGGTAACCCCCATCTTAGCTCTCACAATATGATCGCGTGCGTGAATGTCTGTTAAAAAACTTTCGAATCGATCGGCAATAAACTTCACAGGTCGTTTGAGTAGTTTAGCGGCTGCCGCTGTCGCAATCTCATCGCCATATGTGTGGATTTTTATTCCGAAAGAGCCGCCCACGTCGTTGGAAATGACACGTATGTTTTCTTCGGGCAAGTCGAGATGCTTGGAGAATATTACCTGCATCATATGCGGCGCTTGGCCAGAATAGTAGACGGTCAGTTGATCTTCAGACGGATCATAGTCACATACAGTGCCTCGCGTTTCCAATGTGACACCAGTGTGGCGGCCAAAGCGAAACTGGCGCTCCACCACATGTACGTCAGGCGCGGCAAAAGCAGCGTCGATATCGCCTACGACGACATCACGTTCCCAAGCGAGGTTGCTTCCAAGTTCAGAGTGAATAATTGGCGCACCCGTATCCAAAGCGGTCTCCGAATCGACTGCTGCGGGGAGCTCAGCGTAATCTACATAGACCAGCTCGCAGGCATCTTCGGCTAAAGCGCGAGAGGTGGCGACGATCATCACAACAGGCTCACCTTGCCAACGCGCCACCCCCACCGCGAGCGGATGCTGTGGCATGGAACGAAGGCCAGCAAGATGGGTCAGCGTACCGACATAGGGCGTGACATGTTTGGCCAAGTCTTCACCGGAGTACACCGCGACCACGCCGGTAGCCGCGCGAGCCTCTTCCGCATTAATCGAGAGGATCGTTGCATGCGCATGTGGAGATCTTACGAACGCGGCATGCACCATGCGCGGTAGCTTTTGGTCATCAACATAGATTCCGCGCCCTTGCAACAAACGCGCCGCATCTGCGCGAGGCTCAGGTTTGCCGATATAGCGATTTGGCTTGTCGAAGATATGGGCAGGACCGGTCATATGCTTGTCTCCTCGATCACGTCACAAATTGCATTAACGATGGATTGATAGCCGGTGCAGCGGCAGTAATTGCCAGAGATGTGCTGACGAATGGCATCGCGATCTGCACTGCCGCCTGTGTTTAGATATCCAAGCGCGCTGGCGAGCATTCCGGGGGTGCAAAAGCCGCATTGCAGCGCGTTGTGTTTGGTGAAGGCCGCCTGTAGCTGCGCGCTTTGGCCGTTTTCAGCAAGGCCCTCGATTGTGGTGATCTCTTTGCCGTCAGCTTGCGCTGCAAGCATCAAACACCCGCGAACCGTGTCTCCATTTACGGTTAAAGTACATGCGCCACAAACACCGTGTTCACAGCCAACATGGCTACCTGTCAACGAAAGCTCTTCGCGTAGAAAATCGACTAAGTTTAGGCGGGACGGAACGGTTGCGCGCACATCTTCGCCATTAACGCGTAGGCTGATATCTATATAGCGGCTCATGTTGTCATTCCTTTCAGCGCGCGTTTCAAAGCAACCCCAGCAAGACGCTGACGGGTCGTATGATTTGCTTTAATATCATCTGTGAAATCGACGCTATTGAGATGTGCGAGAACGGAGGTGATATCCTCGTTTTGTTCAAGTGCTGCTTCAAGTTTTGGCACGCGCGTTGCACGGTCGGCCACCCCAAAAAAGGCCGCGCGATATGTGTTTGACGTTTGAACGATAGCAACCCCTGCAAGGGCATAATCACCGTGGCGCTGCGTTAGTTCATGAAAGCCGAAACGTTGCTCGGACTTTGCCACCGGAATGTGAATTGCTTTGATGAGTTCACCATCCAAAGCCGTTTCGAACATGCCAAGAAAGAAGTCATCGGCGCTTAGCATGCGTGCGCCATCTGGCCCTTCAACTTCGATGTTTGCGTTCAATGCGAGCATTAGCGCGGGCATTTCGGCCGCTGGATCAGCAAGCGCTAGAGAGCCGCCAATCGTGCCACGATTACGGATCGCATCATGGGCGATATGGGGCAGTGCGAGGCTGAATAGTGGGATATGCTTTTGCACTGCAGCATCACCCTTTAAATCGGCGTAAGACGTCATTGCGCCAATACGGATTGTATCGCTTTCCACCCAAATACCACGCAGCTCGCTTAGATTGACGAGGTCGATCAAGGCCTCGGGCGCAGCCATTCTAAAATTCATCATCGGCATCAAGCTTTGCCCACCCGCAAGCGGCATAGCTTCGCCATCATATTCAACAAGCATCGCAACGGCAGCAGCTAAACTTGCTGGTCGTAGATAGTCAAAGTCTGGAGCTTTCATGATGTCTCCTAGCTAGATGGATTCGTCGCCCAACCTTTACGCGACATACAACCTAAGTTATCGAGTTATAAATAAGGATCAAGCTAGGAATCAAAACAATGACCCAAAAACTTATGCCAGACAGCCAAGCGCCCGAACTTTCATTGCCTTTGGTTGGCGGTGGAACTTGGGCGCTTGCCGATCAAGACCCAAAAAATTTCACGATGGTGATTTTTTATCGTGGCCTACATTGCCCTGTCTGCAAAATGTATCTGAGCAAGCTAAATGAGCTGACCGATATGGCGGCAGATGCTGGTGTCAACGTAGTTGCCGTGTCCATGGATCCCGAAGATCGCGCAACACAAACCAAATCGGAGTGGGAGCTTGCCAACCTCGATATCGCATACGGCGCAACGGCAGATGATGTGCGCAACTGGGGGCTTTATCTATCGACAGCCTTCAAAGAAACCGAAATCCCCCAGTTTGCGGAGCCAGGTTTGTTTTGGGTGCGTCCAGATGGACGTTTATACCTGATTGATATCTCAAACATGCCGTGGTCACGCCCTGATGTGGAGTTCCTGCTGTCTAAAGTTAAGTTCGCGATGGACAACAGCTATCCCGCGCGCGGAACGACTGCCTAAGTTTGTTTTGGGCCGTTCAATTTGATTTCTAACCCGGCCATGAGCGCTGTGATTGCATCGGCGATCACGCGGTCTTTGTCGGTGGAGATCGCGCTTTCATAGATTAGATCCCGTACGCCATAATAAAAGATGCCGCCGTGTGTGACCCACACGAATTCAACTTCGCAATGTTTTGGAGGGACGTCTGGCAATCCAAACTCAACGCGTGCTTCAATAAGGATGGGTTCCAGAATGCGCTGACGCACCAGTTGCATGTAACGGCGATTGATGTCGACGCCCTTGAGGCCTGAGAACAGAAATATCCGCATCCATTCGCGATTAAAAATCGCGTCAGTGTAGACTTTGTAAAACGTATTCAAGCGATCTGCCAAGGGTCTTGAGCGATCAATCAAAAGTGGCTCCCATTCAGGTTGCCAACGTTTGACGTAAACGGCGTCGTATACTTCTGAGATCAAGTTGTTTTTGGATGGAAAATAACGATACAAAAGCGGTTGTGTGACACCAAGCTTCTTGGCCAAGCCGCGGGTCGAGCTCTCAAAACCTTCTTCCGCGAAGAACTCAATCGCCTGATTGATAAAATCCTGACGCCGCGCTTCGGACGAAAGCCGTTTGCGCTTTGGTGGCTTATTGGGGGCTATGTCAGGCTGTGTCATGAGCGGCCCTCTATGCGTCGTGCCAATCGCCGTCAATTTGAAGTCTGTGCCCCACTTCGAGCCCTTGCATCAAGGTGGTCTCGATGAAGCAGCCCTTCTTGGCGGCCGCCATCAAACGCATCTGGTCCTCCTTGTTCGCAGGGCTGTCAAAATCGATATCCAGATCAAAACCAACAGGCGCTGTTGTATAAGGATCGTTCCCCATTTGCTCACCCCGCCAATGCAGGCGTGCGTTTACTGTAACCTGTCCGATCGGGATTTTCATTCGTTTGGAAAAAGCCCTGATCTGGGTCATGATGCAACCTGTTAGCGCCGCCGTGAACAGAGCGAGTGGGGGCGGAGCGGTTGCATCCCCACCATGAAATGGGCCTTCATCTGTTGCGAGATCATAGGTTTCATTCATCGTTCCAAAATGAACTTTAACGTCGTTGCGCATCTTTCCAGACATGGTTCCAGTGCCCTCAAAGATGATATCGAATGTCTTCATTTCTGGATCGGCCATGATGTTTGGTATCCCTGATTTAAATTATCGTTCGATAAAAGCATGAGATCTTATATGTGACAAGTCCATTGACTCAGGCACGAATTTAATTTGTCATTCGATAAATAAGCAATGCATATCGGGAGCAGACACATGACCAAACTAACGCGACAGGATATTTACGACACTGCCAAAGAGCTTTCTAATTGGGGGCGTTGGGGGAAAGATGATCAGATTGGCACGTTGAATAACGTGACGCCTGAGGATGTGATTGCAGCGGGTCGTTTGATCAAAAAGGGAAAGACATTTGCGCTAGGTCTGGACCTCAAGGAGAAGATACAGTCGGGTCTGTTTGGTGGCCGTTGGAATATGATCCATCAGATGCTGGCAACGGGAACGGATGCCGTTATTGGTGAGCAAGATGGCGACGGAAGAGCATACTTGCGCTACGCGGATGATGCAATTAACTTACCCTGTCAGGGCAGCACGCAGTGGGACGCCCTGTGCCACATCTTTCTGGATGACAAGATGTATAACGGATTTCCAGCGACAGATGTTACGGTAAATGGTGCTAAAAACCTCGGAATCGAAAATGTGCGTGATAAGATGGTTGGTCGCGGCGTGTTGCTCGATATCGCGCGTTGGAAAGGCGTGGATAGCTTGGACGACGGCTATCCGATCACCAACGACGATCTTGATAGATGTGCGGCTTCGCAAGGTGTCGACATACGCAAAGGTGACTTTGTGATTGTGCGCACTGGGCATCAGGAGCGCTGTCTCGCGGCGGGGGATTGGACAGGATATGCGGGCGGTGATGCGCCCGGTCTGTCGTTTGAGACAGCGCATTGGATTAAGAAAAATGATATTGCAGCGATTTGTGCGGACACATGGGGGTGCGAAGTGCGCCCGAATGAATCCGAGGAAGCCAATCAGCCATGGCACTGGGTCGTTATCCCGGCCATAGGCATTTCCATGGGCGAGATTTTCTACCTCAAAGACCTCGGTGAGGATTGCGCGGAGGATGGTGTGTATGAGTTCTTCTTCACGGCCCCACCGCTCCATATTCCTGGGGCTGCTGGATCTCCTATCAATCCCCAAGCGATCAAATGATCCTTTGGGGACGTGCAAGTTCGGTCAATGTGCAAAAGGTGCTGTGGGCTTTGGAGGAGCGGGAGCTCCCCTATGATCACAAGATTGTTGGCGGTATATTTGGAGGAAACTCTGATCCAGAGTTTACCGCACTGACACCCGTGCGCCGTGTTCCTGTTTTGCAGGATGGCGACGTCACGCTTTGGGAAAGCCACGCGATTCTGCGCTATTTGGCGATGGGACCGGTTAGCCCTATTGCGGATATGTGGATGGAGTTTGGTTCTACAACATTGCAACCTCCGTTTCTTGGGTTATTCTGGCAACAGGTGCGCATGCGAAAGACAGCGCAGGACAAGGCGACTTTGAAAAAGCATATCAAATCGCTCTACGCGGCATTGGGCATTCTTGAAACGGGTCTTGCGGACGGGCGCACTTACTTGGCTGGCGATGATTTTTCGATGGCAGATATCGCCATTGGCAGTTTGTTTCACCGCATCATGGATTTGCACCCGACCATCTTGGATACTTTGCCGGTGGTAGGCGAATGGCACGCCAATATTGCAGTGCGTGCAGGATACCGCAAATGGGTTGCGACATCCTTTGAGGAGCTGCGCGTGACGGAGTGATTACATCCGTGTTTGATAGCTTGCTGGGGTCCAGCGATAGCTGTCTTGCGTGCGTTCTACATAGCCAAGAGATGGGAACGGCATGTGAAAGCCACTTACTAAAAGACCATCTGTTGCAACCATATCAAGTACGCGGTTTCGCGTTGTAACCGCCATTTCTTTATCATCGTCATAGCCGACAAGACTGTTAGGGTATTGCAGCGAAAAGACGAAGTGATTGGTGACGTCACCCCAAACCAGAAGCGACTTGCCCGCGCTTTCAAGACGATACATCATATGGCCGGGAGAATGTCCAAATGCCGCTTCGGCGGTGAGGCCAGAAACGACACTCTTCCCGTCCTCTAGAAATGTCATCCGATCCGCCAAAGGCGGGATCAGCTTGAGGAAAATGTCACGCGTTCTGGCGCGTTGTTCTGGAATGCCCTCGCCGCTAGACCATGCATCAAATTCTTTGCGTCCTATCACATAGCGCGCATTTGGATAGGTGGGCTTATCTCCATCCATTACACCGAGGATATGATCTGGATGGCAGTGGGTGAAGGCAACGATGTCGATGTCCTCCGGCGCGTAACCTGCATGGGCCAAGCGTCGGCGCAAGTGTCCAGCGGGTTGGTCGACGCCTAGGTGCGCGAAACCTGTATCAAAGAGGACAGTCTGGTCACCAATGCGAATGATTGTTGGGGTGTAACCACTCTCAAAGCCATGCGCAGGAAGGTTATTGCGCGCGGCGATTTGTGCTATTTCTTCGTCAGACTTGTCTAGCGCAAAGGGGGGATTGATCGGCTCGCGGATATGCGCACCGTCTTGAATTGTGCTCACCGATGCCTCGCCCAAAGTGAAGCGATGGATACTTGATGTATACTTTTCGTTTGTTGCGTTCATGGCATCGGCACCTCTGTTGTGAATTTCGGAACCGAGTAACCAGCTTGCGTGGCGGGGCGATATGCGATGCGCAAATACCAATCGCGCACATTTGGAAAGTCGTTGAGGTTGATCTCTTGCCACTCAAAGCGCGACACCCAAGGCCAGCACGCCATATCAGCGATGGAATACATGCCCACGCCGTGGCCTGCAATGTAGTCACGCCCTTCCAAGCGCCTGTTCAAGACACCATACAATCGGCTCGCTTCCGTTGAATAGCGCTGCTCGCCGTACTCCGATTTTCCTTTGTTATATTTTACGAAATGATGGAGCTGTCCCAACATCGGACCCAAACCGCCCATTTGCCACATCAGCCATTCCACCATGCGCCAGTACTCATCACCCCCGCATTGGAACTTTTTGTATTTGTCAGCAAGGTAGAGCATGATCGCGCCTGTCTCCATCAACTGCGTGCCAGTCTCCTGATCGACAATTGCGGGAATGCGATTGTTCGGGGCGATTTTTAAAAAGTCAGGCGCAAATTGTTCGTCCTTAGAAATATCGATGGTGTGAGGGGTGTAGGGGACACCAAGCTCTTCTAGAAGGATAGATACCTTGCGCCCGTTTGGCGTAGTCCAAGTGTAGAGATCAATCATCGTGCGTCCTTTTGTGTTAAGTTCTTGCTATCAGCGGTCAAACATAGCATCGATTCCTATTGCGTTTATAGCAAGAGCGGGTTTTGGTAGATTAGGCTGGTTTGCATAAGGAGATGAAACATGAGCACGCACGGATCCGATCATATTGCGACCAATCCTGATCCTGCAGCCTTTGAACATTGGCCTGAGGGGCTTTATGAGGAAATGTTGACGAGCCATGACAATGGCTGCGTCGGCAGTATGCTTGTGTCAGAGACGAATCGAGTGCGTGTGTGGCATTTGCACCTTGCCGTGGGCGCGCGTTGCGCGTTTCATCGCCATGTGAACCCCTACTTTTGGACGGTGTTGAGTGCTGGCAAAGCGCGCAACTATTTTTCTTCGGGTGAAGTCACGGATACAGAATATACGGTTGGAGAAACTAAACATTTTTATTATGGAACAGGTGATTACATGATGCATTCGCTTGAGAATACTGGCGACACGGATCTTGCGTTTGCTACGGTTGAATTCATGGATGGGACGAACCCACCTTTGGAAATCCCTGCTGAATTCCGTCTCGCCTACGGTGACGCGTTAAGGTGAGTCGCCTCTCCGGTTTCGGCGGACAGTATGATCGCGTCGAGTACTTCGATTTCATGTAAAAGCTCGAAGTCAGAGTAAGGATAGGGCTTTTCGGCACTGTCAGACAAAACGAGCTTGAGACGGGCAGGGTGGTCTCGTAGCCTCTCCGTATGACAAAACACTCCCCATTCAGGTACTTTAAAACGAGCCCTGAGATCATCCGCTTGGCTGTGATGCTGTATGTTCGTTTTCCGCTCTCACTCCGTAACGTGGAAGATCTTCTGCACGAACGAGGCATTGAGATCAGCCACGAAACAGTTCGGTTTTGGTGGAATAGATTTGGTCCGATGTTTGCTGCTGAGATCC
>Ga0209194_1000282_pt1 | contig 43984 bp, 39 predicted proteins | sample COGITO_mtgs_1004_FD_184787 | JGI IMG/M metagenome (GOLD analysis project Ga0209194, IMG submission 184787) | Pelagic marine microbial communities from North Sea - COGITO_mtgs_100413 (SPAdes) (version 2) | ecosystem: Environmental > Aquatic > Marine > Epipelagic ... | reverse complement strand
ACATAAGGAATTTGGCTAGCGGCACCGCCAAAGTAATCTTTTTGCACAGCGCAGTGCGGGCACCAGTAAGCGCCATACATTTTTGCGCCCGTCTCACTGAGATAATCGGCCAAACGAGCTTCGTACGAACCCGGCAAACTGCTGCATCCAGCTAGGGCCGCAGCGACCAAAATAGAACCCGTCATCTTCGCAGCACGGCCTAAACCATTGCGCATAAGCCGAACCTTTGTGCGTGGCATATCCACACTCCACATTACTAAAATTAGCTGGCAAAATAATCAGCAACTACTTACCCTAGTAAGATGAGCGCCAGCAGGTGCGCCCATAGGCTCAGTGCTTAGGATTAGTACTTAGGATTAGTGCTTAGGATTAGTGCCACTCGCCCGTCACCTACGAGAAAGACAAGATGAACATCATTCACAACCTGCCTCCGCTCGGTCTGTGCCTGCGATGGATAACTTCTACGGCGATCGCACTGCTACTTACCAACAGCCTATGGATGCTGCCCGCGAGCGCTCAAGACTCACCGGCTCAATTGCCCGATTCTACCGAACGTTCGGGTTCCAATTCGGTTCTCAAAAAGTCGCCAGCGGTCAGCGCCCTCTCAACAGAAAGCTTTGTCGCTGAGGCCGTTCGTACGGTAGGCGGCGCGGTAGTCCGAATCGACACCGAGCGCACCGTTACGCGCAACGTACCCGATCTGTTCTACGAAGACCCTTTCTTTCGAGGCAGAATTGGCGGGCCGAACTTTCAAAACATCCCACAAGAGGAGCGATTAAAAGGACAGGGGTCTGGGTTTATCATCAGCGAGGGCGGCGATATTTTAACCAATGCTCACGTTGTTAATGGCACTGACACAGTCACGGTAACGCTCAAAGATGGCCGCTCGTTTGAGGGGGTAGTTGAGGGCGTTGATGATATTACCGATTTGGCGGTGGTTCATATTGACGCGCAGGGCGAGGCGCTGCCAATTTCTCAGCTAGGCGATTCGGACGATGTGTCAGTAGGCGATTGGGCGATCGCAGTTGGGAATCCCCTTGGCCTAGATAATACGGTTACCCTCGGCATCGTCAGCACGCTCAAGCGCTCTAGCGCCGCTGTCGGCATCCCAGACAAACGCATCGATTTTATCCAGACCGACGCCGCGATTAATCCGGGCAACTCGGGCGGGCCTTTGCTCAACTCGAGAGGTCAGGTCATCGGCATTAATACGGCCATTCGCGCCGACGCGATGGGCATTGGGTTTGCGATCCCGATCAACAAGGCTAAAGCGATTCAGGCGAATCTGGCGAGAGGCGAGCGTATCGCCCATCCTTATTTGGGAGTACAAATTGCCACGCTCACCCCAGACATGGCCAGAATCAACAACGAAGACCCCAACAGCGCCATCCAGCTGCCCGAAACCGAAGGGGTTTTGGTAGTTCGAGTACTCCCTAATACACCAGCCGCCGCTGCCGGGCTGCGTCGAGGGGACGTCATTGTCAAAATTTCTGGAAAGTCTGTAACTAGAGCCGATCAGCTTCAGAGCCGAATAGACAAAGTAAGCATTGGAGAAGCGTTAGAAGTCACGCTCAAACGGGGCGATCGCACTCAGCTCTTTTCGGTAAAAACCGCCGATCTCTCTACTCAAGAGAATGCCTGACTTCTATCTGAAGTCAGTCGGGCTTTGGACTCGCACTTTGTCATAATGAGAACGCTAAGCGCAAAGCCCTAAAAGGGTCGGTAGAAGAAAGGACAGCAGAGCGATAACAAAGCGATGAAAAAGCAGACGACCCAGCCAGGTACACAGACGCCAGGGAAACATATCGGGCGGCAGTGGCTCACAGTAGCGGCTGTGCTCACGTCCATTACCGTTAACATCCTGTCTATGATCTTTCCACCCGAGGGAAGAAACATCGGCGAAGTCTCCGACACCACGTTTGGCAATGTTCTAATCACGCCTGCTGGCTATGCCTTTCCCTATATTTGGGGCTTGATCTACATAGGGCTCATTGTCTTTGCGATCTATCAGGCCTTGCCACAGCAGCGCTATAGCCAACCCATTGCAAAAGCGGCCTGGGGAGTCATCGGCGTATCTGTTCTGCAAATACTCTGGGTCTACGCCTTTCTCACATCCTACTTCTGGATCAGCGTCGCCTTGATGATCGGGATTTTTGGCTGCCTGATGTTTGCTTACTTGCAAACGCGCTCGGTCAAGCCTACGCGCAAGGTTCGCTGGTTCTTACAAGCGCCTATCAGCATTTACTTTAGCTGGATTACCGTAGCTGCGGTTGTCAACATCGCATCGGTGCTGATGATTAATCTACCGGAGTACTGGTCTACGGTATCTACTGGCCCAGCAGCGCTAACGGTGGTGATGGTTACGATTTGCGCGGCCCTTTCGGCGATGGTGGCTTTTCGCCAAAGAGATGCTTCGTATCCAGCGGTCACCGTTTGGGCCTTAATTGCGATCGCCGTTCGTCATGCCGCCGTTCCCGCATTAGCTTTTCTAGGCATTGGTTTAGCCGTCGGCCTTACGGTTGTTATTGTCCGCATCGTTGCCCATAGCAGAGGCCGCACCCAGCCGATTTACCCAGCCGATATGCCGTGAACGGTCTTCACCCAGGTCAGCTTTTTCGGGCGTACAGAAATTCGCATTGCCATCGTCGCAATCACCACAATCCAGTGCAGCATATACAAATTGCCGCGCACCGTTTGCACCACCGCGCTCCAGACAGAAGTCTTTTCAGCTCGGCGCAGCGTTTTGAACATTCCCACAAAAGATATTCCGACTGAGAGCATCACAATGGGGCCAAAAACGGGCGTCTGTCGGCGAACTAGGGCGATCGCCAAATCGGGCACTACCACCGCTGGCATCATGTACTGAATAATCCAGTAGCTGGCCATGTCGATACTTTTTCGCCAGCCCAGTCGGTTTTTCACCAGCTGCCGCCAATAGTCCAAATAGCGCTGGAAGCCGCCTTCTGCCCAGCGGTTGCGCTGATGCCACAGAGCTAGTGCGCTGGTCACCCCTTCTTCTCCTACCGCAGGCGCAAATAGTAGGCCAATATCCCACTGCCGCAAATGTAGCTGAATGGTCAAATCCAAATCGTCTGTAATCGTCTCTTCATTCCAGCCGCCGCACTGCGCGATCGCGCCACGCCGCACAAATTGACCGTTGCCCCGCAGCTCGCCAATGCCCCCAATGGCAATTCGCCGCTCCTGCATATAGCTATCGAGCGCCATTTCTGCCTTCTGCCCCCTCGTCCAAAAATTTGTGCTGGCATTCTCAATCGCCTTACGCACCTGTACCGCTCCCGTTTTAGCCTCTTCAAACATCGGCGCAACCTGTCGCAGCAGATTACTCGGCACCTGCGCATCGGCATCAAACACGGCCAAAATGTCGCCCTGAGTCTGGGGCCATACTAGGTTCAACGCGCCAGACTTGCCGCCTTTAGCATCCGCCCCCCGGTGAACCACGCTCAGCGCCGGGTACTGCTGAGCTAGATCATCTAGGATCTGGGCGGTGCGATCGCTACTGTTATCGTCAATCATCCACAGATCGTAGCGCGAAGCCGGATAGTCAATGTGCAGCAGCGACTCCACCAAATCGCCAATCACGGTTTCTTCGTTTTTAGCGGCAACTAGCAGCGAAATGTAAGGCCAGTGCTCGTACGAATCTGGAGAAACGGGATTCTTTGACCGAACAGACGGTAGCTGAGCAGGGGCAGGTAGAGGACTAGAGAAAATCACTCGCAGCGCGTGAATTCCCATCAGCCCTGCCACCACCAAAACAAAGTTATGGCCCCAACTCACCAGATGCAAAACAACGGTTAACAGCCAAAGACTAGAGAGTGCGATCGCGGCCTTTAACCGCCGTCCGTCATAGCCTTTAAACAACTCATCTGGATCAAACCCCCCTCCCAACTCTCCGGAAAATTCGAGATCGGTACGGTCTGTGGGTTCAGCAAAATCTGCCATACGTTGTTTTGTTTAGATCCCCTAACAAAGATTTATCAATTTAACCATATTCCCTCTCAATTCCTCTCGGCTACATCCTTCCGGCATGGGTCGCTTCTGCGGCAATTCGGGAATCCTGATGTCAACATTTATTAGTCATCTATTCAGTCAACATTTATCGGCATTTAGCCCCATCAGCGATCGCATAACTCAAGGAAAATCCACCGCAGCCATGTCTCTTCAATCTATTAAGCCTGCCACCAAGCCAGAAGCTAGCGTTTACATGCCTTACTACCAAGGCAAAAAGCGCAACGCTCTGCCCTACGCCATCGGCCTTTACAAACAGGCCAACATTGAAGGCGAGCGCAAAATAGAAGGCTGCGACAGCATTCCTTTTTTAGCCACCTGGAACGTTTCCATGCTGCCCGCCGACCTTACCCGCTGCCGAATGCAGTTCGATGGCGACGCCGAACTTACCTACGAAATCACGATGGCAACGTTCGAATTTGTAGACTTTTTAATCGGCGTAGTCGTGGCAATGAACCAGAACAAAGAGCCAGATTTTGACCAGAGCTTTTACCGCAAGCTGCTCAGAATAGACGGATAGCGGGCAAATTTCGCTCGCAGCTTACTCACAATTTAATCGCTATTTGATGACCATATCCGTTGTTTCAAACCTCTGAAATAACTTATGATTACCTAGAAAGAGCTGGCCAGATCCGAAAGGGGACTCAGGCTGGCTCTTTTAATTTAAGAACGACTAATTTGAGTGTGGCTCGCTTTGAGTAAAAGGCAGCTCATACCAGTGACTAACGCTATCGTTGAAAGGAGTGAGGGCGTGCCCCAACTATCTAGCCAAACATCTGCTCGCGCTTCCAAACATCTACTTATCGGATCGATAGAAGCCTTTAGCGGCAAGTCTGCCACTGTTTTGGGACTAGCCTTACAGCTGCGAGAGAAAGGACTAGACGTAGCCTACGCCAAACCGATTGGCACCTGCCCTAGTGAAACCGATGACGGCGTTGATGAAGATGTCCGCTTCATCGGTCAGACGCTAGGACTTAAAGACAATCGTCTTCGACCGACTCTGTTTACGCTAGACGAAGCGACTATTAAGCGGCAGCTCTCAGTCGAAAAGCAAGACTATCTGCAAAAGATAGAGACTTCACTCGCGAGCCAGGACGAAGATATTCTGTTGATTGAAGGCCCTGGGAACCTCGAAGAAGGGTCGCTATTTGGACTTTCTTTGCCCGATATAGCAGCCGCTAGCGATGCGGCAGTGGTTCTAGTTGCTCGATACCATTCGGCGCTCATTGTAGACAAGCTGCTAGCGGCTCACGAAAAATTGGGCGATCGCTTGCTCGGCGTCGTGATTAATGATGTCCCCGAAGACCTGCTAGAAACGGCCCAAAACGAAGTCCGCGACTGTCTAGAGCGCCACAGCATTCGCGTTTTCGGCATCTTACCTAGAACGCCCATCATGCGCAGCGTCAGCGTAGAGGCATTAGTGCATCATCTCAACGCTGACGTGCTAAACAAACCCGAGCGCATAGACCAGATGATGGTGGAAGAAATTTCTATTGGAGCAATGAATGCGAACTCGGCGCTGCGCTACTTCAACCAGGCGCACAATATGGTGGTCGTGACGGGGGGCGATCGCTTCGACATTCAAATGGCCGCTCTAGAAAGCTCTACTCAGTGCCTAGTACTCACCGGTCGGCTTTCACCGCGCAGCGACCTGCTCGATCGCGCGCGCGATTTAGAAGTCCCGATCCTATCCGTAGATTTAGACACGCTAACAACGGTCGAAATCATCGAGAAAGCCTTCGACCAAGTGCGACTCCACGAACCCATTAAGGTAGAGTGTATCGGCCATCTGATGGCTCAGCACTTCGACACCTCAAGGCTTATGGATAGCCTCGGCATCAGCCCAGCCGTTCCTGCCTAGAGCGATCAGGCGCGGCGGTCGCTATCTTCTACCAGCTATTTGCCTACTCGCCGACGCTAGGATACGAACAGGCAGCCTTTACCGCTCGAACGCGCATTCGACTGTAATAATTCTGTGAGAATTTTCAAGGGTTTGGTAGAATTGCACTTACTTTGTATCCTTTAACCCCCCAAGGTAGCCGTTGAGTCAGTCCGTCGAAAATCCGTTTGATGCCGTTAAGGTAGACGACTTTTTGCAAGAGCTGGCAACGATCCAGCAGTCTGGCTCAAAGCGCATTGCGATTTTAGGATCGCGCCATGTTCCGATTACGCATCAGCGGCTGATTGAGCTAATGAGCTACGCGCTAGTATTGGGTGGCAACCGGGTGATTACCTCGGGTGCGGCGGGTACAAACTCAGCGGCGATTCGAGGCGCGATGAAGGCCGACCCGAATCTACTGACGGTGATTTTGCCACAGAGCTTAGACCGTCAGCCGAGAGAAAGCCGAGAGCAGCTAGAAGAAGTGACGAATCTGGTAGAAAGCTCGCAAAACGACACGCTGCCACTAGCGGATGCCAGTGCAATGTGCAACGCAGAGATCATTTCTCGCTGCCAGCAGCTAATCTGCTTTGCCTTTCACGATAGTAAAACGCTTCTACAAACCTGTCAGGATGCGGAAGATCAGCGTAAGATCGTAACGCTATTCTACTTTGACTAGTCGTTTCGACTGCCTAAATCCTTGACTGAAATCTTTGAATCTATCTATGCGCTGCCGTATGTTTCTACGGCCAATGTGCTGCTCTCTAGCGTGGCGATCGCCGCTGTCCTCATCTACCTTCCCTACCTAGCCGTTGGTTTGGGTCGATTTCAGGCCGGCTACGATATGAGCGCACCTCGCGCTTTGTTCGATAAGCTGCCAGACTATGCCCAGCGAGCAACTTGGGCGCACCAAAACTCTTTTGAGTCGTTTTCGCTGTATGCCCCTGCGGCGCTGATGGCTTTTTTCGTAGGACTGCCCGCCGAGCTGGTGCTGACTTCTGCGGTGATGTATTTAATTAGCAGAGTCACTTATTCTTTGTTCTATATTTTGAACGTGCCAATTTTGCGATCGATCTCTTGGGCCATCAGCATGAGCAGCATTTTTTCTCTATTCTTCAATAGCTGTAAAGCAGCGGTGGGATAGGTTAATGAATAGATACAGTCGATAGCGATTTAGACGAGATCTCGCTATCATCAGAACCGTTTGGCGAATACTGGCCGTTTAGAATGGCCCTGTAATATATGGCTTCTACATACTCCTTCGATGTCGTGAGCGATTTTGACCGCCAAGAACTGGTGAATGCGCTCGATCAGGCTCGCCGCGAGGTGAAGAGTCGCTACGACCTGAAAGACACCAAAACAGAGATAGATTTAAAAGAAGACAGCATTAACATCGAAACCGATAGCGATATGACGCTGCGAGCAGTGCATGTGCTGATGCAGACTAAAGCTGCTAAGCGCAATTTGTCGATGAAGATTTTTGACTTTGGCGAGATTGATGCGGCGAGCGGTAGCCGGATACGTCAGGAAGTGAAGCTGAAAAAGGGCATCGACAAAGAAGATGCTAAAAAGATCTCTAAGCTGATTAAAGACAACTTGAAGAAGGTGCAGTCGTCGATTCAGGGCGATTCGGTGCGGATTTCGGCCAAAGACAAGGACGATTTGCAGGAGGCGATCGCCCTCATTAAAAGCGAAGACTGGCCAATGGCGCTGCAGTTCAACAACTATCGCTAATTGGTAAACGGATATAGCAGAGGCGCGATCGCAATCGTCATCACCCCGTACAGAATGTTCAGCGGAATCCCAATCCGGGCGAAGTCCGAGAACTTGTAGCCGCCCGGCCCGCAGACCATCAGGTTAGTTTGGTAACCGATGGGCGTCGCGAAGCTAGCAGAGGCTGCCACCATAATTGCAATCACAAAAGGCAGCGAGCTGACGCCTAGCTGATTAGCCAGAGAGAGGGCAATCGGGAAGACCAAAGCAGCGGCAGCGTTGTTGGTAATAATTTCGGTAAGTACAGTCGTGACGGTATAGATAGCGGCCAGCACCCACAGCGGATTATTACCGGCAAGTGCGACGACTCGAGTGGCGATCGCCTCTGCGGCCCCGGTAGAATCTAACGCTTGACCGAGCGCTAGCGCCGCTGCAATCACCAGCAATACAGACCAGTCGATGCTTCTAATCGCTTGGTTAGGCGAGCAGCAGCCGAAAAGAATCATGCCAACAGCGGCGAGCACAGCGGATTGAAGCATCGTCAGCCAGCCAAATGCGGCGAGAGTAACCATGATAATGGTGAGAATGAATGCAATCGGCGATCGCTCGTGACGAATCGGCTCAGAATTTGGCAGGCTGCTCACCAAATAAAAGTCGCGAGAAATTCGTCGCTTGTTAATAAAATCGGAGGAAGCTTCAAGCAGCAGCGTATCGCCGGGTTGAAGCCGAATATCACCAATTTTTCCGGTTAGGCGAGAGCCGTTTCGAGCGGCGGCGACCACCACCGCATTGTACAAAGTCCGAAATCGACTTTCTCTAATCGTTTGTCCCACAATCGGACAGGTGTTTGAAACAACCGCTTCGATCAAGCCGCGTTCTTTGCGTGCCCCTTCTAACTTAAAGACTTCATCCGTAGCAGGCCGCAATCCTTTAATGCGCTGCAAGTCCAAGATAGAATCAACCACGCCCACGAACCGCAGATGATCGTTGCCTTGCAGCTGAGTCTGAGGGCCGACGGCTGAGATAGTTTGCGTATCGCGATTGATCGCGGCTAAGTACAAATTGGGCAGGTGCCGCAGTCCCGCTTGCTCTACAGTTTTACCGACTAACGGACTCTCCAAATCAATAGCCATATCTACCGTATACTGACGCAGCTCGTCGGTGCCACTAATAGCGGCCTGGCGATCGGGCAATAGCCATTTTTGCGTGAAGAACAAGAACAGAAATCCGGCAATACCGCAAGGCAATCCGACGCCCGCAATATCGAAGAATTTTAGGCCCTGGCCCTCGGCGTCAACCAGTAAGCCGTTCACAACTAGGTTTGTGCTGGTGCCAATAAGAGAGAACAACCCACCGAAGATAGCGGCATAGCTCAGCGGAATCATCAGCTTAGAAGGACTAAAACGCAGCTTGCGGCACCAGTCGTTGACAACGGGAATGAACATAGCGACAACGGGCGTGTTGTTGAGGAAGGCGCTAGCGCCCATCACCGGCAGCATGAGGCGCACCAAGGCTCGGCTCGGCGTTTTGGGCATGCCTAAAACCTGCTGAGAAACCCACTGCAGTGCGCCAGTTTGCTGGAGTCCGGCAACGACGATGTAAAGAACGCCGACGGTGATCATGCCGGAGTTGCTAAAGCCTGAGAGGGCTGCTTCTTCGTCTAGCACGCCGCTGAGAAAAAGGATGGCCGCTGCGCCTAAAAAGACAATATCTGCAGGGAGCGTGGTGAAGGCGTTGCCGAGAAAAGCGGCAACGGTAACAGCGATCGCCAGCCATGCCTGCCAGGATAAAGCGCTAGCGATCGCACTTTCCTCAGATTGAAGCGCGATCGCAACGCCAATCGCTAGCGCCAAACCCAACAGCGATCCAAATATTAAACGCTGCTGCTTTGTAGAACGCCAGAGAAACAAAGACCTTACGGACATATCGCTATCCTGAAAATTGGGAGTGAGTAATTCAAGCTTCTCAGAATTTTATAGTAAATAAGTCGAAATGAATCGCAGATGTTTTCAATTTAATTTTTGAATTATCTGAAGTTGAGTTGGCATCATGACAAAATAGGCAGGTAAGCTTCGTAGCAAAGCCAAGGATGACTAAACCAGTTCCAGAATCTGCTGAACCACGCTGGATAGCAGAGCTAACTGAGAACAATTTTCTATTTAGAGGGATGGCGGCTACCGAGCTAGGCAACTATCTGTCGGCAGCGGACTGTCCGCTAGAAAAGCTCTACTCCGGCCGACCCATTTATACCGCCTATTTGCCCGATGAGCCAACGGACTATTTGTACGCACTCGTTAGCGGCGGGCCGGTCATGGTTCGCAGTGCGCCTTTAGATCGGGCGATCGCCCTTACCTATCCAGGTAGCTGCTTTGGCATTCTCGATCTTGATTTGGAAGAGATGCGCGTGGCGCGTGGGTTTCCGAGTTTGGTCGAGGCTTACAAGACAACGGATGCGGTGAAGATTCCTCGGCAGGCAGTTCGAGCAATCTACAAAGATAATTCGGATTTTCGCGATCGCTATCACCTGCTGCTCGAACTCAAAGAGAAGTTTCAGTATCATCTGCTCAACTGCAGCACTTACCCACCTCAAGCAGTAGCAGCACTGCTGCGAGCGCTCATTTACCAAGAGCGATCGCTCGGCAACCAACCTCAGCAAACCGATAGCAAAACAGGCAGCGATATCTTCTGCTTTGATCTGCCCGTCGATATCATTGCCAGGGCCTGCCAGCTCAACCATCGCACGGTAGAACAAGTGCTAAAGGGCATGATCAAAGTCAACTTACTCAAGGCAAGCGCCAAGTCTGAAACCGCCAGCGATTTAGTCAGAGTTTGCGACGCAGAAGGACTCAAAGCCGTTTACGGTGCGACTAGAGACAAAGTTTCGTGGTGGCCTCTGCGCTAAATATTGCCCCGTTTACTAAGGCTTCAAATAAAGCGCTAACTAAAGCCCTGACTAAAGCTCCAAAGACAGCCATCTTGCCTGCGGCTCATAGCCCATCTGCTCGTAAAGGCTAAGCGCCGCTGCGTTGTCTTCAAACACCTGCAGCCCAATTTGCGCATAGCCCATCTGCGTCGCCCACTGCTGCGCGTAAGTCATCAGCGCCTTACCCAGCCCCTGTCTACGATGCTCTACGGCAACATATAGCAAAAAAACATAGGCTTGCCTGATGCCGCTGCGCTGATCGATACCTTCGCCTAACCACAGACAGCCAACGGGTTCTCGCCGCATGGTTCCGGGCAGTCCGGCAGGTAAAGCCGCTCGCGAGTCTATCAGCCACCAAAGATGCGACTCGCTGGAAAAATGCCGCTGCACGGTGCTAGCAAGATGAGCCGTCTGGCTGCCGCCCATCTCCTGATAGGCTTTGTGCATAAACTTAATTAGGCGCGCCCTGTCTAATGCAGAACCCGCCTCAAGCTGATAGTTTTCAATTGCAAAGACCGCCGTCACTGGAAAAAAGTAGGCACATAAACGCTAGCTAACTCGTGAGCGTGCAGCGCCGAAATAGGTTCTTCGATAGGCGCAGGAGCCATCATATCGCTAGGGAGAAAGATGCGGACGCTAACGGCAAGCAGGGCGATCGCAAAAATCAAAAATATAAATAAGGGCGCGATGTATTGACGGAAGAAGCCCATAGATCTGGCTGGGTAAAAAAAGAACTCTCTCTATTCTATAGCGTTGGCGCACGGGTGATCCGAGTTCAGGCATAATGCTACGTAGGCCCCTCACGCTTCTACCATGCGCGCTCAAAATCAGAGTCTACGGCAAGCTTATAACCAGCTAACCGCTACGCAAAAATCGGTAGTGCAGGTTTTTGCCTTGCTGTTTGCACCCACTAGCCGCGAGCAGGCCCGTCTCTGCTGGACGGAGGCAATGCTTCAGCAGCTAGAGCCCAATCGCCCCGAAGAGTTCTATAGCGCCAAGCAGTTCAGCGATGTCGTCAGTCGGCTCATTAAGCAAAAGGTATTAACCCAGCAGCGCACAGAAGGCCCCACCTGCGCCGCTGAAATCAGAGAAATTGTCATCCGCGAGGCGGTTTTGAACGATTCGTTTGAGCCGATTGCTCAGGCGATTGAAAGTCAGTTTCCGGTGTCGTTGTTTTATCGCAGCGATCGCCGCAATTTTCGTCAGCCGTCCGAGTTTATGCGATCGCTCCGTATCGCCATTTACCGGCAGGATTCTCCTGAAATAAATCGCCTGTTCGAAGAAGTCGGCAACGTCCACTGGAATTTAAACTTCAGCTTTTTCGACGTGCTGCGCCATATGTTGACCCATCCCTTCGACGCAGATTGGATGAGTGGACTATCTGACGCCTTTTTGTACATGGGCCTAAGCGCAATTTTAGAAGACTCGGTGGTTCAATGCGTTCCCGCAGAAGAAGCCTTTGAGCTGCTAGAAGAAATCTGTGAAGAAGCAGAGATTGGTGAAGCAGAGATGAGTACAGATTTTGAGCTGCTTTATGCTGAACAGCTCTGGCTGCGAGGCTATGTTGACGAAGCCCGCGAAGTGCTAGCAGATATTGAAGCTAGCGAGTTAGAAGAAGACAAGACATGGTATTGGGCCTTGATGGGCGTGACCGCCTTTCTCACCGGTAAAACTCAAGATGCGATCGCCCATTACCGGCTCAGCCTTAAAGCGGCGGGCAATCTTCCCACCGAACAAGCAGACTGGTTCAACCACGCTGCGGCCATGTTCTTTTTCTTTGCACTGCTCGAAGAGGGCAGCCCGACCGCGCTCCAAGAAGCCGAAAAGTACGTTGTTCTGATCAAAAAGCTGCCTTACCACTGGATTCAAGGCGGTATGCCAGCGCTGCAAGCCGTTTTACAAATGCAGCAAGGCCAAATGAGCGCGGCCATCAGCGCCACGCAGCGACTCCAAGTCCCGGCGCTAAGCAGCATAGGACTCCCCACCCTGATTGAAATGTACAGTCTGCACTGGCTTTCGGTAGAAGGGCTAGCCGACTGGCTGCCAGAAGAATTGGCTGAGCGGTGCCAAACGGGGTTGAATGCAGGCTATGGCTGGATCGCGCTAGAAATTGCCGAACTGCTGGTGAGCTATCAGCCAGAGAGCGATTATGCTGAAATTGTGGAGGGTTTGCGAGAACAGGCCGACAGCCTGCCGCTAATTGACGTGGTTGAGCGCAAATCATCCTGGGAACTGTCGCTGAGCGCCCTGACGAACCTGATGAGCGCGCCTGCAACGACCACCGCGCCCACCGCCGAGTATCGAATGGTTTGGCGGCTCAGGTTTCGAGGACTTAACAACTGGTCGCTCTCGCCGCTAGAGCAAAAAATTGGCGTTAAGGGAGACTGGACCAAGGGCAAGGCGATCGCGCTAAAACGCCTCTATGCCAACAGCGACATCCCCCACTATGCAACGCCTCAAGACCACAAAATCTGCGACACCATAGACGCCGAATACGAGCAGAGCAGCTATTACTACAGTTCGTCTAAGCTGCTATATTCCTTTACCAACAGCAGTCTGCTAGCGCTGATTGGGCATCCCCTGGTGTTTTGGGAAGACTCGCCCGGCGTGCGAGTAGATGTGGTAGAAGGTGCGCCCGAGCTGCTAGTAAAGCGGCTAGATGGAGACCGACTCAGCGTAGAACTCTCGCCCAAAGTAACCAACGCAGATCTACTCGTTGAAAAAGAAACGCCCACCCGGCTCAAAGTCATCTCGGTGAGCGCAGATCATCGGCGGATTGCGGAGGTACTGGGGCCAAAAAATCGGCTAGAGGTGCCGGTGAGCGCGGAGGAGCGGGTTTTGCAGGCGATCGCCTCCGTCGCCACCTTAGTGACCGTACAGTCCGACATTGGCGGCGGCGTAGAAGCCGAAGAAGTTCCGGCAGATGCCACCACCAGAGTCCACTTATTGCCCGCTGGCGCTGGACTCAAAGTATCGCTGCTGACCCATCCTTTCCCCGAAGGCGGCTCCTACTACTCGCCCGGCGAAGGCGGCGAAACGGTCATTGCCGAAGTAGACGGTCAGCGACTGCAAACCCGGCGAGATCTTAAACTAGAACAACAAAATGCGCTGGCCGTGAGCGAGGCTTGCCCGGTGCTGTTGCAGTACGAGCCTGAAGCCGGAGAGTGGCTGATTGAGGAACCCTCTGATTGTTTAGAGCTGTTGTTGCAGTTAAAATCTCTCGAAGACACCATTGAAATTGAATGGCCCGAAGGAGAGAAGTTTAAAGTCTCGCGGCAAATTGGCATCAACGACTTTAAGTTTGACATTCGCCAGCAGCAGGACTGGTTTGCCGCCAGCGGCGAGGTGCAAATTAGCGAAGATCGAGTGATGGACTTACAGCAACTGATGGCGCTGCTCGCTTCTGCGCCGGGGCAGTTTGTGCCTTTAGCAGACGGTGAATTTTTAGCCCTTACCGACGAGTTTCGCCAGCGTCTGCAAACCATTAGCCGTCTTTCTCACGCTCATGGCAAAGACTTGCGGATTCACGGTCTAGCAGCCCTAGCGCTAGACGAAATGATTGACGATGTAGAACAACTCGAAGTAGACAACGGTTGGAAAGAACACATTAGCCACATCAAAGCCGCCCGCGAAATTGAGCCGGAGGTGCCTAAAACCTTACAGGCCACGCTGCGCGACTACCAGATTGAAGGCTATACCTGGCTAGCCAGGCTCGCGAACTGGGGCGTCGGCGCTTGCTTAGCTGACGATATGGGCTTGGGCAAAACCTTGCAGGGGCTGGCCGTTATTCTCGATCGCAGCGACAAAGGGCCGACGCTGGTGATTGCGCCTACTTCTGTTTGTTTGAACTGGGCGAGTGAAGCAGAGCGCTTTGCGCCTAGATTGAAAATCAAGAGTTTGAGTGTGGGCGATCGCCAAACGCTGATCGACCATCTAGAACCCAACGACCTACTCGTATGCAGCTATGGCCTAATCCAACAAGAAGAAGTGGCGGCAATGCTGGCAACCGTCTCCTGGCAAACCATCGTACTCGACGAAGCCCAGGCCATTAAGAACCATGCGACTAAGCGATCGCAGGCCGTCATGGCTCTCCAAGGCAGCTTCAAAGTCATCATGACCGGCACCCCCATCGAAAATCACTTAGGCGAGCTGTGGAACCTGTTTCGCTTCATCAACCCCGGACTGCTCGGCTCGCTAGACAGCTTCAATCTGCGCTTTGCCAACCCCATCGAACGAGACAAAGACAACGCGGCGAGCGACACGCTAAGGCAACTGATTCAGCCCTTTATTCTGCGTCGAACCAAAGATCAGGTATTGAAAGAGCTGCCATCGCGCACCGAAATTACGCTGCCCGTGGAGCTAAGCGCAGAAGAAATGGCCTTTTACGAAGCGCTAAGACGAGAAGCCCTCGAAAAGCTCAACGACAGCGAGGCCCAAGCAGGCCAGAAGCATTTACAGGTACTCGCCGAGATTATGAAGCTGCGCAGAGCCTGTTGCAATCCGTCGCTGGTGCGCCCCGAGCTAGCCATTCCGAGTACCAAACTAGAACAGTTTAGCGAGCTGATAAAAGAACTGCTAGATAATGGGCACAAGGCGCTGGTGTTCAGTCAGTTTGTTGATCATCTCAAGATACTGCGCCAGCATCTCGACAAACAACAGATTGCCTATCAGTACCTAGACGGCAGTACGCCTGCCAAAAAGCGAAAGCAGGGCGTCGATGCCTTTCAAAACGGGGAGGGCGATGTCTTCTTAATTAGCCTAAAAGCAGGCGGCACGGGACTGAACCTGACGGCAGCAGACTACGTGCTGCATATGGATCCCTGGTGGAATCCGGCGGTAGAAGATCAGGCCAGCGACAGAGCGCATCGCATTGGCCAGCAGCGCCCCGTCACCATTTACCGACTAGTCGCCAAAGGCACCATCGAAGACAAAATTGTCGCCCTGCACAAGATTAAGCGAGACTTGGCCGATAGCTTGCTCACCGGCTCGGATGCCAGCGGGAAAGTCTCCACAGAAGATTTGCTGTCGCTGATTCAGCAGTAGGCTGAGAAGCTCTTGACCGTTACTCTGTGACGCCTCGGCTTAAACTCTCAAAGGTAAAATCGAGAAAACTACATTTCTTGGACTTCTTTGAGAACTTGCTGATAGAGAACTTCAGTAACGTAGAAACCTACGGGATCGCGCAAGGCATCCAAAAGTGGCTTAATTTCGGTAACAAACCCTTCCTCTTTTGCGGCGACTAGCACACCCAGCACACCTGTAAAGCTTATGCCCAGCTCTTTAGCAGCACTGCGGCCTGCACGTTCGTCAATCAAGAGTTTGCTCCCTTCGAGATCTAAAACTAGCGCGATCGCCTCGGTCTCACCTGCATCTAAATCGTATCTAGCTGCGACGTATCACTAACAACAATCACAAGCTGCTGACTTCTCTGCGTTCTGCTCTCAAGTTCTCAATATCTTGCTTGAAGTCTTCGACACCGTAGTGAGGCGGTATCTTACGGCTACCCAAAATATGCTGAAACGCATCTTGTTTCATCTCAGCTAGCTTGCTCGCTTGGCCAAGCGTTAATCTTTCCTGAGCAAAGAGCATCACCGCGATCTCTTGCTTCAGCTCGCGCTCCGTCATACGAGTAGTCATCAAGATATCGTCTGGAATAGTTACGCTCATAGGTCTACATCCGATGATCGGTTAATCGTCACGGGTACGGTTCTCTACTTTTTCTACCCTATTTCTATTCTAGCTATTGCTTGCGCGATCGCTCTCAACCAAACACAAACCAGCGCCGTCCCTTTATTCCAAAACGTCTACGCATTCTGCAAAAATTCTCCGTCAGATAATTGACAGGCTTAAAATAGTCCTGATACGCTAGCTTTTATAGCAGTTGCCCTTACGAGTGCAACCGCTCACCGCCCCGAAAAATTTAGTCGCTATCGGCATTGGCTGGCACCAACACCGATAGCTCGCCCCCAAACTGCGTACACAGTTCGGAGGTTGTGGCCATGATGCCACAGCCACCCTAACTTTTGGCAAGCTGGGGTGGCTTTATTTTTCGTGCGGCTTTCTTCTACACCCACTTTTAGGCATCTTGAAGAAACCCATGAAAACCACCGCCTTTCTATCCGAGCAGCCCCCAACCGGCCAGCTTTCTACAACCCAACCGCTCCCTAGCGCATCTCTCATCGCGCCCTACTCACCTCTCGCCCCCGGCGAATCGATCCGGCACATTTTGCTCGGCAACCCCGAAGCCATCCGCCAAACCATCCATCTACTGCACCGGCTGCGCTACACCGAAACCATCCTGTGGAGTCCGGTGCTGACGATTGAAGAACCGCTAGTGATTACGCCCGCGCAAGGTGAAGCGATGAGCCTGTTGCGAAAGCAGATTTAGACAATGCTCGCACCGTTACAACAACAGAAACAGCGGTGCGAGCAAATGTTTTAGCGTTATCAACAAATGCTTTAGCGGTATACGCGATCGCTAAAGCAAACCCCGCGCCGACACTTCATTCATAACGTCCGCTTTAGCATTTCCTACAAACGCTTAAGCGGACGTTATGAATGGAAGAGTGGTTGAGAAGCAATTACAACTGACCCACCACCTTTTTACACATAGCTCAGCAAACAGCTCAAAAACTAAGGCGCTTCTGATCTATCAGGTTCCATCGCGGCGAAGTGGTCGAGCAGTTCGCGGTGGATGAAGCGGAAGCTGCCACCAATTTGTTGGGTGAGGCGGCGTTCGGTGGTGTATTGGAGGAATTTGGCGTAGTTGTTGGGGACGTGGCCTTGGCGGTGGAGGAGGAAGCGGAGAGTGGCATGTTGAACAACGGGAAACCCTGCATTTAAAAAACCAAATATCAATGCATAGGATATGCCTTCTATGAAGCTGTTCGACCATGTAAATGATCCATCTCTCACTATCGTAAGCACAATAGATAGCGCGACACCAGGGAGATAGGTTGCTAACGTAATCACTAGAAAGTTTCGAGCAGAAGAAATGATGCCCTGATTAGGTATATCTCTAGTTTTGAAATCTTCTTTCAGACCACTTATCAGACCAAATATCAGACCACTTATCAGACCAAATATCAGACCAACTATCAGACCAACTATCAGACCACCTATCAGACCAACTATCAGACCACCTATCAGCCATTCTTTCATTTCCTTTAAAAACCTTTTTCGCGCGGTGCGCGAAAAAGAAAATTTAAAAGTCTCGACCGTTTCAATATTCTGATCTTTGCTCAGACCACTTATCAGACCAAATATCAGACCAAATATCAGACCAACTATCAGACCAACTATCAGACCAAACATCAGACCAAATATCAGACCAACTATCAGACCAAATATCAGACGATACTGCCACTTTTGAGCCTTCGTTTCTAGCCAATCCGGCTGCATCTGTTCTATAAGGAAGACGTTCGGAATGTTGTTATCCTTCAGCTTTTTAGCCAGCCAAGCGAGATATCGCTTCGTCTGTTCTACATCCGGTGCCTCTGCGACTGTCACATATGCCCATTCCGGCTCTGCCCGCTGACTCTTGGCCCATTGCCTATGCTGTTCGCAAGTTTCTAGCTTTAGCTGATGCGACACATACGCATCAAACAAGCTCGCCTTACTCGTCGGTATCTCATCTTTACAAGCCACCACCAGCATCTGCAAAAATAGCGGAATCTGCAAAAACGGCGTTTCCAACTTGCCATTTGTCCCAACCACCGCCGACTCCTTCATCAGCACCACTAGCTCTGGCCGCTTTCGAATCGACTGCCAAATATCCTTCCGACCCAAGCTACGCAAATAGCGCTCAATCTTTCCCTCTGTCAATGGCTGCAAACACAGCGCCCCATTCAGCATCCTCAGCTCTAGCTCGCCCACTGTGTACTCTTCAGACCGGCAGCACACCACTAGCTGCTGCCCAGTCAAAGTAGCAAACTCATTAATCCTATCTACACAGTTCTTCTGCCGGTCGGGTCTTAGCTCATCCAATCCATCCAACAACGGCAGCAGCTTATTGTGCTTAATCCACAGCCGACTCACCTTCGGATCAATGCCGTGGTCAAAATGAAGCTGCCCCATTAACCAATCCAAAATCGGCAAACGATCGTCCCGCCACGCCGACAGCTCAAAAATATAAGGCACCTGCTCCGTCGTCTCAAACTGAGCGATCAAAGCCTCAGCCAACTTCAGCAGCGTTGTTGTCTTCCCCGATCCCGGCTCGCCCAATATCAGCAGTTTTCTATCAACATCTTCGTGGGTAAAAGCTTCAAGAATGTTCTCACCAATATCAACAGTGCCTTTCCCTATTGGAAAAAGCTTTAGCAGCCAGTTTCTAGCAGGCGAAAGCTCAGCCCGCTGCTCGCCTCCTCCAACCTTGCTATGCTGAGTCTCCCAAGACAGGTTAATAGACTTTTCGCCAATCGCATAGGCTAGCCGATCTTTTACCCTTGTTCGCACATCACTATGCAACCGCCGAAGCAACTCAGCCGACGCCAAATTATCACTGGCTTGTTCAGGCAGTCGGCGCGTATATTGCCACAGCGTAAACCCTTCATACACAATAGCCACGCCCGCAGCGACGCCGCCGTAGCGCCAATATTGCTTGGTGCTTTCTTTAATGCCTTCGCTCGCCGCAGAGCCAATGATTTCGTGCGCGATCGCAATCACCGTCAAATACCCGAGTAGTCTTACCAGCAGCCACGTCTTCCCAGGAAAATCGCGCAACGTAGAAAGCTGGTTTAGCAGATAGTTGCCCAAGACGGCGGCTATTGCGATCGCAACTATTTTCACAGCTATCAACATCAAACAGACTCCGCAAACCCAAAGCTCACTATAAACCAGTAACCTTCTCGGTTTCGTAGCCTTCATAGAGTCTTTGAGTCGAAAAGAAAATTATTAGAGCGATCGCTACCAAATAATAGGAATGAGTTTTGAGGCTGTGATGTTGCGATCGCACGTCAACAAAGCAACCTCCTCTCCAGAATCTTGAACTACCAAAGCCGTAGCCACTATCTGACGGTCGTGCATCTCATTAATAGCAAAGAGCGCCAAAGTCTTCTTTATCACAAGCCGATTGAGCGGATATACCTCAACTCGAAAGTCGTCATTCACCGCAGCCCAAAGAGATTCAACTGAGGGAATAGATGTTTTACCACTGCCTACAATCCAGACGGCTTCGGCCAGCGCGATCGCAGGTAAAATTAGCTCGCTATTAGGATTTAGTAAGACAGCCTTAGCATCATCGCTAAGCTTAGGGCTGTCTGCTAAAAACCACAGCAACACATGAGTATCAACAACGTACTTCACTGGCTATGACCAATCAAGACCGTCATCAGGATCGCCATGAAACTCAGCAATTTTACAATCTTCTAACGTTAGCGACTCACCGCTGCTAGCAAACATACCAAGGCGCATCATCTTAGTCTTTTTATCAGAAAAATCTAGCCCATCAGCAGTCTGAGCAGCCTCCTCAGACACTCGCACAAAAGTTACAAGCACCTCGGATTCAGACACATCTGATGGCGACTCCAACAGCTCTATCTTGCCATCACGATAAATTCCTTTAACCGTTTGCATCATAGTATCTTGCCTCCTTCCACTATCTTATCTTCAGCACAGGTTGCTTCAACCATAAGACATTACGAAAGCACATTGCGAGCAACCAGGTAAGATACCTTATGTCGTATCTGATACCGTTTGGGTAAAAAGCCGTGCGAAACCATAGGTCAAGTTCGCTCCTTCCCATCGCCCGCAAAATAGACCGCTTTACCAGTGCCATTGGCAAGCTCGCCTACTGGCTAGTCCTGGTGATGATTGGCGTCGGCGTCTGGAACGTATTAGGCCGCTACATCGGCAACGCCATCGGCCAAAACCTCAGCTCCAATGCCCTAATCGAAACGCAGTGGTACTTGTTCGATTTGGTTTTTCTACTCGGAGCTGCTTACACCCTTCAGCACAACGAGCATGTACGCGTCGATGTGTTCTATGCCAGATGGACTCGAAAAAAGAAAGCGGTAGCAGACCTTGCAGGCACCCTTTTCTTTCTCATTCCCTTCTCCATTCTCGTCATTTATTTCTCTTGGGAATCGGTTGTCCAGTCCTGGATTACTCGCGAAACCTCTCCAGATCCTGGCGGACTCAGCCGCTACCCGATCAAAGCGATGGTGATTGTCAGCTTTTTACTGTTAATCGTTCAGGGCATTTCAGAAGCGATTAAAAACTGGGCCATCATTCAAGGCGATTCGCCCGTTCCACCTATCGATCCAACAGATAATCAGCCGACAGGAGACCGCTCATGATTACCGACTGGCTTGGCCCCGCGATGTTTGCCGGAGCACTGGCACTGCTCTCTTTTGGCTATCCGGTCGCCTTTTCTCTCGGCGGCGTGGCCATTCTCTTTGGCATCATCGGCATCGCGCTAGGCGTATTCGATCCGATTTTTCTCACGGCTATGCCCCAGAGAATCTTCGGCATCATGAACAACTTTACGCTGCTGGCGATTCCCTACTTTATTTTTATGGGCGCGATGCTAGAAAAATCCGGCATCGCAGAAGATTTATTAGAGACGATGGGCAGTCTGTTTGGTCGCGTTCGCGGTGGGCTAGCGGTTGCCGTTGTAGTGGTTGGCGCGCTGCTGGCCGCGACGACTGGCGTGGTTGCAGCAACGGTCGTGACGATGGGACTAATCTCTTTGCCGACGATGCTGCGCTATGGATACAACAAAGATCTGGCGAGCGGCGTAATTGCAGCTTCTGGAACGCTCGGGCAAATTATTCCGCCTAGCATTGTTTTAGTTGTTCTAGCCGACCAGCTTGGGATTTCGGTGGGCGATTTGTTCTTAGGCTCGGTGATTCCTGGCCTAATGATGGCTGGGGCATTTGTGATTCATGTTTTAGCGATCGCATTCTTCCGCCCAGATCTCGCCCCGGCCCTCCCCGAAGAAATTCTCAGCATTCGCGGCAAAGCGCTGTTTCTCAAGATCATCAAGGTCATGCTGCCGCCCCTGGCTTTGATTCTGCTGGTACTCGGCAGTATCTTTTTTGGGGTCGCTACGCCAACAGAAGCAGGTGCACTGGGCTGTTTTGGTGCAATGGTGCTCGCCGCTATTAAGCGTCAGCTTACCTGGCAAGGCGTGAGAGACGTTTGCGACAGTACGCTGCGCACTACGAGTATGGTGATTTTTATTTTGCTGGGGTCTACTGCTTTTAGTTTGGTATTTAGAGGGTTAAGGGGCGATCGCTTCATTTCAGATATTCTCACCAATCTCCCCGGCGGCGAAATCGGCTTCTTGCTCGTCAGCATGATCACCATTTTCATCCTTGGCTTCTTCATCGACTTCTTCGAAATTGCCTTTATCGTGGTTCCCCTCTTTGCCCCCATCGCCCAACAAATTGGCATTGATCTTGTTTGGTACGGCGTCATCATCGGCGCAAACATGCAAACCTCCTTTCTCACCCCGCCATTCGGCTTCGCGTTGTTCTACCTGCGCGGCGTCGCCCCTAAAGAAATCACCACCGGCAACATCTATCGCGGCGTCGTTCCTTTTATTATTCTGCAACTGTTAGTTCTTGTCGCGATCATTGTCTTTCCACAGTTAGTAAGTTGGCTACCTTCTATTAGCCAGTAGTCTAGCCAATAGTTCGCGGCAGCGCATCGCTCAGTCCTAAATGCTCAACAAAAGGCTCAAAGTCTCTGTCAGCGTGCAGCAGACTCAAGTTATTTTCGATGCAAAATGTTGCAATAACAACGTCTGCAGTCTTACGAATCGTAATGCCTTTAGAACGCAAAATTCGATAGTTCTGAGCAGATTTCAGCGCCATTTTTTGACCCAACAAATCGAACAGTTTTAAAGACAAAAGCAACTCCTTTGCAATGTCGTAGTCTTTACGCCGCCTAAAACCCTGCAGCACCTCAAGTAGCACCAAGTCGCCAATAGCCACTCGCCTCGTCCCTAGCAACCCGTCTAAATGCTCGACCTCAGGCGTACCCACACCGTTAAAGTAGTTAATCCAAACGCTCGAGTCTACAAAAATCACTCAGCGCCTCTCATTTCATCCAAATTCCCTTCCCACTGCAATCGACCCTTAAACTGGCGGATCTTTTCCTGCCGCCGAATCTCAACCAAGGTTCGTAAGGCCAGCTCTACAGCCTCTCGCTTTGTACTCAGCCCTGTAAGCTGCAAAGCTTCTGCCATCAGCGAGTCATCAATCACAATATTTGTTCGCATATTCTATGTGTACACAGATATAATTTCATACACATTCTATCAAATTTGCCACCCATCACAGCTTTTTCCAATCACTAGCGCAATTGCCCCAGAAGTTGTATATTCAACCGCACAGCCGCCCTGCTGTGCCTAGTTGACGTATTCCCTATACTACCGATGGTTTCCTTAAGCGATCAAATTAGAAAGCAAGCTGGAGAAATCGCTGAGCAAATGTCGCAAGAGTGCGTTGCCCGTCGGCTGCGGCAGGTCAATCGCACCATCACCCGCCTGTACGACGAAGCCCTTCGCCCCTACGGCCTCACCGTCAATCAGCTCAACATTCTCGCCGTCATCATCAGCGAAAAGCGAATTCAGCCTGGGCGGCTTGGGCAATCGCTCGGCATGGAAAAATCTACCGTCAGCCGCACCATCGACCGCATGGAGAAAAAAGGCTGGCTAAAAATTACCCAAGGCAAAGATAGCCGCACCCAAGTTCTCTCAGTCACTCAAAAAGGTCGTCAGCTTCTACTCACCGTCACCCCCATTTGGGACAATCTGCAAGCAGGCGTTCTCAACAACTCAGAGGGTGGCAATCTGTTGCAAATGCTAGCGGTTGGGCATGAGCCGCAGCCAGATGTTGAATTCGCAATGGCCGGAGCGTCAGAAGCTTACGAAGACGAACAGGTTTCAGCGGATGATTTTTATATGTAGTCTTAGATCTCGATTGCGACACCGCTAGTTTTACTTCTCTACCAACATTTTACTTCTCTACAAACTGCGAGAAGCTCAGCTCGTTGATCTGATTCCAGCCCTGAACCTGATCGCGAAAAGTCTTCCAGCTTTCGTATATCTCTCTAAAGGTCGCATCACCGCTGGCGTTTTCTTCAAACAGCGCGGTCGAAGCCTTAGCCGCTGCCTGCAAAATCTCGTCGCTATAGGGAATCAGCTCTGTGCCGCCATCGACCAGGCTCTGCAATGCGGCTCCATTCAGCGCATCATACTTAGCAAGCATGTCGATATTCGCCTCGTAAGTCGCCGTCTTAAAGACTTCCTGATACTCTTCGGGCAGCTCATTCCACTTGTCCAAATTCACCGTGGCGTCCAGCGTTGCTCCGGGTTCCCACCATCCTGGGTAGTAGTAGTAGCTCGCCGCGTTTTGCAGTCCTAGCTTCTCGTCATCATAAGGGCCAACAAATTCTGCCGCGTCAATTGCCCCTCGATCGAGCGCCAGGTAAATCTCGCCCCCCGGTAGCACCTGCACATTCACGCCTAGCTTGTTCATCACCTCACCGCCCAGTCCGGGAATTCGCATCTTCAGCCCCTTCAGGTCAGAGACGGTTTTGATGTTGTTCTTAAACCAGCCGCCCATCTGAACGCCTGTATTTCCCGCCGGGAAGCTAATGACGTTGAAGTCTGCATAGAGCTTGTGCATCGTATCTAAGCCGCCGCCATAGTAGAACCAGGCGTTTTGCTGCTGCGCATTTAGGCCAAACGGAACGGTGGTGCCAAAGGCCAGAGCCGGGTTTTTGCCCACGTAGTAGTAGGCCGCGCTGTGGCCGCATTCCACGGTGCCGCCCTGCACGGCGTCTAGCACCTGCAAGCCAGGGACGATTTCGCCAGCCGCGTAGGGTTCAATCGTAAATCGGCCATCGGTGAGCGCAGAAATGCGATCGCACACTGTCTCTGCTCCGCCATAAATCGTATCGAGAGACTGCGGCCAGCTCGTCGCCATCCGCCACTGTACTCTAGGCAAATCGCCGCTCACCGCACCGCCGCCCTGCTGTTGGCTACAAGCCGCGATCGCACTTGCACCGACCGCGCCTGCCCCATAGCCCAGTATTCTTCTGCGTTTCATGTGCGATCGCTCCCAAAGTATCTAAAACGACAAGTGCCTAAAACGACTAAACCCGTTCCTCAAACGTGCCTTTCATTAAATCACTCAGCGAAAGCAAAGCCCCCATTGGGTAACGGATTGGTAACAGTCATTAACGACTGATGGGCCATATTCAATCTAAGGTGGTAGAATTTAATCGCACTGCAAAAGCTATGGCTAGCGCATCTGCAAAATCCAGGACATGTAGCTCAGTTGGATAGAGCATCAGATTCCGGTTCTGAGGGTCGGGGGTTCGAATCCCTTCATGTTCGTTGTTTGTGAGTCAACAAGTTAATACTTGGGCAACTAATAATTCGGCAGCTCTAATAGCTAGGCACTTTAATAATTAGGAAACTTAAGGATCAAGGCCATCGCTGGCAAATTTGTCGATGTCAAACGCTGACTCCGACTGCCGCCGCTGCTTGGTCGTTGGCCGTTTACTCACCCCCTGCATAATCCGCGAGAGTTCGTTCTTCTCGTTACTAACCACGCGTCTTGGAGAGCCGCTGATAATGCCCTCCAAGTCGCGGAAAGACTCTTGAATCTGCGGGCCGTCCGAGCTAATCACATATTCTCGAATCGACTTATCGTGCCAGGAGCCGCGCATCTTAAACACGTTAATCGCTCTACTCATCTCGCCGCGAATCTCAACATATTGCAGCATCAAAATTGTGTCTGTAATCGTCGAAATATGAGAATCCGTAATTGAATTCGACCCCATAAACTGCTCAGTCGTATTCGTAAAGAAACCGGTGATTTCCTCCTGCTTCGCATACCCGGTTACACCAATTACAAACTGCCGAAACGAGTTGTTGCTCACGCCGCGATCTAACGCCGACAGCGAGTCAATCGCAATTCGCGAAGGCTTAAACTCCGCAATTTGCGTCTTAATAATTTGCAGGTGATCTTCTAGCCCCGTCGATTCGGGATAGGCGCAAATAATCTTCAGCAAACCCTTGCGCTCCATCTCCTCAAAGTCGATGCCCCAAGAAGACGCGTTTCGAGAAAGCTGCGATCGCGACTCTTCATAAGCAAACAAAATAGCCCGCTCGCCATTCTCACAGGCATCCGCCAAAAAGTTGCTCACCAACAGCGTTTTACCTGTACCCGTAGCACCCGTTGCCAAAATAATAGAGTCTTTAAAAAAGCCACCGCCGCACATTTTATCGAGCGTTTCCACCCCCGAAGACACTCGCACGTTAGACGAACGCTGAGTCAGCTGCATTGCCCCCAGCGGGAAGATGCTAACGCCGTGATTGGTAATCGTAAACGGATACTCTCCCTTCATATGGGTCGTTCCGCGCAGCTTCAAAATCTCCAGCGTTCGCCGCCTGCGCTCGCATTCCAGCGTATTTCGCACAATTACCACATTGTCCGACACAAACTCTTCAACGCCAAAGCGAGCCACCGGGCCATACTCATCCACTCGCTCTGTTGTCATTAGCGTCGTCACACCAATTTGCTTTAGCCGCGCCAGCAGCCGGAAGATCTCTCGCCGCACCACTTCAGCCGCATCATACTGATGAAAAATAGCCGTTACTGAGTCAATCGAAACGCGCTTGGCCTTGTACTTACGAATGGCATATTGAATCCGCTCAATCAGCGCCGACAGATCAAAACTGCCGACAATCTCCCCCCCTTCAGGGTCAGGGCAAGCATCCAAAATAAAGAGTTTTCCGCTGTCAATAAAAGCCTGTAAGTCCCAGCCAAAGCTATAGGCATTGGTAATAATATCAGCAGGTGATTCTTCAAACGTGACAAACACGCCGGGTTCGTCGAAGTAGGTTATTCCGTGATAGAGAAACTGTACCGCTAACAGCGTTTTACCCGTGCCCGAGGTGCCGCTAACCAACGTCGAGCGTCCAACCGGCAGGCCACCATGGCTAATATCATCAAAGCCTTCGATCATCGTGCGAATTTTTTGAACCCCTTTAGCGCGAGTCAGGGCCTGGCTATCTGCCGAGAAGACGTTGAGAGAAGTCATAGTTAGCCAATTGAATAGATGTTTTTAAGGTAGTTGTTGAAAGTGAGCAAACAGACAGGAAAGCAAACTATAAAAAATGAAACGTCCGACAAAATACGCTAATTAGCTCAGTGAGCTATCCTCCTGAAGTTCGTGATAGAGCAGATCAAGACCAATCAGAACGCGCTCGCGATCGGAAAGATCGCCAATGATTTTTCGTACTGGCGGCGGCAAAATTTTAGCCAGTGTAGGCGTAGCCGATATCTTATCTTCCTCAGCCAGCTGTGGATTTTTAAGGACATCGATCACTTTTAGCGCATAGACCCCTTGGAAGTCTTTTTCCAAAATGTTGTTCAGCATTCTCAGTGCTTTGGCAGAACTCGGCGTGTTTCCAGCTACATACAGCTTTAATACGTACGTTTTTTGGGAGGCGCTCATAGTGGAGTAGTGAAAAGTGAAAAGGATGCCTTTTAAGGGCTATCAAAGTAGCTATATGTCTTGAGGGATGGATCGGCGATACATTTCACAGAGATGAGCGATCACGTCTATGAGCGTCAGGCGATAGTCAGCTAAGACTTCTTCGTTGCGTCCTTCTAGCTTAAGCTGCTTCGAGAAATCTTCGATCAGTTCCATATGTAATTCCACAATATTAGGCACAGACACATCCGCAAAGAAAGCCACGTTCACAAAGTCGTCAATCTTCTGGTTTATTTCGTCATCGTCTGAAAAGTAGTTTAAGATGATGCGCCGGTAGTCTTGATGCAGCTTGTCTAAGAACTCTTGCTTTTCAGAAGAATTCATATTCCGCAGAAAGTTCTGCCGATTGCGCTTGTAATACACGCCTGCATACCCCAGTCGTTCTTTCAGTTTTTCTCTTAGGCGCTGCTGCTGCAAGCTCAGCAAGAACAGGCGTTGATCTGATTCTTTCTGTCGTCTAGCTTCATATTCCCTAATCTCAGTCGGCAGCTGTAAATAGCGATCTACAGCTTGACGGATGGCATCGTCGAGTCCGTCGATATCATCGACATATACATCTGTGAGCGCTTCGTGGTAGCCAGTATCTATCTGGTTTTCACCAGTCCCGTTCCCGTTTTGATCAATCGCTTCACGCCCTGCATTCGCAAGAGCGCTATTCGCAGACAGCACTGGACTGCTAGCCTCTCGCACCATCAGGGCCGGTAGTAGAATATCGCGCGATCGCAACCCTCTCAACGTCTGCATAGACTCTTCAGAAGACTGCACAATCAGGCAGTCAATCCGATGGCGGTTGCTCACTACCCAGTTCGTAAAGTCCAGCTCCGACTCGCTCCAGCTCACCACAAAGCTCCGCTGGGCAAGTAGCTGATGTAGGGTTTCAGCTAAAGGCTCAGTAGGAACATAAACGCCGACGAGAAACTGTGCAGACAAGTGATTCGCTCAAATCGCGATAGGGTAAAGGGACATTGCTTGTGTCTCTTCTTACAACGTTACACGTTTGATAGCGAATAGCTTTTATATTTTTTTAATATTTGATAAAAGAGAGGACGAAACATTGATGGATATAGGTCAGAAAACCGTAAAAACGAGTCCAAGGAGCAGAACATGCGCTATTTCGAGAACATTTTAGAGTTTAAGGCTCGTTTAGGACGTAGCGTAGCCTACACGCTCTCTGCGATAGCGATCGCACTTACGCTCACCTTTATCGCCACAGACAGCGCCTTAGCCGCACCGCTCGCCGAAGCAGCCGCGATCAATCAGGTGTTAGAAACATCAGAAGCGACAGCGGCTAACGAAGCGGCTCCCCCATCCGCCGCCGCTTTATTCACTAGCAACTGCGCAGGCTGCCATGCCCACGGCGGCAACGTCGTCCGTCGCGGCAAAAACCTGAAGCAAAAGGCACTCAAGCGCTATGGCTACGATGATGTGACCAAAATCAGTCAAATCATTACCCATGGCAAAGGCATTATGTCGGCCTATGAAGATCGGCTAACCGGGGAGGAGATTGGAGCGGTCGCGCAATACGTCAAAACCCAATCCGAATCGGGTTGGCAGTAAGCTTCACTAAGTAAGCCTCACTAGGCGCTAAAGTACTTCGCCGCCCCGTGATAAGCCACAATCGCCGTTGTAGACTGCTCCGGATAAAGCTGCTCACTCTCGTCCATATGCATCCCAATCTTCTCGACCTCCAGCAAATCTAGCTGCTTCGGCTGATCCTGCATATTCGGACAGGCCGGATAGCCAAAGCTATAGCGAGACCCCTGATACCGCTGCGCCAGAATATTCCGAATTCCCTCCGGCTCTTGATCGCCATAGCCCAGATCGATCCGAATTTTCGTATGCATCCATTCCGCTAGCGCTTCCGCCATCTGCACCGCCAAGCCGTGATAGTACAAATAATCCGTATAGTTATCCGACGCAAATAGCGAAGCTGCAAACTCAGTCGCAATCTCGCCCATCGTCACTGCCTGCATCGGGAACACGTCGTACTCTCCCGGCTTAGCCTTGTCTTTCGGCAAGAAAAAGTCTGCAATACACAGCCGTCGCATCGAACGCTGACGCGGAAACTCAAACGAGGTCACCGGCTCAGAAGGCTCTCCTTTTTCCGCTGCTTTCCAGTCGTAAATGTAAAGCGTGTTGCCCTCTGCCAAACAAGGGAAATAGCCATACACCAGCTTTGGATCGAGCAAATTCTCCGTCAGAATCCGCTGCTTCCACTCAGCCAAAATCGGCTCTACCTTCTCCGCCAAAAATGCGTCGTACTCTTCACGAGACTGGCCTTTCGGCTTCCGAAACTGCCACTGACCGGCAACGAGCGCCTGCATATCCAAATAATCAAATAATTCCTCTGTCGGAATATCTTTTGAAGTCAGCACCTTCGGCCCCCAAAAAGGAGGCGTAGGCCGCTCGATATCAATCGCCACATCGTCAGAGCGCCGCGTATCAATTTCTTTCGGCTCATCCGAATGCTTTGCCGCTTCCTCGATATTATTCACCACCGCCTTAGCCGTCTTAGAAAGCTGACTCATCGGATGATCGTCAGCAAAGCCTTTTGCATTATCCCAGGCGCTTTCTTTCTTCGCGGGCATCAGCGCGTCCATAAAATGCAGGTCGGCAAAAGCGTCCTTGCCGTAAATCACCCGCCCGTTGTAGACATTCTGGCAGTCCTCATGCACGAACTTAGGCGTCAGCGCCGCACCACCCAAAATCACCGGCACGTTAATGCCGTGCTCATTAAAGGTCTCCAAATTGTTCTTCATAAAGGCCGTCGATTTCACCAGCAGTCCGCTCATGGCAATGCAGTCTGCCTGGTGTTCGTTAAAGGCCGCGATGATGTTGTCCACCGGCTGCTTAATGCCGATATTCACAACTTTATAGCCGTTGTTAGACAAAATAATGTCTACCAGGTTCTTACCGATATCGTGCACATCGCCCTTTACAGTGGCAATCACGACCGTTCCCTTGCCGCTGTCGTCCGATTCGTCCTTGTCCATAAATGGCTCTAGGTAGGCCACCGCCGCCTTCATCGTTTGCGCCGATTGCAGCACAAACGGGAGCTGCATCTGCCCCGAGCCAAACAGCTCGCCCACCACCTTCATCCCGTCGAGCAAAAAGGTGTTCACAATTTCCAAAGGCGGATACTGCTTCAAGGCGGTAGCTAGCTGATCTTCTAGGCCAATGCGCTCGCCGTCGATAATATGACGCTTTAGCCGCTCTTCTAAAGGCAGGTCCTCGTCTTGAGTCGTCCTCAGCTGCTTAGTACTTTTGCCCTCAAATAGGGTCGTTAGTTCGCCCAGCGGATCGTAAGTACAGGCATCGCCTTCAAATTCGCGGTTGTCGTAAATCAGGTCACGACATATTTTCTGGTGATCGGGATCGATTTTAGCCAGTGGCAAAATTTTGCTAGCGCTGACAATCGCGCCATCCATTCCCGCCGCCATTGCTTCGTTCAAGAAGACAGAGTTCAGCACGACTCTAGAAGCTGGGTTAAGACCAAACGAAGCATTAGACACGCCTAGCATAATGTGACAGCCGGGCAGATTCTCGCGAATGAGCTTAATCGCCTTAATGGTCTCTTTCGCATTCACCCGATCCTCTTCAATGCCGGTAGAGATTGGGAGAACCAGCGTGTCAAAGAAAAGTTCGTAGGAGGGAAAGCCGTATTCAACCGCGTCTCGGTAGGCTCTTTGGGCGATCGCAAACTTTTTCTCAGCCGTCCGCGCCATACCATCTTCATCAATCGTGCCAATCACGATGCCCGCGCCATACCGTTTGGCAATTTCTAGCACCTTAAAGAAGCGCTCATCGCCGTCTTCGTAGTTGGTTGAGTTCAAAATGCACTTACCGCCTGCTACCTTCAGGCCCGCCTCCATCTTTTCCCACTCAGTCGAGTCCAGCATTAGCGGCAGCGTAATGTTCGTCACCAGCCGGGAAACCAGCTCTCGCATATCGCGCTCACCGTCGCGGCCCACGTAGTCCACGTTCACATCTAAGATATGTGCGCCTTCTTTCACCTGAGACTTAGCTAGCGCAACTAGCCCATCCCAGTCCTCGGCGTTGAGCATTTCACGACATTTCTTAGATCCGCTGGCGTTTAGACGCTCGCCCACAATCAGGAAGGAATTATCTTGCTCATAAGGCTGCGGGCTGTAAATAGAGGCCGCTGAAGGTACGTAGGGCAGTTCACCGTAGGGAGGAATTTGTTGGCGATCGCCCACCCCTCTTTCTTTAGGCTTCAAATCTTTAGACAGCGCAGCTAGCTGCGCAATATGATCCGTCCGCGTTCCGCAGCAGCCGCCAATTACCTGCACGCCCAAATCTTCTACAAAGTGCATCAGCTGCATCCGCAGTTCCATTGGCGTTAGCCGGTAATGCGCCTGCCCGCCTACGTTCTCGGGTAGTCCCGCGTTTGGAATGCAAGACACAATAAACGGCGAATTCTCCGACAAATAGCGAATGTGCTCCTTCATCTCCGTCGGGCCAGTCGCACAGTTGAGGCCCAAAATATCAATCGGGTAGGGTTCTAAAATAGTCAGCGCCGCCCCAATTTCCGAGCCTACTAGCATCGTGCCCTGCTGCTCTACCGTCACCGAAACCATCAGTGGCAAACGAACTTGCTTTTCTACAAAAGTCTCATCAATCGCCGTTAGCGCCGCCTTGATTTGCAGCACGTCTTGGCAGGTCTCCACCAATATTAGATCCACGCCGCCGTCTATTAGCCCAGCCACCTGCTCCAGGTAAGCATTCTTCAGCGTGTCAAAATCCACATGCCCCAGCGTCGGCAGCTTCGTTCCCGGCCCAATCGAACCCGCAACAAACCGAGGCTTCTCTGGGGTGGAATAATCGTCAGCCGCCTTTCTTGCCAAAGCAGCCGCTTTCTTATTCAATTCATAGGCGCGATCGGCTAGGTCATACTCAGCTAATACCAGCGCCGTACCGCCAAAGGTATCGGTTTCAATTACATCCGCGCCCGCTTCCAAAAAGCTGCGGTGCACTTTCTCTACAGAGTCAGGCTTGGTTTCCACCAAATATTCATTACAGCCTTCATATTCTGGCCCGCCAAAGTCCGCTGCTGTCAGCTCCTGCATTTGCAGCGACGTTCCCATCGCACCGTCAAATACGAGGACCGGGCGCTCTGGACTTTTCAAACGGTCTAGAAACTGGCTTTTCATAGTCAATTAGAATGCGGTGAAAGGGCGATTGAGGCGCTGATGAAAGAAAATATAGCGGTATGTAGCTAAAGCGATATCCCTATTCTAGAGAAATGTAAAGCTCCTATTATTATTACTAAAAATCCTGCAACTTCTTACAGATTGGCGCATGAGTGCGATCGCTCCCTAAACATGAACCATTCTCATAAGGCGCCAAACCGAACCACAAGCGGGCAAAAAGCGGCATCATAAATAAGACAACTCCTCTTGATACTGCCCACGGGCATTTCCTTGAGTCCATTTTTCTCAAGCCCTTCTTTCTCAAGCTCTTCTGAGAGTGCACTATGGCTGGAATTCTTCCCGGAATGCTGCGCGGCGTTCACCACATCGCGCTCAACGTTCAAGACATGCAGGCGTCCTGCCACTTTTACGGCACCGTACTGGGGCTACATCGTTTGGTCGGTGCAGAAGTTCCTAAAACCCTGGTTCAGCTCGTCGCCGAAGGCAAAGTCACTAATTTTAAAACCCCAGACGGCACCATTCTCGATCTGTTCTGGGAGCCAGAGCTAGCGCCGCCCGACCCCGATCCGCAAAAAAGCTTCACCCGCGCCGATCATCTCGCCTTTGATATCTCGCCCGATCAAATGGAGCCAGCCATGACGCTCTTGCGCGAATCAAACATCCCTTTCAAGGGCCCCATTATCCGTCCCACCGGCAAAGGCATTTACTTCAAAGATCCCGACGGCTTCACTATCGAAGTCCGCTGCGATCCCATGGGCGATCGCTAGAGCGCTTATTAATGGATCAATCTGCTACGCCTTTAATCAGCGCTCTAAAGCACTGCGCAGCTCGCCATAACGCCGCTTTCTACACGCCTGGGCACAAACGCGGTCAGGGCATTTCATCCCAGCATCGTGACCTTTTTGGCACTCAGGTTTTCCGCGCAGACCTGCCCGAACTCCCCGAGCTAGACAATCTGTTCGCCCCAGAAGGCGTCATTCGGCAAGCCCAAGACCTCGCCGCCGAAGCCTTTGGCGCAGAACGTACCTGGTTCCTAGCCAACGGATCTACCTGCGGAATTGAGGCAGCCATCTTGGCGACCTGTGGCCCCGGAGATCGGCTTATCCTGCCGAGAAACGTTCATTCCTCCGCTATCTCAGGGCTGACCCTTTCTGGCGCTACCCCCATCTACGTCGGATCAGACTACAGCGAAGCGTGGGACATGCCCGTTGGAGTTTCACCACAGACTATCGAACGGGCGATCGCTCAACACCCCACCGCCAAAGCCGTTCTCCTAGTCTCGCCCACCTACCAAGGCATCTGCTCAGATATTAAAGCGATCGCCCGCCTTACCCAAGCCCACAATATCCCCCTCATAATCGACGAAGCCCACGGCCCGCACTTCGCCTTCCACCCAGATCTGCCTACATCTGCGCTGGCCGCAGGCGCAGACCTCGTTGTTCAATCCGCTCACAAAGTTCTTAGCGCCTTTACTCAGTCAGCCTTGCTACATGTTCAAGGCGATCGCATCAACCGCAATCGGCTTAGCCAATCCCTGCAGCTCACCCAGTCCACCAGCCCCAGCTACTTGCTACTCGGATCGCTAGAGGCGGCTCGTCACCAAATGGCGACCAATGGGCTTAGCCTGATGCAGAAAACAATCGAGCTATCAGATCGAGCGGCTCAAGCCATCGGTCAGCTGCCTAAACTCAAGGTGTTGCAGCCGCAAAAAGACGCTAGCGAGCTGATGGGCGATCGCACCCGTCTCACCGTCGATGTCTCACCCCTGGGACTCACGGGCTTCGAAGCAGACGAAATCCTCCACGGTAAATTCAACGTCACCGCCGAACTCCCCACCCTCAAGCACCTCACCTTCATCATCTCGCTCGGAAACACACTTGCAGACATCAACCAGCTCATCCACAGCTTTCAGCAGCTCTGCCAACACCACTCATCCACCGCTCAATCCGCACCGCCCAAAGCCCATCACTCATCATTCACTACTCACCCCGCTCCCCTCACCCCGCGCCAGGCGTTCTTCGCCCGAAAACGATCCGTCCCTATCGACCAGGCCCCCCGCAAAATCTGCGCTGAAACCATCTGCCCCTACCCGCCGGGTATTCCGGCGCTACTGCCGGGAGAACTCATTACCGAAAGGGCGATCGCTCATCTCCAAACCCTCCTCAGCGCAGGCGCAATGCTCACCGGCTGCCAAGACTCGCAGCTAAAGACAATCCTTGTGGTTGACCCGTCATCCCTCACCCCCTGATACGATTGCCAATCAGATGCGCAACTCCTATCGTCACCGCCCGATCTAAACCCCATGTCTGAACTTTGGCCCTACGCCACTCCCGGCATTCCAGACAAGCTCTTCAAGCAGCTCCCTGGCATCCCACTCACCAAAAAGGAAGTCCGACTATTAGTGATGGGATACCTCCGGCTCAGACCCGACGCTAGCTTATGGGATATCGGAGCAGGAACAGGCACCGTCGCCATAGAAGCCGCTTTGCTATGCCCAAAAGGCAGCATTACCGCCATAGAAAGGGATGAAGAAGTCGCTGGGCTAATCAAAAGAAACTGCGATCGCTTTGAAGTCACTAACGTTGAAGTGGTTGCAGGCAGTGCGCCAGAATGCCTCAGTACCATAGCCAATAAGCCCGACTGCATTCTCATTGAAGGCGCACCGCTCAAAACCACGCTTCAAGCCGCCTGGGAACATCTCAGAACCAGCGGTCGTATTGTCGTTACCGCAAATAATCTAGAAGCGCTCTACACCGCATCCGAAACCTTTGCCAATCTGCACATGCGCAATATAGAAGTCGCCCAGCCCACCATCAACCGACTAGAAACCAGAGGCAATCGCCAGATCTTTGCGGCAGTCGATCCCATCTTCATCATCAGTGGCGACAAGCTCGAATAAAGCCAAGGTTCTACCGGCAATTTAGCCAAAAATGCCGGCCAGGTAGTTTTATCCTAGATACAATAGCAACAGGCAAGCGACTACTCAGGAAAACCAGACCTGCTAGAGAACGAAAACCTCAATGCAGACAGGCTGTGCTTTACTGTAGTGTTTTACCAAGCCTTTCTCGCAGCGGCCTGTTCGCCCGATGAAAATTTTGTTTATCTGAGTTGATACGCCTATGCCGTGGGTTCGCATTGCTAGTGGAATCGTTGCGATCGCCGTCGCACTCAGCCTTATTGTGCTGGGCGGATGGTACTTCACCATAGGCTTCGGCATCATCGTCTACCTAGGCCAGCTAGAAGTATTCGAACTAGTTCGAGCCAAAGGCATCAATCCGGCCGCCAAAACAACGCTCATCGTTAGCCAAGTACTGCTAGTAACTGCACATATCGCGCCTCCCGTTGCCGATGCCATCTTGGCCTTAGCGGGCACCTGCATTTGCTTCTACCTGCTTTTTCAGCCCAAATTTGCCACCATAGCCGATGTTGCCGCCTCTATTTTGGCCCTCTTCTATGGTGGCTACCTGCCCACCTTCTGGATTCGCCTCAGAGATCTTTCTGCCGAAGGAACAGCGTCACTCCCGCTAGAAGGGTACTGGCCTACCAGCTTCGACTGGAGCACCTTTCCCACCGGTCTTACTATCACCTTTGTAGCCTTTGTCTGTATTTGGGGCGCAGACATCGGGGCCTATGCCTTTGGCAAATCGTTTGGCCGAACGCCGCTATCTAGTATCAGCCCGAAGAAAACCGTCGAAGGCGCGATTTTTGGCATGGGAGCCAGCGCCAGCTGCGGTATCTTGGGCGCTTGGGTGATGAACTGGCCTATCTGGTGGCTCACAGGGGCTGCTTTAGGCACCATCATCGGTATCTCCAGCCTCTTAGGCGATCTCACCGAATCGCTGATGAAGCGCGATGCGGGCGTTAAAGACTCCGGAACGCTGATTCCAGGGCACGGCGGCATTCTAGATCGCACAGATAGCTACGTTTTTACAGCGCCCCTGGTTTACTACTTCGTGGCCTATCTTATTCCGCTACTCAAGCAGTACTAGCCCGCCTACGGATTTACCTGTAGCTGGCCAGTGCACTGTAGTTTTTCTGAATAGATAGCAAGCTGAGAAATCTGGGTGTCTTCTCCCAAATCCCACTGAAAGCCCTCTAAAGCTTGGATTGCCGTTCCTTGAGTGGGATCGTCCAGCTCAGATAGCTGCGTTAGCCATCTCGCAGACAGTATCTGCAAAAGATTACCTGAGACAATTGACAGTCTCGCGCCGATCGCGACCGGAACCTTCAGGGTCTCGCCTCGGCTGCGGGGATAAAAACTCATGCCTATGCATTGGTCAGCTAGTGCAACGGTCGCCTCGTGCAGCGTTACATCGGGATCTAGCGACAGCGGCCCATAGCGATTTTGAATTTCCTCAGCGAGCTGAGGCGATCGCGCCAGTCCCCGCCAAAAATCGGTTAGACCCGCTAGCAAAAGTGGCGACCCCATCGAAGCACTTAGATCCTGTGCGCTTAAAGCCACCTCACCTAGCACAGGAAAAGCCTGTAGCAGCCGGAGCGGCCTGCCGCGAATTACCTCTCCAATATTGATCCGAATATCCTCAGCCGACAGTTCTACAGTCCCTAATTGAATGCCTTTGTAGACAGCGTTCTTCGCGGCTACAGATACTTTCGGCAAACGACCAGAAATGATTTCTCTATCCCTACCGTCGAGCTGAATATCCAAATCCCCTGCGCCTTCTAGCTGCGATCGCAGCCACAGTCTCACAGCCGCCGGTAAAACTCGCCCAATAATCCGGCTTCCCTTGGCCTTTCTCTCTTCATCCGGCGCTGCACTTCGACCTTCAGACATCTAGCTACCCACCTCACAAGCTCGCAGCAATAGTATCCTCCAACTCGAACACATCAGCAGATCTGTCTTAAGGTCTACTTCACAATTAAGCGGTCGTTTTGCTTTGATCCCTCATTTGTCACAGAATCATAACATTATGATCCCTCAATATATAGAAAACTCGTTATCAAGCGCATAAACGCCTCAGCAGCCGATCCCAAGCTTAAAGTTTTGTCATATTATGAGTACATTGCTTTTCGAGGCTGATCCCGAAGCAACAAATTTTCAGACTGGTTACCTATAAGTTAGTGAGGAGAACAGTAAATATGTCATCTCAAACGCCCGATATTCCCTTAGAAGAAATGACGTTGAGACAGCTCCGCAGAGTAGCTAGTCGTTACGAAGTCTCACGCTACAGCCGGATGAGAAAAGTGGAGTTAGTAGCCGCTATTCAGCAGAAACAGATGGCAGCTGGCGACCATATGGTTACGCCGCCTGTCGGTGTTCCCGCTAGCGCTCAGACTCAAGTAGAAGCTGCAAAATATTCAAACCCGGCCCAAAGCCATCTTGCCGAAACGAACGGTAGCTCAGTTGGCACCTCAGGCGGCACGGCTGTAGGCACAACTGTAAGTAAACAGCGGCCAACGATGGAAGTGTTAGCGACGGTGGACGAAGGTCTCAGTGAGCTGCCCGATGGTTATGGTGAAAGTCGAATCGTTCTGCTACCTAGAGATCCGCAGTGGGCCTACGCTTACTGGGATATTCCTAATGAGCACAAGCAAGAGATGCGTCAGCAAGGGGGAAGTCGTTTAGCGCTTCGTTTTTATGATGTAACTGATATAGATCTCAATACTCAGGCACCGCACAGCCTGCAGCAATACGATTGTGGAGAGGTAGCTCGTGAGTGGTATCTCCCTATCCCCGTGAGCGATCGCGAATACGCTATCGAAATCGGCTACATCTGCAACGACGGTAGATGGCTAGTCCTTTCTCGCTCTGCCGCTGTCCGCATTCCACCCGTCTACCCATCCGACTGGATAGAAGACAAATTTGTCACAGTTGGCTGGAATCAAGAGCTGAGAAGCCATAGAGTCGCTACGTTGGTATCGCCAAGCCAAAAGGCAGGAGCCGCCGCCGGTATGCAAGGCATAGGCCAACAGGGCAAAGGCGATCCGCTATACGACGAAATCTTTACCCGCGCCCAGTCTACCGAAGCCATGCGGGTTGCAGGGTCTCTGTTTGGCTCTATGCATCAAGTTCCAGAAGAATCGGTTAGCTCTTTCGTCTTCCCTTCGGGCGCAGGCATGTGGGCGTTACCAACAGCTTCTGGCATTAATATGTCTGGTGCCGGCATGTTTGCCTCTGCGCCACCTGCCAAACCTCGTAAGTTCTGGCTAGTTGCCGATGCAGAACTCATTGTCTACGGCGCGACCGAGCCAGATGCAACCGTCACTATCGATGGCGAACCCATTCAACTCAACCCAGACGGCACCTTCCGCTTCCAAGTGTCTTTCCAAGACGGTGTTCTTCGCTATCCCATTGTGGCCGTGGCCCAAGACGGGGAGCAAACCCGCTCTATCCACATGGACTTCGAGCGCAAAACGCTTTCACGCAACACCAATACCAAGGCAGAAGCTGTCGAAGAGTGGTTTGCATAGCCTATTAGAAGGCTACTGGCTTAACTGAACAAGCAAAGCCTATATAAGCAAAGCGATAAAAGGGGACTCATACGAGCGCCCCTTTTTTGATCTCACCCGTGCATGCCAAACCTTATCCGCTGGGCAATCAACTCCCAATGCTTCTCTGCCCATAGCAAAATACGATCCACCCATTTCAGCATCTTTTCCAGGGGATGCTCTACATAGGTTACAGATACAACATTGGCTTCTATTGTCTTTCGAGCTTGCTTACGGTTGTTTTTCTCGTTGCAAAGAAGCTTAGTAGGCAATGTAGAAAGAGTCGGCTTAGCTAATTTAGGCACAGGTTCAGAATTGCCGATGTCGGCAGGACTTATCGCCTCATTTTTTTGAATAGCCAAACAGCCCAAGTCTGCCTTGCTATCTAGAATGAGGCTAGACTCGTTAGCCACAGATAGCTCAACTAATGGGTAATCAACTGACGAGTAATCGGCTGATAGGTAGAGGGACTCGATGAGTTGCTTAGCGATTCCTATCCAATTGGTAATCAACCTAGGTATAGAAGAGACGTTCAGCAGGTTTGCTTCAGGCGGCGAATTAGTAAACTCAGGATGTAAAAAGGCCGCTATCTGATGCTGCAACTTCGACTGCTGATCGGCGCTTAGGCCATTCCAAACAGCGCTGTAGTCAAGGACTAATATAAGCGATCGCGTCTCTAAATCACTAGCCACCCCTGTAATCTGTGCGGGCAGCGAAAGCGTCTTTTGTTCAAAAACCCCGACGTTTGCCTCAACGCTGGATTTTTTTTGATGGAAGCTCAGTAGCGATCTGGCAGCCGTTGACCACTTACCGACCCAACGCATGAATCGAGACGGCCCTGAACCGTTAGGTGCCAATGGCCTAGGCTCAGACAAAACGGTTATCTGGGCTGAAGACAAGCAGGATCCTACCGCCACTAGTGTTTGAAAAATAGGCCGAGCTGATGCCTGGGCTACATCGCAACTTAGGCGATTGAATTGCAGATCAATCGATAGAGACTGGCCTGATTCAAAATCTGATTCGAAATCTGAGCTGTTTATTGAATCAAAACCTGAAAAATTCAGCAGCTTCTTGACTCGGGGACTCAACGCAGCGAGCTGCCGCCGACTAATAGCTTGCCGCAATTTTTGCCCCGCCAGCACAGAAGCGCGAGCAGCTATGTAAACAGGGAGCATCATCAGCGCAGTTCCTACTTCCGCGCTCAGTTTTGCCTTAGCGCGAGCCTGGCCAAAAGCACTGCGATGTCTATCTACGCCCCACCGATACTGGCGAGCGACAAATCGCAATAGACTGCTCTGATACGGGTTAAAAACCATTTTCAGACAAGACTCTACTCGTTATATATTACTGCTACAAGCTCTAGCGGAAAATATGGTCTCTTCTATTCGTAACTCTGCCATCTTTCCAACCATAGAAACCATCCTCAATCGACTGCGACAGCTCAACACTCAAGATATTCAAAGTCAATGGCAGCGGTCTAAGGATATGTCCGTAGAAGATGTCTTTAGCTCAAAGGCAGATGGTTGGGCGATCACATCTCTCAACGAACGTCAGCACATCGCTTGGGGTAGAGGCTACCAAATCATCTGGCTATACCAGTCAATTAGGGTTCCAGATCATCTCTTCGGCTATCCCTTATCGGGACTTACGCTGCGACTAGCGCTGACGTGGTGGGCAGACGACGCTCAAATTTACGTTGATCGCAAATTAGTGCAGTCGGGAGATCTTTTCGAATGTTTTACTAGAATTTGTCTTAGTCAGTGCGCTGTACCAGGGCAAACCTTTCAGGTGGCTATTCGCTTAGTCAGCCCAGGCCATGATGAGGGTGCTTTGGTGCGATCGCACCTTACTTACGAATTGCCTACTCACTACCCCACACCCGAACCTAGCTTTGTCGCAGATGAGCTAACGGTCTTAGCAACGTTAGAACCAGACAGTCAAATAGAAATAGAGCAGGCAATGGCTCAGCTGAACTGGAACAGCTTAAAAATGTCACAGCCTGACGTAAGTCTCCAAGACTCAGCCCAGCAGATCTGGGAAAACCTCTCTACGCAAACGCAGCTTATACCATCAGTCATTCATCCCTTTCAACAATCGCTCAGCAAACTGCGTAGAAAGCTTTCAGCCTTCTGTCCATCTCTCAAACAAAGACAAATTCAGTGTGTCGGACATGCCCATCTAGATATGGCTTGGCTGTGGCCAATCTCCGACACTTGGGACGCCGCCGAGCGAACATTCAGATCCATTATTAACCTACAAAAAGACTTTCCAGAACTCACCTATACCCACTCAAGCCCTGCTCTATTTGAATGGATTGAAGACAACAAACCTGAATTATTTCAACAAATTCAACAAAAAGTATCCGAAGGCAGTTGGAGTATAGATGCCGGACTGTGGATCGAACCAGAATTCAATCTCATTAGCGGAGAATCAATTGCCCGACAAATACTCTACGGGCAGCGCTACTGTCGAGAAAAATTCGGCCATATTAGTAAAGTCGCCTGGCTCCCCGACTCCTTCGGATTCTGTTGGCAGCTGCCGCAGCTTCTTACCCAAGGGGGCATCGAAACCTTCGCCACCCTTAAACTCTCCTGGAACGATACAACAGAATTTCCTCACCAGCTCTTCTGGTGGCAATCCCCAGATGGCAGTCGCATCCTCAGCGTCATGCTTCCCCCCATCGGCAGCGACATCGACCCAGTAAAAATGGCAGCCCAAGCCCAAAAATGGGAGGCTAGCACAGGCATTGCTGATACTTTATGGCTTCCCGGACTAGGCGATCATGGCGGCGGCCCCACTCGAGACATGCTCGAAAAATCTCAACGCTGGGAAAAATCTCCCTTCTTCCCCACTCTCAAATTTACGTCTCCCCACAACTACACAAGCGCTCTCGCCTCCAAGTCTTCGTCCCTACTTCCCATTCATAAGACCGAGCTTTACCTAGAACTTCACCGCGGCTGCTACACCACCCATGCCGATCAAAAACAAAACAACCGCTATTGCGAAGATCTCCTCTATCAAGCAGAAGTCTTTGCCACTATCGCATACCTCACAGCCAACGTTACCTATCCAAAATCCGACATAGAAACAGCTTGGAAAGCCCTACTATTCAACCAGTTTCACGATATTCTGCCAGGAACTTCTATTCCTGAGGTTTTTGTAGAAGCTAATGCAGGCTGGGCACAGGTAAAAGAGATCGGGCAGCGAGTATTAGATAAGAGCCTGGATGCGATCGCATCCACCATCCACCATCCATCAGCACCCCATCCCAACGCAGAACCTCTTATTGTCTTTAACGCTTTAGCCTGGCCAAGAGATTCCGTAGTCACATTCGATCCCTCAGAAATAGACGACCAAGAACACCTCAACTGGACAATCTACAATTCAGAAGGACAAACTATTCAAAGCCAAAATTCACCTGAACTGTTCAATGATAAAAAATCACACCAAATCTCATTTTTAGCCTCAAATATTCCTGCAATAGGCTATCAATATTACTGGATTTGTCCTAGTGAAAAAACTAACGCTGTTCTCAAGCTTTCAAGCTACATTCTCGAGAACAAATTTATTAAAGTTTCTATCGATCCACTCACCGGACAGATCACTAGCCTTGTAGAAAAAAGTACACAAAGAGAAGCTTTCAATGCACCTAGCAATCAATTACAGATGTTCCGTGACCAAAGCGGCTATTGGGACGCTTGGAACATAGCAGCAGATTACGAAAAGCATCCCCTGCCACAACCCAAACTATTCTCCATCGCCTGGCGCGAAACAGGTCCCGTCCGACAGTGCATACGAACCGTTCATAAAACAGAAGGCTCGACTATTTGCCAAGACTATATCCTAGAAATAGATACACCCTTCCTTACCATAAGAAACAATATTCTCTGGAAAGAAGAACAGGTGCTCTTAAAGGTAAACTTTCCGCTAGCCACGTCCTCTAATACAGCTACATACGAAATTCCCTTCGGAGCCATCACCAGAACAACCAACCCTCAAACTGATGCAGAAAAAGCAAAGTGGGAAGTACCCGCCCTACGCTGGGCCGATATAGGCAATAAAAACTTTGGCGTCAGCATCCTTACCCAGGGAAAACACGGATTCGATGCTAGTCCCAATCATCTTCGCCTAACTCTACTCAAGGCTCCAAACTGGCCAGACCCCCAAGCCGATCGAGGGGTTCACCAATTTACCTACGCTATTTACCCTCACTCCAGTACCTGGCAGCAAGCTCGCACCGTTCATCACGCTCGCGAACTCAGTATCGCGCCTGTTGTCCATCGAACCAAGAGCATGGCCACACCCCAAAAGATAAAACAGCCCAAATCCCAAAGCTTTCTAAAAATTCACAACGACAATATTATCCTCTCAGCTCTCAAACCCACAGAGGATGATTCCAACGACATAATCCTACGATGCTATGAAGCGCACGGTGAAGCGGTTGACCTTGACATTGAGTATTCGACAGGGATAGCCGACTCACTAGATAACAGTATTCGCAGAACAGATCTACTTGAGGAGCCAGTAGAAAATCATCGGTCTACCCATATTAAACCGTGGCAGATATCAACTCACCGCCTAAAAAAAAAAGACTTAGCCAGTAGGTAGCTAAGTCTCTAACAATTGCATATGCCGTTTTGTTCTTGGGCTTCAGCTATGAAACTATAGCTTCTTCACGGTCGCTAGCTTCATCAGCTACAACATTGCTATCCATCTCTTCATCCATATTCTTGATGATATCGAGGTCAATATCTAACACAGTCATACTCAAGCCAGCCTTCGGGCTGTTGTCCACTTTGGAGATAAAAGGGCTTGGCTCAACGTTACCCGTACAAATAATGAGCGAGCCTTTCTTCAGATAAGGCAACGTTCGCCACGCAATCGATCTTTCCCAAATGCTCAAAGAAACTGTAAAGGACTCCTCCCGATTTCGGGCGCTGCGAACATAAATGGTAGCCTTTGCAACATTCGCCTTACCACCGCTCTTCAAGTCAACCGTTTTAATCTCAGCATCCGCTGCAAGGTTGCCGCTTACTGTCCATTTATTAAGACCCGTACTAGCCATTACTAATCCTCTTTAGTTATATAAATATATCCAGGCTAAGAATGCCCCACGCGGTTACTCACCGGACTAGAGAAGTATACGGATAGAGACAAAAAAGGCCGCGATCAGCAATGATCGCGGCCTTTTTCTTAATATATAACCTGGCATCGAGCTATTTTGACAAGGACCAACGTCCTCACTATCTTCGCCGCTGCAATGTTTCACAATCGAGTTCGGGATGGAGTCGAAGTGGGTCCACTGCGCCA
>Ga0209194_1000279_pt1 | contig 44630 bp, 35 predicted proteins | sample COGITO_mtgs_1004_FD_184787 | JGI IMG/M metagenome (GOLD analysis project Ga0209194, IMG submission 184787) | Pelagic marine microbial communities from North Sea - COGITO_mtgs_100413 (SPAdes) (version 2) | ecosystem: Environmental > Aquatic > Marine > Epipelagic ... | reverse complement strand
AAAACAGATGGGAGAGATTAAAACGAGAAGGTTGGATAGAAACCTGGAGACACAGGAATAGAACTACAATTAAGTACTCAGTATTTAAAACATCGTGGAAATGCTCTCAAATGATAAGTAGGATATATAGAATCCTATTAGGTGAGGAAGACTTACCCACTTCAGAGAGAAGTGTATTTTATAAAAATAAATCATATACAGATAAAGTTTACAATAAAGCTATAGATGATATGATTAAAGATAAAGATAGATAATGGGATTTAAACTAGGAAAAGAAAGAGGCAACTATGCTGTTGGTGGTGAGATCAAAACAAAAATGCGTTTTGGTAAACAAGCTGGTGGTGAGGGCTCTGTACCTGGCACGCCTGTTATTAGAGTACCGTTAGATGAAGGAATTATGGGTGAAGCTAATATGGATGGAAGTATATACGTTAGCGATAAGTTGGACCCTAATAGCTTTCAATACAGACAAACAATTAATCATGAAATGAGGCATGCTACTGATATGAAGATTGGTAAACTAGCCTATGACGATGATCATATTATGTATAACGGTGAAAGGTTTGAAAGACAGAATATAGGTGGTGTAGATTCTATATTAGTAGATGGAGAATGGAAGGAAGCTGGAGACACTGGTTTTCCTTGGGAGGACGATGCAAATAACGGAAACGAATTTTAACATGAGTATATTATCAAACATATTTTCTTCTGGAGCAACTGAACTAGTAAAAGGCGTAGGCGGTATCATAGACAACTTACACACATCAAAAGAGGAAAAGCTTGCTGCTGAGCTTAAAATTAAGCAACTTATAAGTGATTATGAGATAGAAATAGAAAAGAATATAACTTCTCGTTGGGAAGCGGATTTAAAATCAGACTCGTGGCTTAGTAAAAATGTTAGACCATTAGTATTGATATTCTTAATAGTGTGCACTATGCTATTGATATTTATAGATGCAGGTGCATTAAATTTCGAAGTTAAATCCTCGTGGGTTGATTTGCTTCAATTAGTATTAATAACTGTGATCGGTGCTTATTTTGGCGGTAGATCACTAGAAAAAGTAAAAAAATAAAATTATGGGAATAAATTCAACAGGCACTGCTTATAACTTCGGACAACTAGGTAGTGCTCACATGCACAATGACGCCGCTCAGGACTTAACACCACCAGATGGAATGGTTATAGTTGCAATAACTTGTATCGATGCTACAAAATTCGACAAGCTTACGGCTGACACCGCTACGTCTGTTGTTTACGGCGGAACAGAATCTCAAAACTCTTACTTTGGTATAACAAACGGTAACACTGGTGGTAATAGTGAAGTTGTTCAAAACGACATTGAATTCCCAGCTGGTATGACTATATATGGTAGGTGGACAACCGTGTCTTTACAAGCCGCTCAAGTTACCGGTGGTATAATAGCTTACTTTGGATACTAATGGCGCTAGGTAACGCAAATACATCAGCTCAAGCTAGGGGTAAAAATAAATCTGTTATAGTAAAAAGAAGAAAAGAGGTTGTTATAGCTAAAGGCTACAACTCTTTTTCAAGCTCACCAATGCAAGCTAGTAACGCTTGCCGGTTCGGAGGATCGCTTGGTGAAACTTTTTACCATAATGGAAGTCGTACGCTACCAGCTGCTAATGATGTAGTGTATTCAACTAGAAGAGCTAACCCTAGGGGTGTATTAGAAGCTGGACATTACAAAATAGTGATTGGTGGTAGAAATTACAATATGGAAGTTGGTAGCTCGGGCGTAGTATCAGCTGTCAACGGATGTAGGTAAACAAATTAAATTAACTTAAATTAAATAAAATGGCAACAAAAGGAACAAACGCAAAAATTAAAGAACTTAAAGGTATTAAACCTGAGAAAATAACTGACGAGCAGTTAAAGAAAGTTCAAGACACAGTAAATAGCTTGAATAGATCTCAATTAGAAATTGGTTCAATAGAATTAAAAAAGCATGAGATGATGCATCAAATTGCTGGATTAAAAGATGAACTAACTTTACTACAAGGTGAGTTTGAGAAAGACTACGGTACTTTTGATATCAACATACAAGACGGAACAATAAACTACGAGGACGATGTCAAAGCTGATTCGTAAAATAAGTATTGGTAAAGATTACAAGAATGACGCTATGCACTACGCCGTGGGGCAGGAAGTGTATGGTGGTCATACTATCTGCGATATTATAGAGGAAGACGATAAGTTCTCTGTCTATATCAAAAAAAATAAAGACGTATTACCTTGGAAAGACTTTAACAAGAACATGGCTGTATCTGTAGAATATAACCTACAATACTAATGAAAAGCGTTTACAACTTTGTTGTAAAGCCAAAAGGAGAAAGATATAACAATACTAAAAAACTAGATGGTGGAGAGTTAATCCTTAATACAGAAATATTCAACCATCAGTATGTTAATAGAGAGGCAGAGGTTATATCAACGCCTATTATTGGTGATACAGACATAAAACCAGGGGATACAGTCGTAGTGCATCATAACGTGTTTCGTAGATGGCATAACGTGAAGGGTGTTGAGAAGAATAGCAGAGCTTATTTTAATGAAGACACTTACTTTATAAACGACGATCAAATCTTTTTATACAAAAGAGATGACAAGTGGATAGCTCCAAAAGGATATTGTTTTGTAATACCTTTAAAAGCTACAGACCAGTTTAACACTAAGTCTGAAAAACCTTTACAAGGTATTGTCAAGTATTCTGACGGTACAGTTGAGGTTGGTGATCTAGTTGGTTATAGACCAAGTAGTGAATATGAGTTTATCGTTGACGGCGAGAGACTATTTCGAGTTTTATCTAATTTTATTACAATCAAATATGAACATCAAGGAAACGAAGAAACGTATAATCCAAGCTGGGCACAAGGCAGTTGAAGAACTTATTAAAGTAGGTGAAGAAGCTATTGTCACTGACTCTGAAGATGACTTGACAGCTGATAAGTTAAAGAACGCCGCGGCTTCTAAAAAATTAGCTATATTTGACGCATTTGAGATACTTAACAGAATTGAAGAAGAAGAAAACTTGCTTGAGGGTAAAACACCTGAAGAGGCAAAGGAAAAAACTTTTAAGGGATTCGCAGAAAGTAGATCTAAATAATGTACGAGCAAAATTTAGTTAAGACAGTTGAACCAGTTAAGAAAACGACAATCAGTCGTCTTAACAAAGGTAAGAAATGGAAATACGGTTACGATAAAGAACACGATATTATAGTGTTATCTCACAGTGGGCAAATAGGTGAGATAATAGAAATACAAGGACTAGTTATTGCGCTACCAAAAACTCCTAAAGAAATATACAAAGATCCGAAGAACAAATGGGTGAAATTCGAGTACCCCAAGGAGTTGGAAAGAATTAAAAATATATTCGATTGGAGAAACTATCCGGAAAGCAGTAAAGAAAAATGGTACGATTATATAGACGAAGAATTTAAAAGAAGGGAAGAAGGATTCTGGTTCACAAATAATGGTAAACCAACCTGGATAACAGGTACGCAATATATGTATTTGCAATGGAGTAAGATAGATGTGGGTGCTCCAGACTTTAGAGAAGCAAACAGATTATTTTATATATTCTGGGAAGCTTGCAAAGCAGACAAAAGATGTTACGGAATGTGTTATCTTAAAAATAGACGTTCTGGATTTTCTTTCATGTCGTCAGCGGAAACAGTTAATTTAGCCACTCTTGCAAGTGATAGTAGATATGGTATATTATCTAAAACAGGAGCTGATGCTAAAAAAATGTTTACCGACAAAGTTGTCCCTATATCAATTAATTATCCATTTTTTTTTAAACCTGTACAAGATGGTATGGATCGTCCTAAGTCCGAACTTGCTTATCGCGTACCTGCTAGTAAGTTTACTAGGAAAAAGATTACGGCTAATGAAAAACTGGAAGACATACAAGGGTTAGATACAACTATTGACTGGAAAAACACTGGAGACAATAGTTATGATGGTGAAAAACTAGCATTACTAGTACATGATGAAAGTGGTAAGTGGGAGAGACCCGATAATATTTTAAATAACTGGAGGGTTACAAAAACATGTTTACGATTAGGTTCTAGGATTATTGGTAAATGTATGATGGGCTCAACTTCAAATGCTTTAGATAAGGGTGGAGAGAATTTTAAAAAACTATACAATGCCTCAGATGTCACGAAAAGAAATAGAAATGGTCAGACAAAGTCTGGTTTATACTCTCTTTTTATCCCAATGGAGTGGAACTACGAAGGATTTATTGATGAGTATGGAGTTCCAGTCTTTACTAACCCTGATATCGACAGACTTACACCAGACGGTGAATTAATAGATGTAGGTGTAATAGATAACTGGCAAAATGAAGTTGACGGTTTAAAAGACGATCAAGATGGTTTAAATGAATTTTACCGTCAATTCCCAAGAACTACAGAGCATGCGTTTAGAGATGAGACAAAAGGAAGTATATTTAACTTAGTTAAGATATACGAGCAGATAGATTATAACGAGGAGATGACTAGAACTCTAGGGGTTACAACAGGTAATTTTCAATGGGTAAATGGAATCAAAGATTCTCAAGTAATATTCTACCCAGATCCAAAAGGAAGATTTAAAGTGAGTTGGGTTCCCCCTCAACAAATACAAAACAGAGTAATACTTAAAAACGGTATCAAGTATCCCGGGAACGAACACATGGGTGCTTTTGGTTGTGATAGTTACGATATATCAGGTACAGTAGATGGAGTTGGATCGAAAGGAGCTTTACACGGCTTAACTAGATTCAGCATGGAAGACGCTCCAGCTAACAGTTTTTTTTTAGAATACTTATCAAGACCACCAACAGCTGAGATGTTCTTTGAGGACGTTCTAATGGCTTTAGTATTTTACGGGATGCCTATACTCGCAGAGAACAATAAGCCACGTCTCTTGTATTATCTGAGGCGTAGAGGATATAGAGGATTTAGTATGAATAGGCCTGATAAAATCTGGAACAAATTATCTGTAGCAGAAAAAGAAGTTGGTGGAATACCCAATTCCTCAGAAGATATTAAACAAGCTCACGCTGCAGCGATTGAGATGTACATACAAGACCACGTGGGTGTCAAACAAGACGGAACGCTTGGAGATTGTTATTTTAACGAGTTATTAAATGATTGGGCAAAGTTTGATATAAACAAAAGAACAAAGCATGATGCATCTATAAGTTCTGGTTTAGCTATTATGGCTAACAATAGACATTTGTACGCGCCGAACGCTAAGGTTGAAAAACAACCACTAAACATAAACATTTCCAAGTATAGTAATACTGGAAGTAATTCACAAATAATCAAATAATAAATATGGCAGAGTCTGGCATTAAAAGTTATTTCCCGAGTCAAACAGTTAGCGATGCTGAAAAGCTAAGCTATGATTACGGTTTGAAAGTAGGTAAGGCAATAGAGCAAGAGTGGTTTAATAATGATAGGGGCAATACTAGGTATAGAACTAATCATAATGATTTTCATAATTTAAGATTGTACGCTCGAGGCGAACAGTCTATACAAAAATATAAGGATGAGTTATCTATAAACGGTGATTTGTCCTATTTAAATTTAGACTGGAAACCAGTACCTATTATATCTAAGTTTGTTGATATAGTTGTAAACGGTATAGCTGAGAGAACTTATGATATAAAAGCTTTTTCACAAGATCCATTTGGAGTAGAAAAAAGAACAGAGTATATGGAAAATATACTTAAAGACATGGACGGTAAAGCTTTTGATAATCAAGCTGCTGTTTACGGTATAGATTCTAGAAGTAGCGAAATGGAGCAAAAGGATTTGCCAGAAAGTAAAGACGAACTTAACGTTCACATGCAACTAAGTTATAAGCAATCTATAGAGATAGCAGAAGAACAAGCTTTAAATACACTTTTAAACGGTAGTAATTACGAACTCATTAAAAAAAGATTTTACCATGATCTTACTGTTTTAGGTATTGGTGCTGTTAAAACAAATTTTAACACCTCAGAGGGAGTTATTATAGATTACGTTGACCCGGCTAATTTAGTGTACTCTTATACAGATTCTCCTTATTTCGAGGACATATACTATGTCGGAGAGGTTAAATCTATACCAGTAAACGAATTAGCAAAACAATTTCCTCATTTAACTGAAAGTGATCTTGAGGATATAATGAAAAACAAATCTTACAATAGATCTAATTATAACTCTAGACATAACTACGATAAAGAAGATAACAATACTATTCAAGTTTTGTATTTTAATTATAAAACCTACATGAATGAAGTCTACAAAGTTAAAGAAACAGCTAGTGGGTCAGATAAAATTATACCAAGAGATGACCAGTACAATCCACCAAATGATATGGAAGGTGGCTACGGTAGGATGATTAGGTCTATAGAGTGTCTTTATGAGGGTGCTATGATTTTAGGTACAGATAAGTTGCTTAAATGGGAAATGGCAAAAAATATGATGCGCCCTAAAAGTGATTTTACTAAAGTTAAAATGAATTATAATATCGTTGCTCCTAGAATTTATAACGGTAAAATTGATTCGTTAGTAAAACGCATAACAGGTTTCGCCGATATGATTCAGTTAACTCACTTAAAACTTCAACAAGTTTTATCTCGCATGGTTCCAGATGGCGTTTACTTAGATGCAGATGGTTTGGCTGAGGTTGATTTAGGTAATGGAACTAACTATAACCCGCAAGAAGCTTTAAACATGTTTTTTCAAACAGGATCTGTTATTGGTAGAAGTTTTACAAGCGAGGGCGATATGAACCCAGGCAAAGTACCTATTCAAGAGATAACATCAGGTTCTGGTGGAAATAAAATGCAAGCCCTTATAGGTAACTATAATTATTACTTGCAAATGATAAGAGATGTAACCGGGTTAAACGAGGCAAGAGACGGTAGCACTCCAGATAAAAACGCTTTGGTTGGCGTTCAAAAAATAGCTGCAGCAAACTCAAACACAGCTACAAGACACATATTACAAGCTGGCCTATATCTAACAGCCGAGGTTGCTGAGTGTTTATCCTTAAGAATATCTGATATAATAGAGTATTCTCCAACAAAAGACGCATTTATACAAGCTATCGGCGCTTCTAACGTAGCAACTCTTAAAGAGATGTCAGAGTTACACTTGTATGACTTTGGTATATTTATAGAGCTCTTGCCTGATGAAGAGGAGAAAGCTATGTTAGAAAATAACATACAGGTAGCGCTTCAAACGCAAAGTATAGATTTAGAAGATGCTATAGACATTAGAGATGTTAAAAATTTAAAATTAGCAAATCAACTATTAAAGATCAGAAGAAAGAAAAAGCTTGAGTTAGATAGAGAAACTCAAAAACAAAACATGGAACAACAGTCTCAAGCCAATCAACAGGCTTCTGCTGCGGCAGCCCAAGCTGAAATTCAAAAAAACCAGGCTTTAGCACAAACTACAATGCAACTAGAGCAAACAAAATCTCAACTCAAACTACAAGAACAACAGCAAGAGGTTGAGCTTAAAAAACAATTGATGAAAATTGAGTTTGAGTATAACATGCAGTTAAAAACTGCAGAATCGCAAAGCGTGTCTGATAGAGAGGGTAGGAGGGAAGATAGAAAAGATAAAAGAACTAAAATACAAGCTACCCAACAAAGTGAGCTTATAGATCAAAGAAATAGCGGTGGAACGCCTAAAAACTTTGAGTCTTCAGGTAATGATATATTAAGTGGAGATTTCAATTTGAACTCGTTTGACCCTAAGTAGGATTATTATTAATTATTATTATATTATATTATGGAAAAAGAAAATGAAAAAGTAGTTGAAGAAACTACACAAGATCAAACCGTAGAAACAGTTGACGAAAGTAAGTTTGAATCCGCGGGTGATGACAGTATTATTAAAGTAGACTTGAGTGCTCCACCACAAGAAAAAGTAGAAACTGAAGCTGTGGCAGAGGAAAAAACTGAAGAAGTTGAGGCGGTAACAGAGGTTACCGAACAAGCAGAAGTACAATCGGAAACACAAGAAACCTTAGTATTGGAAGAGGTCACTGAAGAAAAAATTGAAGAGGCGGAAGAACAGGTTGAAGAAGCTATAGCAAACGCCGAGGCCACTGGAAAACCATTACCAGAAAATATCCAAAAGTTAATGGACTTTATGGAAGACACTGGCGGTGATCTAAATGATTATGTAAAGCTTAATCAAGACTATAACGAACTAGATGATACGGCTTTGTTAAGAGAGTATTACAAGCAAACAAAACCTCATTTAGACAATGAAGAAATTAACTTCCTTATGGAAGACAACTTCTCTTACGACGAGGATATGGACGACGAAAGAGATATACGTAGAAAGAAATTAGCGCTTAAAGAGCAAGTTGCCAGCGCTAAAAGCCACTTAGACGGGCAAAAGTCTAAATACTATGAAGAGATCAAAGCTGGAAGCAAACTTACGGGTGAGCAGCAAAAGGCAATTGATTTCTTTAATAGATACAACAAAGAGTCAGAAGCAACTCAAAAAACAGCTGAAAAACAAAAGTCAACTTTTTTAAGTAAAACTGAAAATGTTTTTAACGACAAGTTCAAAGGTTTTGAATATAACGTCGGTGATAAAAAGTATAGATTTAATGTAAACAATGTTGAAGAGGTTAAAAATACTCAAGGTGATATTAATAATTTTGTCAAGAAGTTCTTGAATGAAAATAACGAAATGTCAGATGCCAAGGGTTATCATAAATCTCTATATACAGCAATGAATGCGGATGCTGTTGCGAAACACTTTTACGAACAAGGAAAAGCAGATGCTATGAAAAATAGTATTGCTAAAGCCAAAAACGTTGATATGAACCCAAGACAAAGTCATGGAACTATTGAAACAGGTGGTATGAAAGTAAAAGTGCTAGGTGAAAACTCTTCTGATTTTAAGTTTAAAATTAAAAACAACAAGTTTAAAAAATAACAAATTAAAATTTAAAAATTATGGCAATATCAAATCCGGGTCCTGGTCATTCAGGAACCGCTGGTAGTTTGAATAGCGTACCTGCTTCACAAAAAGCACTATTAGCTTCAAACTACATCGACTTTACCGCAGACGGAAACGACTGGGGTCAACAATACGTACCAGATCTTATGGAAAAAGAAGCTGAAGTGTTCGGTAACAGAACTATCTCAGGTTTTCTTGCGCAAGTAGGAGCTGAAGAAGCGATGTCTTCTGATCAAGTTATTTGGTCTGAGCAAGGTCGTTTACACTTATCTTACATTGGTAAGTATGACACGAATGAAACTACATTTACTGTTGTTACTGATATTGATGGTAACGCAATGACTACAACTCACGGTGTTAGAATTAACGACATGGTTGTTGTAGCAACTGCTGAAGGTACTATTAAATGTTTAGTATCAGCTGTTTCTGGTGCCGTTATAACAGCTTTACCTTACGAGGTAGCTACTGTTGACGCTGCTACTGCATTTTCTGACACAGGCGCTCCATCTGCTTCAAACGCAACTTTATTAGTTATAGGTTCTGAGTTTGGTAAAGGTAAGCAAGGTCAAGGTGCAACTACAGCTACTGTTAACAATGGTTTTGGTGCTGTTAAGCCAACTCACACATCATTTACTAACAAACCAATCATAATGAAAGATTACTATGAGATCTCAGGATCTGATGCTTCTCAAATTGGTTGGGTTGAAGTTACTGGTGAAGACATGGGATCAGGTTACTTATGGTACTTAAAAGCTGAAGGTGATACTAGAGCTCGTTTTTCTGACTACGTAGAAATGTCTATGTTAGAAGCTGTTAAAGGTGTTGAAGGTGCTTCTACTGCTGATGGAACTGTTAACGGCGCTGCTAACACTTTTGGTACTGAAGGTTTATTTGCTGCTGTAGAAACTAGAGGTAATGTTACTACTGGTGTTACTGGTGTTAATGCTGCTACTGATTTAGCTGAGTTTGATGCTATCTTAGCTGAGTTTGACTCTCAAGGTGCTATTGAAGAAAACATGATGTTTGTAAATAGAGGAACTTCTCTTGCTATTGACGATATGTTAGCTTCTATGAATTCTTACGGAGCTGGTGGTACTTCTTACGGAGTATTTGACAACTCTGAAGATATGGCGTTAAACTTAGGTTTCTCTGGTTTCAGAAGAGGTTCTTATGACTTCTACAAGTCTGACTTTAGATACCTAAACGACAAAGCTACAAGAGGTAGTATTAATTCAAGAGACGCTGTTGCTCCACTTAGAGGTATTATTATCCCTGCTGGAACTTCAACTGTATATGACCAACAATTAGGAAAGAATCTTAAGAGACCTTTCTTACACGTTAGATACAGAGCTTCTCAAACAGAAAGTAGAAAAATGAAAACTTGGACTACTGGTTCAGTTGGAGCTACTACTTCTGATTTAGATGCAATGCAAATCAACTACTTAACTGAAAGATGTTTGATTACTCAAGGTGCTAACAATTTCATGTTAATGAAATAAGCATTTATATTAAAGACCGGGGCTTCGGCCTCGGCCTTTTATTTTTATTAATTTATATTATATTATATTATGGCTAAAAAAGCTAAAAAAACAGAAGTGGAAACAACTCCACTGGTTGTAAAACAACCAAAAGTTGAAACACCGGTTATGGAAAAACCATTACCAAACAAAGATAAATGGGAAGTAAAAGATAGACAATATTTTTTAAGAAAAGGAAACAAACCTCTATCGTACACTGTAAAATCAGCTAACGTATATTGGTTTGACGAAGAAAAAGGTTTTGAAAGAGAATTAAAATATTGTTCAAATCAAAGAACTTGTTTTGTAGACGAAATGAAAGGTGACCAAAGATTAGAACATATAACCTTTAGAGCTGGAATGCTACAAGTTCCTAGAGAAAAAGTAATACTACAAAAACTACTATCTTTATATCACCCTCATAGAAATAAACTTTTTTACGAGTGGAAACCAGAAGTTGAAGCTATTGACGAAGTTGAGTCTTTAGAATTAGAAATAGAAGCGCTTAATGCTGCTCAAAATTTAGACATAGATATGGCTGAAGCTGTTATGCGTGTTGAAGTTGGTTCTAGAGTTAATGAAATGAGTTCTAAGGAGCTTAAAAGAGATTTGCTGTTGTATGCTAAGAGAAACCCAGTTTTATTCTTAGAGTTAGTTAATGACGATAATGTAGCTCTTAGAAACTTTGGTATTAAAGCAGCGGAGATGAAAATAATTAAATTATCTTCAGATCAAAGAACTTTTTCATGGGGATCTAATGATAGAAAACTAATGAATGTTCCATTTGATGAACATCCTTATTCAGCTTTAGCCGCTTGGTTTAAAACTGATGAAGGTATGGAGATTTACTCCAATATTGAAAAAAGATTAAATTAATCTAACTGTAGATGCGGTCGCTCTACGGGGCGATCGTAAACTACAAATTAAAAAGAAATTATGGCAGTAAGTATAGATGGAGTGTATCAAAAAGTTTTAGCGCTAGCTAACAAAGAACAAAGAGGTTATATAACTCCTCAAGAGTTTAACTTATTTGCCGACCACGCTCAGAGGGAAATATTTGAACAATATTTTTATGATTTAGATCAGTTTCAAAGAGCACCTGGAAACGATATTACTTATTCTGATAGAGTAACTAGCGTTGAAAATAAAATAAGTTATTTTAAAAGATATGATAAAAACGTATCTAGTATAACGGGTGATTTTGGAGATGTAATGCTTGAAGATCACGAAGAAGACATATACAAGTTAATAGCGCTTAGGCTTCGTCATAAAGCGGGTGAACGTCTATATGTTGCAGAGGAGATGCAAGTAGGTAGTGAGTTTTTTTTATATGAAGATAGTCCTTTAGCTAGGAACACTAAAAAAAGACCAATTTACTGGAAAAGAATGGACCTAGGCAAAGGTATATCTTTAAGGATATATCCAAGACCACAAATATCAAACCCTTACGATCCGATTGTTGATGGAGCGGTGCTTATTAGTTATATTAAAACCCCAGCAAAACCAAATTGGTCTTATAATGTTATAAACGACAAACCACTTTATAATTCAACTAACGGTGTAGATTTTGAACTACACGCTTCAGAAGAAACAGAATTAGTATACAGAATATTAACATTAGCTGGTGTTGCTATAGAAAAACCACAACTAGTACAAACCGCGGCTAGTTTAGGAGCGGGTCAAATTCAACAAGAAAAACAATAAATAAATGGGATTATTAGACGGAACACAAAACAGTTATTACAACGGGAGTGATTTAGGAAACTATCAATTCACGTCTTTAGATCATATTATAACTCAATTCCAAATAGCTTACGTTGGTGAGGGTAAAATTATTCAAAAAGTCAAAAGAGCTGACATTGCATTCCACGCACAAAGAGGGTTGCAAGAGTTTTCTTTTGATACTTTTAAATGTGTTAAATCTCAACAAATAGATCTACCACCAACATTAGTTATGCCACTTCCTCATGATTATGTAAATTATACTAAATTATCTTGGGTTGATACTTCTGGTATTAAACATCCTTTATACCCAACCAACTCTACGTCAAATCCTTTTGAAATAAAACAAAATGATGATGGGTCTTACTTTTTTGGAGAAGAAGTAAATAGAGTTTTAAACCCAGAATTTTCTAACACTTTAAGTGGAAGTTGGAGTTTTTCTGATCCGGGAAAATCTAAAGCTTGGGATAGCACTAGAGTTACTGGTACAGGTAAATATTATATAAACCCAATAAACGATACTTTTGGCATAGTAGGTGGTGAGCTTGAATTTGGTCAGCTTTGGCATAATGGTTTTAGTCAAATGGGTAGTAGGGCTTATGCCGCTTGGCAGCGCGTTGATGTTGCTGGCGTTAGTAATATAGAATTTTCAGCCGTAGCAAGCTCTGGTGCTCAACAGACAGATGCTGGTGGTAATTTAATTTGTGATTTTGGTACTATAAGAGTAGGTGTAACAAGTACAAATCCTGACGTGGGTTGGTTAAATTCACTTGGTACTCTGTCACCAGCAACCAATACCGCCCCTGGTAGTTCTAGTGTTCCAACTCCAAATAAAGATGTTAGTAATTATGATTTAGGTTACGTTGAATGGGTTGATGGTACAACTAGCCAAAAAGAAATAGAAAGTATTGACGTTAGTGCTGTTGATGAAATTTGGGTGTACATACAGTCTTTTTCACCTTGGACGAGCGCTGCTGTAACAGCTTTTACAGCCGGTGTAGAGGGTGGTACAACACCAATAGCACCAACCTCATCCGCTAATAACACGCACCAAAAAAACACAGTAGATTTTATATCTATAGTAGTGCCAGGTCAAACACCTACTTTAACTCATGCTAATACAGATGGAAACTCTTCCACTTGGAATAGTTACAAAGCTAATACTCCACCTGAAAATCAAGATGATTATCAAGATGATACTTATTGGAAGATGAATGGCAATAGATATGGATTAGATCCTCAACATGCTCAAGCAAATGGATCGTTTTATATAGATCCTAGATTAGGAAGAATACATTTTAGCTCTAATATTTCTGGAAAAACTGTGATCTTAGATTATATAAGTGATAGTCTTGGTACAGACGAAGAAATGCAGGTTCATAAATTTGCTGAAGAAGCAATGTATAAATACATAGCTTACGCAATTCTATCTACATCGTCCCAGCCAATACATCAACAGTTAGCGCCTAGATTTAAGAAAGAAAGGTTTGCAGAAACTAGAAAAGCAAAATTAAGATTATCAAATATTAAGTTAGAGGAATTAACTCAAATTTTAAGAGGTAAATCGAAACAAATAAAACACTAGTACATGCCAGAAATTAAGCATAATTTTACCGGTGGTAAGATGAATAAGGATCTTGACGAGAGACTTGTTCCAAACGGGGAGTATAGAGATGCGATGAATATGCAGGTGTCAACTTCAGAAGGATCTGACGTTGGTACCGCTCAAAATATATTAGGTAATTCTTTAATTTCCGGACAAAGTTTTTTTTCAGAAACAGCTAACTGTGTTGGTAGTATTGCTAATGAGAAAAATGATAAGTTATATTATTTTGTTGTTGACGGCGAAGAACTTATAGTAAATGGTGGGTTTGATGGGGACGCTACTGGATGGACTTTCGGTACTGGATGGAGTTACTACGATAGAAAAGCTGTGTCGGTTGATGCTGGTATTTACCAAAAAGCAGCTCAAACTAATCTACCAACGGGTTTTATAATACCTGGTGATATTTATGAACTTAGATTTACAGTTAGTGATTATGAACAAGGAAGATTAACAGTTAATTGTTACAGTGAAAATGGCGATGGTTTTGTGCTACCTTCATTTACACCTGAAAACAAGGAATACGTACTTAGAGTAGAAGCAAATGGTGGTATCACAACTAACTCTGGTTATTTCAGTAGGTTTTGGATACAGTCTTATGACGCTAACGTAGGTTTTACTGGAAAAATAGATAATATATCTGTAACAAAGAGTGTTAGTTATATTGTAGAATATGATACTAGACTAGAAACTATCAAACCAGTTGTAGTTGATACAAATAATACGGTATTGAGTTTTCATCCTAGTAGATTAATTACAGGTATCAACATTATAGATGACATGTTGTTTTGGACAGATAATTATTCTGAACCGAAGAAAATTAATATTCCTCGTTGTATAAAAGGTACTGATAAATCTGGTTTAATACACACGAAGTTAATAAACGAGTCTAGAAATATTGACATAAACTCTGGTATAGATTTAGAAGAAAAACATATTACAGTTATTAGGAAATCTCCTAGAACAGCTCCAACTATAGAATTAATCTCGGAGCGAAACCCAAACTCTACTTATAGTGGTATAATGCGAATCACAACTGATCCAGGTGGACTTAATGTTGGTGGCGTTAACAATCAAAACGCTTCATCGTTGTGGTTTAACTCAACAAACGAATACAATCACTTTTATGATTTTTCTACACTAACAATTGGTGATCAGTTCCGTACGAATATAGAAACTGACATAAATGGTGATAGTGGGTTTATTTTAGATTGGGCAATTGGCGATACAGTGGTTTTTAAGGAATTTAGTGGAGACACGTATAATGACGTGCCATCAACACCGATAACAGATTATACTATAAAAGCTAAGATACTTGGTGTTTTACCTAGTGATGAGCCCGCTGAGCTCGCGCCTAACGGCGACTTTACTCTACCGAACGTAAATGGTAGTAGACCACTAGGCTATACTTGGGGTTATAGTGCTGTAACGTATGAATCTGGGGGGTTAGTATCTGGAATATTGCAACCACCTAAAATTGTTGTGGATAATGCGGATGACTGGAAAGCAATTGCCGTAGGTGATCCAAATTTAGATTTTGTTTATGGAGATGCGGCGGCAGGTCAAACAGCGGGGACTTACAAAGTCAAGATAGAGGTGGGAGGCATTACCGCGGGTACCGATACAAAAGTATATGTTGTTGCGGTTTCTGATAACAGTACGGGGACAATTTATAATTGGCATACCCAGACCAACGGAGGATACATCTACAGTGACGGGATATACGAGTTTAATTTAACACTAGACACCAACACCAGTACGGGTGTCTCGGGAACTGCGGCAAGTATTCCTGGTAAGTTTTTTGTTCGTACAGGATCTGGTTCAAACACTCATAGTTTTGAAATTTTAAACATCTCTATAGAAAGACAAGACGTTTCAGATGCAGGCGTGAGGTTAGAGGTAATAGGTATCAACGGTGTTCCAGCAATGGTACCAGATGGTTACTCTGAATTAAGATATGCTGTTGACTTACTAGATGAAGAAGAAAATTTATTTGAATTTAAATTTCCAAGGTTTGCTTATAGATATCAATACGAAGATAAGGAGTATTCAGCTTTTTCACCTTTTACTGAGGTGGCGTTTTTACCTGGATCTTTTGATTTCCACCCACAGAAAGGTTATAACCTAGGTATGACTAATGGTTTAAAAAGAATTCTAATAAAGGGTTTTGTTCCTGGTGATGCAGCTGTTAACGCTTTGGGTGAGGTTGTTAGCGCTGCTTTTGATGACGTTGTCGCTGTTGATATACTCTACAAAGACGAGGCTTCTCCGAATATCTATGTGGTAGATACTATTAAGAACAACCAACATAGTAGCGATATTTGGCTTAACAACGAGTACACTATAAAATCAGAATCTGTAAAACGAGTACTTCCATCAAATCAACTATTACGACCTTGGGATGCTGTTCCTAAGAAAGCATTAGCACAAGAAATTAGTGGTAATAGAATTATATATGGAAACTATACCCAAGGATTTGATTTACTTAAACCAGGTACGAAACAAGAATACTATCCAGACTTTAACTTCAGTATAAAAAGTGATAATATAGGTTTAAATACCGTGAAGTCTATTAAATCACTAAGAGAATATCAACTAGGAGTTGTTTTTGTTGACAAGTACGGAAGAGAAACACCAGTTTTATCTAATGCCAGTGGTCTTGATAAAGTACCAAAGATTGAGGCTGCTAAAAGTAATAAAATGGAAGTATCTTTTGGTAACACAGTATTCCCTGAGGATATGGAGTACTTTAAATTCTTTGTAAAAGAAACTTCTGGAGAGTACTATAACATGACCATGGATAGATGGTGGGATGCTGACGATGGTTTAGCATGGCTATCTTTTGGTTCTGCTGACATAAACAAAATAGATATTGATACTTTTTTAATTTTGAAAAAAGGTGTTGAATCAAACGACTTGGTTGCGGAGCCAGCTAGATACAAAGTGCTAGCGATAGAGACAGAGGCACCTGATTACATAAAGACTAAAAAGACGTTAATAGAAGAAAGAACACATACTTTTGCTTCAACAAATATTTTTAGTAACACTATAGAAGATGCACCGTTATTGGGTAGGGATACTTTCAAAATGAGATACCAACCTTTTGCTTCTGGACCCGGCTCCGAACTACACAACATAGAAGATGGGATTTTATATGTAGAATTCGCGTTTGGTAGTGTTGTTTCTAAAAGATATAGAGTAACGGAATTAACTACAGATAGAGATCAGGACACTGGTACTGGTGTTATAGGTCCAACAGCCGCTTTTTTCAGTGTAAAACTAGATAAAAACCTAGGCGAAGATATTAATTTTATTTGCGACGATCCAAACGATGGTTTGAATGCGACAAAAATAGTTGACGGTGCTACCGTGAGGGTTTATAAGTATACTCCAGAAAATTCAAGCGAATTTGATGGTAGGTTCTTTGTTAAAGTTATTAGTGACGGAGTGTTTATCGATAATGTAGCTACAACAAATGCTGAAGCTACACAATATAGAACAACACTATCTAGAAAGCTATACTACATGGGTAGTGACCAAGCCTTTTTACACCAACAAGCATTAACTGGTCAAACACATGGTATATATGCAGACACCGTAGATACTTATACTAATCTTAACAACTTTGGTAGATTTGCTCCGTTTTTCAGGAATTATAAGTACGCACCAACAACAGAAGAACTGATGGTTTACACTAGTTCAAGTAACAACATGAGCTACACACAAAATGAATATGTTGGTCAATATAGATTTGACGACACAACTGATGCTGAGTGGAAAGGTGAGTTAGGTTTTCGTACAGCTGGTTCTTATTTCAACACTCAAGCTGGACCAGGTAATGCATATGTTACTCCAATTAAAGGCGCTGATCACTCCGGGTGGGATGATGAAGTAGATGACGCTAGCACAAGGTATGGCGTGTTTAACAGCGATGGCGAGCAGACAAAAGGTAGCGTGTGGTTCATCGATGCTGGTCCGTATGCTGGATTTCGTAGCGCGAGCAGCCCTAGTCTACACTGGCCGTGGCACTCTCAGGGTAATGGATTTGGCTCGGGGATTAACACCGGTAACATGTTAATAGCAATAGGTGGTATCTACAATCCCGGGGAGGCCAATAACCTGGAACAGGGTTTGGGTGACGTTTTCAATATAGGAAGTAGCACTTGGTACGGCGGACAAAAATTTAAAGATTTAGTTAATAAAATATCACCCTCAGTAAAGTTTAGATTTAGAGAAGATCCTACGGGAGAAATATACACGATTAAACCTAGTGGAGTAACATACGTGAATAGATTGAGGTGGAGTGATGGTGGTATAGACTACGGAGGTGATGGCTCTGGTGGGGCTAACTCCGGTGAGCATCCTGCTTTTGTTGGTAGTAATGCGCTAGCCCCCCAACTATCTCCTAACATAACTAGAGGGTACTACACGAAATTTACAAATGATAGCACTGGTGATGGGACTATAAATTGGGACCCAACGGGAGGTGGTGCGACAGGCGCAATAGACGGTGGTTTACATTTAACAGCAACTGTTGATGCAATTCAATCGGTTATCCAGCAAGTTGCGGTTCCAAGGTTTGTTGTTACCGTTGATGACATACATAATCTAACCTGTAGCGTTAACGGTGGTAAGTATTCTATAACTAAAGGGATGATACTAACAAGTTATGGAGGCATAACGCTAGACGGTACATTTACAAGTCCCGCTGGTACTAGTGGTAGTACCACTAAATCTTACGAACCACTTATAGTTGATGATATAGTAACTTCTGGCACTGGATTTTACAACTTATACTTGACTGGATACTCAAGCCCAATTCTTAAAGCCGCTAATGATGTAGTTAACAACACAGATCTACTACAACATATAGTGTGGAATACTACGCCGGCAGCCGCTGAAGAGTTGGTTTTCCAACAACCAGCAATGAATGGTTATAGTCAGTATTCTGTTAATAGAATAAATGTGCAGAACGCTAATGGAGACGGTAGTTCTCTCTCCAACCCTGCTTTACTAGCCGTAGGATATACTATAGAATTTTTAGAAGAAATAGAAGGAGATGTGGAATTTCCTGATAACCCAGCTATATGGGAGACAGAGCCAAAAGAAACCACTGATTTAGATATATACTATGAAGCTAGTGGGTATAATCCGCTTGAGTTAACGGAGGAAACAGTAAACTTTGTACTACCGATAGGCTCTGGAATAGTACACGTTCAAAATCCGTTAACAAATTTAGGGATGAGTAATAGTACGGACGCTGCTATTTCAGCTGTTAGGTATACTGAAGTAGCAGATCCTATACTAGGAAACTCTGGTGATATTACTGGTTGGTCTATTGTTATAATAGGTGCCATAGTAACATCCGGGTCTATTTGGAACGGTACGTTTAGTTTTACAGCTGAAACTCCTTTAGTAGGTGGTGCTTACATAAATATTGGAGATCAACTTTTAATTAACAAGCCAGATGGAAGTTCTATAACGGTAACGGTTAAAGGATGGAATTTTGGGGACACCGATAATAGGGCTGCTGAGATTTTCATAGAAGACACGCTCCACGGTCCAGACACAAAATACACTTTAAATTGGCATAATTGCTATTCTTTTGGTAATGGAGTTGAATCCAATAGAATTAGAGATACTTATAACCTACCGTATATAGCTAATGGAGTTAAAGCATCTACAACGTTAGATGAGCATCCATATGAAGAAAAATTAAAGTACGGATTAATATACTCTGGGATATACAATGGTGCCGTTGGTATGAATAATTTAAATCAATTTATTGCAGCAGAAAAAATATCAAAAAATATAAACCCTACCTATGGTAGTATTCAAAAACTAAAAGCTGGTTGGGGGCAGGGTGGAGATTTAATAACCCTTTGTGAAGACAGGGTGTTAAAAATACTAGCTAATAAAGATGCTTTATTTAATGCTGATGGAAATCCTCAATTACTTGCAACAAATGCCGTGTTGGGTCAAGCTATTCCTTATTCTGGTGAATATGGTATATCCACTAATCCAGAGTCATTTGCTTCAGAAGCTTATAGAGCTTATTTCACTGATAGAGTGAGAGGATCAGTTATGAGGCTTTCTATGGATGGATTAACACCTATATCCAACGCTGGAATGAAAGATTGGTTTAGAGATAATTTAAAATTATCAAACAAACTTATTGGTAGTTATGACGATAGACAAGATGAGTACAATATTTCTTTACAAGCAACAACTGAAAACGTTTCTAAAACAGTTTCTTACAAAGAAGATGTAAAGGGTTGGGTAAGTTTTAAATCGTTTGCAAAAGAAACAGGGATTAGTTGCGCTAACGGTTATTATACTTTTGCTAATGGAAAATTGTGGGAACACCACATGGAAAACCTTAGTGATTTAACTAAAGTAACAGTCACTGGTATAGAGCACACTGTTGGCTCAGCTGATGATGGTAAATACTTTTTTTACGAGTTAAACGAAATGCACAAGTTAATAGGTGGTGAGTTTTTTAACGGTGCAGTGGTGAAAATAAAACAATACCGCGGTGATACTCTTGTTTTTAATGGTAACGTAAAGCTGTTTGACGATCAAGCGGGTAGTTCAGGCGTTGCGTCGCCTTCTGGAGGTGTAACAAAAGGGCATGGAAGATATGAACCATTCCAAGATGCTAATCTAGGTGATTGGGAGGTTGGTGATATTATAGTTATAGGTAATATTGATAGAAACACTTTTTACGACACGTTTACAAACTCTAGCTTAAACGTTTTATTAAACGGCACGCCAAGTAGCATAAAATCATATCACACGTTGGAGTATGAAGGAAGTCAATCTAGAGTTGTTCAAAACCTACAGGATAACGAATATTACAACTTAACAGACAAGGATGGTTGGCATGTTAGTAGTATTGAAACCAATAAGGAAAAAGGTAGTTTACTTGAGTTTATAGAAAAAGAAGGTAAATGGTTTAATTACATTAAAGGTATAGAATCTAATATTGATGAAACTACTGATTTTGCATCGTTTGATATACAAGGATTAGGAACAATTCAAAGTATAGATAACAATGATATAACTATAAATGGAGATTTAAACGTTTCTCTTCAAACTGGTGATATTATTTACTTTAATTCTACTCAAATAGAAATAGTTGGAGAAGTTACAGTTATAAACGATAACACTATAACGGTAGATAGTAGTGGTACGTTACCACTGGAAGACGACTATATTTTCTTTGTAAAAAACCAAGTGATTAATATGAGTGGCTTGTCAGGATATTATGCCGACGCAAAGTTTGAAAATAATTCAAAGATTAAAGCTGAACTTTTTGCAGTTAGTTCTGAGGTAACAGAAAGTAGTAAATAAATAAATAAATAAAACATGTCATACCACTACGGTTCATCAAGCTCATCAAGCTCATCAAGCACGCCTTCTAGCGCTAGGCAAACTACAGTAAATGCTCAAGGGTTAGTAGCGCCTCCTGGTTTTCACTATATGCCAGATGGAACTTTAATGTCTGACATTGATCACGCTAGAACTTATGGTAGTGGCGGAACAATAAAGACGTTTGATTTAGACACTACAAATATAAAGGCTAGCGGTGAGAAAAGAGAGTTTACGGTAACGGGGGATGGAACTTTTAGTTTAATGATTAAAAATGAAAGTAACAATTATTACAACTTTACAACAAACAAATTTCAAACAGCTAACACTAGACTAGCTAACAAAAAAATAAAAAACACGTATAGAGGTATTATAAGATTTCCATCAGCCCCAACAACTACGGATGTTGTTAACGGCGCTGTTAATAGTGGCGTTAAAGTGGTTATGGATAACAACGTGGCTACAAAAATGGAGGTTGGAGATAGAGTCACTGGAAACGCTGCTTTAAACGCTGCAAACGTAACTGTTGCTGCTTTAGACCCAGACGGTAACAATGCTAAAGAGTTTTCTATGTCAGAAGAAATTGCTATAGCAAATGATGCTGTTTTAACTTTTACTGGCTCTGATCAATACGATGTTTTTCTATTTGCAGAAAACGGAACTAGTCACGCTGATTATAATGAGTTTAGATTTGCAGACAATACCATAGATATAAACTCTTCTACAGGATCTGATTCTTTACTAATTAGAAAAGTTATATACCAAACTTTAAACATGCGACTAACGTTTTCTGGTGCAATTGCTGACGGTAGTAGTGGCGCTGGCTTTAGTGGTTTTTCAAATAGTAATAGAAAAATAATATCAGCGCAAATAGGCGCTAGCACTGGTAAAATTCCTTTTTCATTTGATGTAGAGGCTGGTAGTACCCATTCATTTACAGTAGATAGAAACCCTACTATAAACGATGTTTTTATAAAATCTACTAGAACTATTGGAATTGAAGCTCCAATTGAAGGAGAGGATGTGAGTGGTGGTCATTATAGGTGGTCTATAGACAATTTATATGGAGTTACCGCTGGAATGATACCGATTGGTACTAATATAACTGCTGGATCCACCGTATCTTCTTACGAAGAAGTTGTAACATCTTTAGCTGGGTATGAAGCAGAAAATAGAATTGTAAAAGTTAGAAAAGAAGCTGTTGAAAATATAGGCGCACCAACATTAACAAGAGATACGGGTACAAAAGCGGTTACAACCGTTCAAGCTGGTAACATCGTGTTTAATAAGCAGCAAGCGGGTTCTTTAAGAAATGATGAAATTTCAATAGTTGGTTTTGGCCAAGATAGTATTAAAAGTTTAACAGGTTGGGATATTGAATTAACTGACATGATTGTAACTTTAACAAAGCCAACAAGTTTAGTTTCTTCAACAACTATAAACAGTACAACTGTTACTGTTGCCAACGCAGATGGTATTATGGACGATGTTACAACTGTTAGTGGTTTTAATATAGATTCTTCTGTAGCAGAGCCAACAGTAACTAATATTGCTAGTTACACTGGTTCTACAGCAACGTTAACATTAAGCTCTGCGCAAAGTTTAGAAGCAGGAGAAACGCTAACGTTTAACAATGCTGCTAGAAAAATAACAATATCTGGTAATTTTAGAGTCATAAGTGCTGGTAGCAACCCGGCTTATTGGGATGGCATACTAGGTTTTGACTTAGAAAAGTTTATAACTGCAACTGACGAGTCTTAAAGTAAAAAAACAGTGAAAACTGTGATAATAAATATACAAAAATAAATTATGTTAGAATTAATTGAAATATTCCTTTTTGGATCAAATGATCCAAATTTAAATCAAGCTTTTATAGGAAGCCTTATGGTTGCTGGTGGAATAGCGAAAGGCCTTATGGGCTATGACTGGGGTGGTAGAAGAAGAAAAGCCTTAGCTGCAGCTAGAAAAAAATTTGAAAAACAAAAGGATGTGTTTAGAGGCTTAGATACAAGTAACGCATACGCAGATATAGAAAACAAGTATAAAGGTATGGAAAACGCTTTTGAAGATCTAAAAGTTAACACTCAACAAGCGGAATTTGAAAAGCAAATGTTTCAGCAATCACAAGCTAATACCTTAGACACTTTAAGAAGCGCCGCTGGTGGAAGTGGTATAGCTGGGTTAGCTCAAGCTATGTCAAATCAAGCAATGACACAAGCTCAAAAAACAGCAGCTTCAATTGGTAAGCAAGAGGCTAAAAACAAATTACTAGCAGCGCAACAAGCCTCTAAAATAGATCAACTTGAAAGGATGGGCGCTGATAAAACACAGCAATTGATAGCAAAAGGACAATTATCCTCTATGCAGATGGAACAAAGTAAACAAAGTACTTTATTAGGTATGGACGCTCAGTCGGTTACTGGAGCTCAACAAGCTGTTCAAGCTGGAAACCAAATGATGATGAGTGGTTTTAGTGATATAATTGGTGGTGTTGGTGACATGCGTACAAATAAAACTGGAATTTTTAGAAATAGATAAACAAAACTACATTATGGCAGCATTCGGAAAAGCAGACATAGGATTAATAAAAGCAACAGCTGGAGCTGAGCAAAGTAAATTTGTTGATGATAACTTAATGACAGGTATGGCTATTAGTGGCTTTGTTGATGAGTTAAATAAAAAAGCAGCCGTTCAAGCTGGTATTCAAGCAGGTATTCAAAAAGATATAGACGACAAGTTTGGAACAACCTCAGCTAATTTACCAACTCAGTTTTCAGACAACTTAGTGGAGTTTGTGCCTGGTATGAAAAATAGCTACGCGGGCGTTAGTGGCAACGACATAATGGGTAAACACAAGAAATCACAAATCTTAACAAACCATGATGATTATTTAGTTGAGGTTGAGGGTTTAGTAGGTACTATTAAGGCCAATGCTGATGGTGATGCTGTTAACGGTGTTGGTCATAATGCTAAAAGTAGTTACTATTTAGATCAAATGAAGGCTGAAAATTACCAAGTTTTTACAGCTTATGATAAAGACGGTAAGCCATCACCAAACGTAGCTGTACCAATGAAAGTAAAACCTAGGTTAGATGGTTTTGAGTTTGAGTACAATGGTACTAAAATGACTTTAGCGGATTTAGAAGGAAAAACGTTTAGCGGAACGGCTGAAGAGTCAGAACTCGCACAGGCCTCCCAAAAAGCTCAAACAGCTTATGCAACAGCGGAGAAAGGATATAACGAGTGGAACTCACTTGAAGATAAGATAGATGGAAGACCTAACCCAGCTAAATATCAAATATATAATTCTAAAACACTACCTAGTAGAGAATCAAACAAAGATAACGCAGCTGCTGAGCTGGGTATATATAATAAAAACGTTGGCTTATTGAAAGGTGATAGCGATCATAACAATATTGCTGATGCTAGTACATATGGTAGTCAGTGGAAAAACCAAGTTGATGGGTATAGTGGCTTAGATTTACAACACACTTTGTTTACAGATGCTAGTGAAGATGAGGTAGACAACGCTTATGGCGATCTATTCGTAAACCAAACGGGTAAAGATCCTAACATGTATAAAAATGATAAGGGCGAGTTTATAACCTTTGCTGTTGGCGGTGTTGTTCATGGCATGCAAAATAGATCTATACAGTACAGCACTGACCCAGAGAGCGAATGGGGTCAACTTCGTGAAGCAGATCAAAAAAAATTATTAGAAATGCACATTAGAGGTGGTCGTACAGATGGTAGTTATAACCCTGATGATAACTCTGATTTCCATAAAGATGGTTACGCTAACTTTATGGGTAAAGTAACTAGAGACGCTGCTTTAATAAAACAAAGAGAGTATTTTGAAAACAAAAGTAGATTTTTTGATAACGGTGATGGCAACCCTATTAACGATAAAGATAGCACGGAAACTAGAAAAATGGAAGCGTTTAGTAATCACAAGTTTAACTCAGCTTTTCCAGAACGTTTACTTGGTGGGGAAAATTTTAATGAAAACCTAACTGCTGGCGGAAGTATCGGAAAAGCACTACTTGAGGAGTTTCCAGAAGCTGATTTATCATTTGTTGGTGGTGGTATGATAGAGATTAAGGGTGTTGAGACGGCGTTTGATTTTACTGGTAATAACAAAAAGCAAGAATTACAGAGATTAAAAGAGTATTTAGCAGAAAACCCTAATTTTAGCGATAGAGAAAATAGTTTAGGAAAAAGCATGAGTAATAGCACTAAAGACGAGGATTGGAAGAAGATGCGAAGAAAAACAAACAAGTACCACGGTTATCAGCCGGTAAAGGAAGGCAATTATTTAGCATTTGAAACTAATATTGGAGGTAGTCCACCTCAAACGCGTACTGTAACCGGACCTTTACAAGTTGTTTCTTACGACGAACAAACCGGCATGTATACAGTTAATGATGAGCATAACATCGAGCACAAAGTAGACGAAGATACTCTTTACCCAAACGGAATATAGTTTATGGCTGAAAAAGTTATAGATAATAAATACTTAATGATTGACGTTATAAAAAGCGAGTATCCTGATATAAACGAACAGGGTATTGCTGCTATCATGGGTAATGTAGAGCTTGAAAGTGCTGGTGGTAAGTTTGGTAGAGAAATTCCTCAAACATACGAGCAGATTTGGAGTAAAGGTAAAAACCTTAGAAGCATGCAGGGAAATATTACCGATTACTACAATAGCATTGGTATAACAGATAAAGAAAAACAAAAAAAAGCGTACAACAAACTAGTTAAAGAAAATCCAGAAAGTGCTCTGGGTGTTGCTTACATGGAGGATCCAGACTCTTCTTTCGCTGGTGGTACCGGACCACTGCAGTTAACAATAGCAGATTACGGTAAACTAAAGGGTAGGGCAAAAAAATTTAAAGCTTTAATGTTAGACAGTGGGTTTGAAGGAACGTTTAGTGAATATATGGGTAAGATAAACGCTGACCCAGCTTTTGGTTTAAGAGAAACCATAAGGTTTTATAAAAAACACGGTTCTAAGAAAAATTGGAGTGTTGACTCGTTAAATAATACCACAGCTCAAAAGCTTGGTGATACGGTTATAAACCCTGGTAGAAAATGGATATCAAGCAAAAAATGGAAAGTTTATCAAAAAGCTGGAAACGCTAGTATTAGAGATTACAATGTAAATTACGCGCCTGATAGATTTGATCGAGGCCTTCAAGAAGAGTACGAAAAATATGCCAACGAAGCTAGTGGCGAGGGTGTTGCTGATGAAAATATTTTATCTTACGAAGATTATTACAAGCAAATTGGGGAAGTAGGATCACCAAGAGCTCGAAAATTAAAAAGAGATTCACTTCAAGGCTTAGGTCCAAGAGTTGTAAAAACTGAAGAAAAAAAAGAAGATGAAGTTGTAGGTAAGGTAGATGAGGATGGGAACCTTATTTTAACACCGATACCTATTGCGCCTGGAACTACTATAAGCGACGAAGGTGAGGTTGATTTTGGTGGTCACATACAAAAACGTAAAGACGAACTTAAGAAAAAAAAGGAAAAAGAAAAGAAAAAGAAAGAAGAGGTTTACCAACCAAAAAAATTAGTACCCTTAGAAAGTTTATCAGACGAAGAAAGAGCTGCTTTATCCAATGAGGAAAGAGAGGCGTATGGATTAGAACCATTAATTAGTGACGAAGAAAAAGCCGCGCGAGATGAAGAGGAGAGATTAAGGTTTGAGAAAGAGAAGGAGGAGGAAATGCTGTACTCTCAACAGCAAGATGAAAAAAGAAAAACCAAGGGCAAGGGCAGAGATAAGAAGGTGGAAACGGTAATGGTAGATAAAGATGGTGATGGTATACCGGATACTATTGATGCGGATGCTGGTGAGCCAACTGGTGGGCCAGCTCCAGAAAACCAACTCACGGTTTCTACTGAAGAACAAGTTGTAATTGACGAGCAAGAGAAAGAAAGTGCTATAGAGACTGTAGAAACAGAAGAGATGGAGGTTCTTGATGCTAATGGTAATATAAAGAAAATAACTGTACCAACTGTAAAAACACCAACAACCCCAACAACTGTAGAAACAGAAGGCGTAACAACGTCTTCAGATGTTGTAGAAGAAAAACCAGAATTAGTTAAACCAAAACTTAAAGACTTCAAGACTTCAAGTGATTATGTAAGGGCTAGGATGAAGTATTTTAAAAGCGTTGAAGATCAGGATGAGTTAGACTTTGATAATGAGTTGGACGACGACGAAATAAAAGAAGTTGTTGATATGGAGCAAAACTCAGCTGTCATAGATGCCTCTAAAAGAAATATATTTAAAACTAATGGTAAAAGTAATATATTTAACAGTATAATTGGAGACATCGACAATCTAGCTAAAGGTATACAGCAAGAATTGAATAATATAACTAAATCAATAAATAACAGAGATTAATGGAAGAAGAAGAAGAAAATAACACTGGTGATCCTGTTTTAATTAATTTTGACGATGATGTTGAGGTTGGTCAAGAGACTGGTGGTGATTTACAAAACCCTGATAATAGAACTGCTCAAGAACAGTACGACGAGGTTCCAGTATCTACTGGTGCTAGCGGACCAACTGTTGATGAAGGTGAAACTGGAGCTATATCAAGGCCTCTTACCGCTGATGCGGAAAAGAAAGAGCTTGAAGAGTTATTAAGCGAGTACGATCAATTAAAAATTGACGAGGCTAATAAACCTGGAAATAAATACGCAGAATACAAATCTATATTTGAAGAAGTAAGTTCTGATATAAACAAGAAGACACTTAAGCTTTTAGCTGTTAAACATGCAGATTTTTTAGATGTGAGCGATGATGGTGTTGTTACGAACAATAAAGGTGAGGTTGTAGAAACAAAAGAAGATTTTATAAAAGCCACGGGTTTTGGTGCTGGTGATATTATTTACGACAATGCTAGTGAGCAATTTAAGAACGAAGAGTATTATCATTTTAAAAGCACTATAGAACAAGCTAATGATGCTTGGGAATATCTTAAGAGTAGCTACAAAACTGAGACTGGTAATTTAGTAAGTTCTCTTCTTTATCAAGGTGAGTCTGAAACTTTAGATTTTGGTAAATTTGAAGAGGAAATGAAAATAGCTGTTTTCAACTTGGTAGCGGGTGACAAGATGATGTCTCTTGCGGCTGAGGGTGGCGCAGATAAAGATTTTTCATTTGACTGGAAAAAGCTACCATTCCTTGGTGAGACGATGAGTCTTCAAGAAAAAGAATTGCTAATAAAAGAAGCAAAAGGATTGGTGCTTCAAAATCAAATGAAAATTCAAACTTCTGCCGCAAACAATTTAAAAGTACTTGGTGATGATTTTGAGATTAAAAAGAAAAACTTAGAAAACAATTTTAACACTTTTACCGACCTTGCAGAGAGAAACCAACAGGCTATTAACGATCTTAATAAAAGACATGGAACTTGGGGCTACGACAAGCAGGGTAATATAAGGTTTATTAGCTATGGTAAAAGTTGGTCTGAAGAAGATAAAGCTAGTTTAATAGAAATAAATGCTAATGCAAAACAACTAAGCACTGATAAGGTAAAATTAGCTATAGAACGTGGTGAGGTTTTATCTTTACAAGAAACATATAACGATAGCGCTAAGGATTTAAACAATACAACTGAGGATTTATTTAACCGATTCTTATTTAATGGTGTCGATGACTTCGGCCCGGCTTTTAGGCAAACTCGTTTTGCAAACACATATAATGATGCGCTACGCGCATCAAACCCGTACATGGGACCTGTTTTAGATGTTGTATCTACTTTTGTTGATGGTTATGCTAGGTATCGAACGGCTTCAACTGTAGTTAGAGGCCTTGCAAACGTTCCCGCTTTAATCGCTGGAACTGTAGTTGGGACTTTAGATTATATGACTGATATTTCTCAGACAGGAAAAAAATACAACAGAAAGAAACCTAGTGCTTGGTCAGAGGGTGAAAGTGCTCCCTTTATGAGTGATATGTTTAATGGCTTACTAAGTATAGCAGACAAAGGTATAACGCCAGTTTCTAGTGACGCAAGTGGTAAGTTAACTAAAGTTGGTTATAAATCAACATCAGAAAGTTGGTTAGGTCAATTTTGGGACGAAACACTTGGTGAGGGTAGTAATTGGAATTTATACTCTGGTACAAAAGCAATTGGAGAGTTACTTCCTTATGTTCTAGCTTTAAGACAAGGCATAGGTAATATAGATGTTAAGCATTTTGGTAGGCAAAGAAAACTTTTAGGTTACACTAAGTCTATTGATAATAAATTTGGTAAAACCCTAATGAGCTCTTTGAGTAAGGGTTTTGTTGGTACTAAAAGGTTTACCGGTATAGTTGAGATGGTAAAGGTTAACCAAAGAATGACACTACTAGATAACGTTGCTGATGGTAAGGCTAGGGGTATGGAGGATTTTGAAGCATTTGCTTATGGTAACTTTTTATCTTTTGCAACTGGTATTAGCCAGTCAATAATGCCTGATTACATGTGGTTTAACACTTCTGGTGGTAGAAAGATTAAAGACGCTTTGGTTAAAAAATTAATATCTGGACAAGCTATAGATAAAATAGCTACTAGAAACGCCGTGAACACTGCTTCAAAACAATTTGCAAAAAACTTTTTTAAAGAGCAACTTGAGGAGCAGGTTGATGTTGGTTTAGGTGACGTTGTTAAAACGATGTTTATAGCAGGTCATTCTCCAGACATCCTTAAAGTAGGTGTTCAAGCAGAACTAATAAGAGGTACAACATTGTTAGCCGGTGGTTTAGGTAGCGTGCAAGCTGCTAGAACACACAAGACTGTTAGGTCAATGACTAATAGAGCTTATTACAATCAAGGTGTTGATATAATAATTCAAGCTCAAAACCAAGTAAAGGCATTAGAAAGTAAAATCACTACACTTAGTAAGTCAGCTAAAGACACAAAGCTTAAAGAACTTCTTGAACAAGACGTAGCTGCTCTTCAGCAGAATATAGCTGACGGTAGAGATAGATTAAGAGCTATAAACGCCGCGCCAAAACAGGTTACAGACGCACAAATAGATTTATTAATACAGAAAAATAAATTAATAGACGAGAGAAGTAAGCTTAATAAAAAAGATAAAGCTTTAGTTGCTGGTGATTTAGAGCTCATAAATAATCAAATGGCAGAACTAGATGCCAAGATACAAGAAGCAACACCTGTAAAGTACTCAGAAAGCGTTATGAAGGCTATGCTTAAAAACGCTAAACGTTTGGCTAAAGGATTAGATATTCCTTTTATTTCGCTTGACGAAAGCAACTATGATAAAGCTGTAGAGGAAGAGATTAGAGTAAGAAATGAGTTCAACAAAAAGATTGACGATGAAATAGCTCAAATTGATGGATCAACACCAGAAGGGAAAAAGAAAATAACTCAATTAGAAGCAAGAAAACTAATAATACCAACTTTTGAAGATCCAGGTATAATATCCTACGATCACGTAAGCGGAAAACATCGTATAGTAATAAACGAAAAAGCAGCCAAGGATAGTCACAATGAGGGCGTTGCTTTACATGAGCTTTTCCACGCGGTATTGTTTCAAACTATTCAAAATTCACCTGGTAAAGTGAAGGGTTTATCATATATGATGAAGCAGGAGCTTTTAAAAAATCCTGATAAATATAGTTATGTATTAGGTAAGTTTGATCAATATAGCTACACAGAAGGTATAAACACAATGTCTTTTGACGAGTTGTTTACCGTGTTTTCAGAAGCTATAGTACAAGGTGATATAAGAATTGAATCTACTATAGGATCTAAGATTAGTGATTTTATAAGACGTTCTCTTAGAGAGGTTGGTATTAACTTTACGGTATCAGGACCTGATGGTATGATAAAGTTTATAAGAGACTACAACAGCGAGGTTATGAGAGGTAGAAAAAACTTTAGCCGTGGTATGCAGAAGATAATGGATAGCGGTTTAAAGATTAATGTTAGTAAGGAATATATACAGCAAGCTGAGCAATTAGAAAAAATTATGATTCTTGCTGGAAAGAATAGAAAGTTTGCTAGAGAGATGGGTCTTGAACGTGAAGATGGTAGTTTACCAACTGTAACTGAAATGTTTGGAAGAGAAGGTGAGGTTAAATCTGATAAAACAACTTATACCACTAAGGATGATAATGGTGAAACCGTAACTATTACAGTGAAAACGCTTGCCGATGGAAGCAGAGAAGTATCTTATTTTCTTGGAGAAGCTAAGTTTGAAAATAGATACAAAACAGAAAACTTTAAAAAAGATAACACTTTAACCGATGAAGAAATTATTAAAAATGTTGTTGCTGGAGAAGGAGAGGCTATCAACAAGGAGTCGGAAGTTAAAAAGCCAAAGACGCAATCAACCTCAAGGTCTATAAAAACCAAAGCAACAACTACTAGTGTTTACGATCAAAAGAAACTAGTAAGCGATTTAAAACTAAAAGACAGTACAGCTAAAATCGTTGAGGAAAATGCTAAGATAAGAGAACTTATATTAGAAGAAGGTATAAAAGGTAAGGGTGGTAAAATAGTCGCATCTGAAGACTTGCAAGATAGACTTGTTGAAAACAACTTAGCATTAGCTGTTTCATTAGGTACGTTTGCCGCTCAAAACCCAAATATAATGGGGTTGGAAGTTGGTAAAAGGGTTAACGCTGATCAATTTATATCTGGTTATTACATGGAGTTAAGCAAGTTAGCTGGAACTTACGATGCCTCGGTAAATGAATTTGGTCAATACCTAAACACTATACTACCTTTAAGGTATGGTGATATATTAGCCGCTGAAAAAGCTGGTGCAGTTGAAGGTTCTGTAGGCTTAGATGCCGCTAAAGAAATAGAAAGCGATATAGATGAAAACCTAACTCCAGACGAGGTTATCGTTGGACCAGAAGTAGACACGGCTGAAAGATTTGGTATAAAAGAAGAAACAAAACCTTTTGTTGACAAGCTACTTAAAAAAGTAAGAAAGCTAGAAAGCTTAAGAGTAAAAATATCAGAAAAGTTTGATGGAAAGACGGCTAAGGAAATTGCCATATTAGAGTCTCAAGGTGTTAATGATCTTGAATTAAGCACTATAACTGTTAAGCAAGCGCCTAACTTACTTTATGAATTTACCTCTAAGCTATTTGGTATTGATCAAGATAAGTTAAATCCTAAAAGCACAAAATGGTTAGCAAACCTTAGAAAAGATAATAAAAGAGGTACCAACGAAGTAAGGGCAGCTCAAAGAGCTGTTGTTCAAAACGTACAACTAATATTATCCACAATATTTAACGAAGGCCATACTAAGGCGCATAAGTCTTCTGGTATGCCTAATAGTTTGCTAAAGTTTGGCTACAATAAAAGTTCTAAAAGAATAAAAAATAGCTGGCCTCAATACAAAAAACCTAACTTATCAGAAAAAGATTTTTTAGAGTTTGTTGGTGTATACAAAGTTAAAGGTAAATATGAGTTTAAGGTTGATAGAAACACTGGAACCAAGTTGCTAGCAGTAGCATCCATGGTCGATAGAAACATGAGCCTGCAAGCTATAAATGAAAACTTAAAAGAGAATGGAGACATAACAGCTCAAGTTAGAGTTGCTTTAGAAGATGGTATGTCTAAATCTAGTAAATCTATATTTTATATAGACAATTTAAAGTACCAACCCCTTATACAAGAAAAATTACCTTCAATAGCTTTAAAAATAGATGTGGCTGATATATCTAAAGGCAAACTTAGTATGGACGCTATAAATAAAATTATAGCAGACGAGTTTATAGACACAGAAATGGGTAGAAAAAACGGTATGATATTTGCTAAACAGTTAACCGGTAAAGCGGGTATTATTGCTAAGTATGCTGAAAGAGTAGATAGAGCAGGTCCAATGGAAAAGAAGCTTGATGTTTTCTTAAGCGAGCAATTAGAAGAGACCGCTTTATTTGAAGGGCTTTTAGAAAAACTAAAAATTAATGTTAAGAAAAACGCAGATCTTTACACGGTAAAGACAATGCAAAACGCTAGATCGAGAGTAGGTCAGTTTGTTACGGATGTGTTGTTAGATGAGTATAACAATAGTAAAAAAGATAAAGCTGCTAAAAAAAGATTGTATGAGCAAATCTTTATGCTGATGCAGCAGCATGTTACCGCTGCTAAGGCTAGTGATGGTAGCGTTTGGTTTGTAGACGGTACAAACGAAACTGAAGACGCTTATTATCCTGAAAATAAAGTTTACACAAAAGATACAGAAGAAAACAAAAAAGGAGACAAACATCCTTTAGCAGGTAAAAAAATAGAAAAAGGTGGTACTTTAAGGTACCAGTTGTTTGGTTCAAAACAACGTTCTTCTGTGGATTTTGCAAAATTTATCAACACATTTTTAGAGGGAACAGGTATTAAAATAGGCTTAACACCTGCTGAAAATAAGGCTATTAAAAATAAGTATGGCGTGAAAGCTTTAGCACCACAAAAGTCTAGCAGTGTTATAAATAGTTTGGTAAAAAACACGTTTAGTTACATCGACAGGTATAATGAAGCTATGTTAGCTAGAGAGTTAACTAAGAAACAAGTTTTGTTTTATGCTGAAAACAAAATGATACCAAAGAACGAACTAGCCGTTCACATGATGACGTTTGGTAGTAACATGGGTACTGTTTCAAGAAGAGCAGCTTATGTATATGGTATACAAGAAGGTTTGTTAAGCAACGGTATAAGCGGTGATTATGTGTATAGCAAATTAAGTGAGATAGGTAAAAAGCTTGAGTTTGAACACGGTAAACCACATTTAGCCACTATAATGGATTTACTTAAAATTGGTCTGAGTAAGAAAAGTGCTGAAAATAAAAACACTGCCATGGACGAGGTTTTTGTTGATTATGAGGTTAATATCATAACAAAGAAAATGGATGGAACCTTGACGTCCTCTGGAGTTAAGAGCAGCATGTATCCAGGTTATATTTTAGGAAAAGCACAGGGTTGGGCACAAAGACTTTACAACGAGTTAAACTTTGGACATCCAGATGTTGGTGCTATATTGAGCTTGTCTGGTGACGGAAAAACTATAGGTGGAGCACATAGTAGAATAACAAAATCTAAAATACTACCTAAATCCGCAAAGTCTATAAAGACTGATTTAAAAATTAACAAAGGTATAAAAGCAGCTAGATCAATTAAATATACTAATAATCCTAAAGGCATTACTGTTTTAGATTTTGACGATACGTTAGCTACAAGTAAATCTTTAGTTATATCAACATCACCTGAAGGTACGGTTAGAAAGCTAACAGCTGAAGAGTTTGCTACCGAAGGCGCTGACTTACTAGATCAAGGTTGGAAACATGATTTCTCAGAGTTTAGTAAAGTTGTGGATGGTAAAGTTGCATCGCTATTTAATAAGGCAATGAAACTACAAGGTAAGTTTGGTCCTGAAAATATGTTTGTACTAACAGCAAGACCCGCTGATTCTGCTCCAGCTATATTTGAGTTCTTAAAAGCTAATGGTTTAAATATACCATTAAAAAATATTACTGGTCTAGCAAACTCTACGCCAGAAGCTAAAGCACTTTGGATGGCTGAAAAAGTTGGCGAAGGTTATAACGACTTTTACTTTGCAGATGACGCTTTACAAAACGTACAAGCTGTACAGAACATGTTAGATCAATTTGATGTTAAGTCTAAGATTCAACAAGCTAAAGCGTCTCGTAGTATTAAGTACAATCAACAGTTTAATGAAATATTAGAAGAAACTACAGGTGTAGAATCTGAAAAAAGATTTTCAAGAGCAAAAGCAAAAATGAGAGGTGAGGACAAGGGTAAGTATAAAATATTTATCCCACCATCTGCAGATGATTTTATTGGCTTGCTATATTCGTTTTTAGGTAAAGGTAAAAAAGGTGAAGCAGATTTTAAGTTTTTTAAAGAAGCTTTGATAGAACCTTTGAATAGGGCTTATATTGAATTAAACATGGCTAGACAATCTATAGCTAACGATTACAAAAAACTTACTAAAGCTTTTCCAGAAATCAGAAAAGCATTATACAATAAATTACCTGGAACAGAGTTTACCACTGGTGATGCGATGAGGGTTTATCTTTGGGACAAGGCTGGTTACAACATACCTGGACTATCAGCGTCTGATCAAAACGCTTTAGTTCAAAAAATAAATGAAGATCCTGATTTAAAAGCATTTGCGGATACAGTTGGCATTATATCTAGAGTAGAGGATGGTTATGTTAGACCTAATGATGATTGGCAGGTTGAAGATATAAGAGTTGATTTAATGAACGCTATGCAAAATGTTCATAGAAAGGTATTCTTTCAACAATTTTTAGAAAACGCAGGTATAATGTTTTCTAAAGAAAATCTAAATAAAATAGAGGCTATATATGGCTCTAATTTTAGAGAGGCGTTGGAGGATATGTTATATAGAATTGAGAATGGAACCAACAGAAGCTTTGGTAGTAACAGGTTGGTAAATAGATTTATGAACTTTATAAATGGCTCTATAGGTACAACAATGTTCTTTAACTCTAGATCAGCGGTACTTCAAACTTTATCTACTGTAAACTTTATAAATTGGAAAGAAAATAACCCTTTGGCTGCTGCAAAGGCGTTTGCTAATCAAAAGCAGTTCTGGGCTGATTTCTCTATGATATTTAACTCTACTTTCTTAAAACAAAGAAGAGCTGGTTTAAACATAGATGTTAACGCTAGTGAACTTACAGATTTTGTAACAAACTCTAAACAGCCAGTTAGGTCAGCTATAAATTGGCTACTACAAAAAGGTTTTCTACCTACGCAAATGATGGATAGTTTTGCTATAGCTATGGGTGGGGCTTCTCATTATAGAAACAACGTTAACAGACTATTAAAAGAAGGCATGACTTTAAAAGAGGCTGAAGAACAAGCTTTCTTAGATATGCAGGAAATTGCTGAAGAAACACAACAGTCAGCTAGGCCAGATAAAATATCTCAACAACAAGCTTCTGTTTTAGGTAGACTTATATTAGCGTTTCAAAACACACCAATGCAGTATACTAGATTAATTAAAAAAGCTATTTTAGATTTACAAGCAGGTAGAGGTGATGCAAAAGCACATATATCAAGAATAATTTACTATGGAGCTATACAGAACGCTATATTCTATAGTTTACAAACAGCTTTGTTTGCTATGATGTTTGGTGATGATGATGATGAAGAGTTTATTGATAAGAAAACAGAAAGAGTTGTTCATGGTAGTATGGACAGTATTCTTAGAGGTATGGGTGTTGGTGGCGCCGTGGTGTCTACGGTTAAAAATATGATTAGAGCTATAGTTGATCAGCAAGGCAAGCCTAGAAACAGAAGGGATGAAGGCGCTGTTTTAATGGAGTTTTTAAATTTATCTCCACCCATAGGTATTAAAGCTAGACAAATACAGAGCGCTAGTAAAACTTTAAACTGGAACGAAAATAAAATAAAAAACACACCTTTATATAGTTTAAACAACCCAGTGTGGGAAGCAGGTTTTAATTATACGCAAGCGTTTACAAATGTACCTTTAGCTAGATTACATACTAAGGTTAATAACTTGAGAGAAGCTGCAAACAATGATAACCAAGCTTGGCAAAGAATAGCATTGTTTTTAGGTTGGTCTAAATGGAACCTAGGTATTAAAGATAAGAAGTCAAAAAGCAAGAGAAAAACCAAGAAAAAACAAAGAGGGGCTTTTGGAGGTTTAAGAACGGCTGGATAGTTAAACAATTCAAAAAATAAGTGATAATAAAAAGATGGTAAGAAAACTAATAATACTGCTATTGTTTATATCTAATATAACAGTAGCACAAACAATTGGAAACATTGACGTTAAGAGCCTTTTAAAGTATTCTACTTTTTACACTGCTGTTAATGGTGGAACATCACTTTCAGATGTTGATATATTCTCTGTAGATAACGGATTATCTACACAGACCGTATCAACTCCTTATGATTATAATTTTACCATAGGATTACGTAAGATTGCAAGGTTTGGCTATGAAAACAAGGCTCAAACATTTTACGATGGTACGGAATCTAATTACAGTGATGCGGCCACTGTTGGTAAAGTTAAGGGAGTTGAGTATTTGTTTGAAGTTGATTACAAAAGGCAGGAAGGCGTTGACTACATGGATCAACATCACTTTGTTAGATTTAGTTCTGACGACGGTTGTCCAGATGAGTTGTGTATAAACTTTTTTGCTTTAAAGATAGAATATTTAGAAGATGGATTTGCTGATATTAGATATTTTGAAGCATCGGAAAGATACAGACATCGCAAGGGTAAAAACTTATCTTGGAATGTTGGGTTAACACATAGACTTGCTGAGCCTTATGGTTATAACGCTTTAGACGAGTGGATGTTAGATAATGGTGACTTACATTATACGTACTTAGCTTTACAAGAAGGCTATACGGTAGATGTGTATAGCAACGAATACTACTCTCCTTCTGGAGAACTTGTGGCTACTAGCGCCGAGGTTTGGGAGGCGGTTGTAGTACCTCAAGTACTAGCTAATTACACTGAAAAGAAAAGAAACGAATTAAAGAAAACTATACAACATTCATTTGTTGTTGGTTTTGATTACTATAAGTACTCTAAGAAAACATGGATGCATGCTTGGGGAAGTTTAATGCCTTATCATTATGATGATGGTAGTGAGTTTAGTTATCACAACTATGTTGATGGTCAATGGTACGATTATTCTGGTGGATTGATATACGGAATAAAAGTAAACAAAAACTTAGGATACTTTGTAGAAGGAAAATACAATAAGTACTGGAACAGAGAATGGTACGATTTTAAATTAGGATTAAACTACACGATTTTTTAAATGGCAAAAGAGTTAAACGAAGACACAGGTTTTGTACTTAGTGTAAAAACATTAATAGCTATAGGATTCGCTATGGCAACTTTAATAAGTATGTGGTTCATGTTGCAAGCAGATATTGCTGAGGCAAAAGAACTGCCAGTTATACCGCCAGATGAAGTAACTCGTATGGAGTTTAATATGAAAGATCAAATGATCCGTAATACTATAATGGAAACAAAAAAAGACGTTGACGAGATAAAAGAAACATTAGATAAGATAGAGGACAAATTATACAATAGATAATGGAAACAGAGGAAATAGTTTGGCAACAATACGTTATGTATCTACTTGTAATGGTGTTTGTGTTTTTTGCCAGCACTGCTTTTGGTCAAATACAAGTAACTCAGTTTAATGCTGGTTGGAATAGCGCTAATGATGTTGCTTGGGTTCATAAGTTATCTGATTGTAAAACTATAGGCTATTCAGATATAGCCACAGATACAGAGGCACAAACAAAACATAAAATAGCTGTTGTACCAACTATTATAATATTTAAAGACGGTGAAGAGGTTGCTAGGTTTCAAGCTGATCTTAGTTTTAAGATGGTGGCAACAAGAGAAGAAGTACAAGACGAAATAGATAATCAATTAATGAGTGACTTTTAAAAAAATAGATATGAAAAAAACATTTTGTAAACTTATAAGGAAAATAACTTTTGGTAAAGTATGTCTTGGATGGTGTGCTTGTAAAATAAAGTAGTATGCCTGGTAGCGAGATGCAAAATAGTATGTTCAAAAAAACTAGAGGATACGTTCAAGAAAATAATCCTTTTGCTGTTACTAGTTGTGGTCGTAGAAGAAATACTGGTCAATCTATTGTTGAAAGCGATTCACCGTTAGAAAAAAGATTAAGAAAAACTACAAAAGGTAAAGGCCGTAACTTTAGAACAACTAAGGAAGGTGCTGGGATGACTTCTAAGGGAGTTAAAGCTTATAGGCGTAAAAACCCAGGGAGTAAACTAAAAACAGCTGTTACAGGTAAAGTTAAACCAGGTAGCAAGGCAGCTAAAAGAAGAAAATCATTTTGCGCTAGATCCAAAGGTTGGACAGGTGAAAGGGGTAAAGCGGCTAGAACAAGATGGAGATGTTAAAGGATTTTAATATATCAAGCTTTAAAAAAATGAAGCCACCAAGTGATAATTCTATTACTACTAAAAATGAAATAAAAGAATTACAAAAAATACCTATAAGGGAGAAGTTTATTAACGAAATGGACAATGGCGAAAAATTGTTTACTAAAATTGTAGGTAAAGATCCTTTAATAGGTAAGTTAATATCAAAATCTTTAGTTATAATAAATAAATTAAAAAAACATTTTAACAGGCCAAGACCAGCTGTGTTAGCAAAAAAACTAGGCATAGAGCTTAAAGATATAAAGTTAAAATCAATGGACTCACCAGCATACCCGTCTGGTCACGCAACACAAGCAACTTTATTGTCTTTAGTTTTATCTGATAAGTATCCAGAAAAAGAAAATAAATTAAAAAAACTAGCTAGAGATATAATTCATAGTAGACAAGTAGCACACACTCACTACAAATCAGATAATCTGATGGGTGAAAAATTAGGAAAACAAATGTATAACCATATTAAAAACAAAATATAATGGCAATGGAAAAAAAATCAGCTGCAAAAAGAATGACTAAAGCAGCTCCAACAAAAAGAATGATTAAAAAATCTCCAACAAAAGCAATGAAACCTTCTGCTTTAAAAGCAATGGGTAAAAAAATGTCTGCTATGATGAAAAAACTATCACCAGGGGAAAAAAGAGCAATGTTGGCTCAAATAAGAAAGTCATAAACAATGAGTAATCAAAAACTCAAAAAAATAGTTAAAGAGCTTAAAAGCGCTAGTAAAATGCACGCTAGTCAAGCACAAAGAATTGGTAGTTTAATTAAAAAATCACCAGCACTTTTAAAGCTATCCGCATCTTGTAAAGCTGCCGCTAGAAAAAAGTTTAAAGTGTATCCTAGTGCTTACGCTAATATGTGGGCTTCAAAGACACAGAAAAAAGGCAAGTGCTAATGAGTTTTACAATGCGATCTCCTTTATCTAAAGTTAGAAAAGTTAAGGCCAAAGGCGGTGGTACTAAAAAAGTATGCCTACCTAAAGCTAAGATTGCTAGTATGAGTAAGGCTGAAAGGCAAAAGGTTATCAACGCTAAAAGATCAGCTGGATCAAAAGGTAAATACAAAAGATCTAGCAAGAGCAATGTCAAGGGAACGAGTAGCGGTGGTAGCTTAAAAACTTGGGTTAAGCAAGACTGGAGACAAGTTGGTAATCCATCTAAAAAATGTGGTGAAAAATGAAAAAAACAGCTTTTAAATTAAAAGAAGTAAACTCACCTATGAAGTGTTGGAAAGGATATAGAAGAAAACCTGGCACTAAAAAAGGTGCTAAAGGTAGCTGTTACAAACCAGGTAAAAAGAAAAATAAATGAAAAAACTACTACTAATACTACTGCTTCCTGTGCTATCGTTTAGCCAAACGTTAGTGCCTTCTTCTGTGCATATATATTTAGATCAATATATGTCAGAAACTTCTTGGGATATTAAAGATACAGCTGGCAATGTAGTTGCGGCTGATGGGCCTTATTATAATGCTGTAAATTATCAATCAATGATAATTCCAGTTATGTTACCTGAGGGCAATTTAACATTTACAATATACGATAGCTATGGTGATGGCCTCGCTGGAGCTCTCTGGGGTGGTCTAGACGGATCTTATTACGTTAAGCAATGTAATGATACCCTAGTATTCGGAGACGTCCCTAATTTCGGTTTTGATACGGCACATGCTTTTGGCTCAGACGCTTGTCCACCCGTCCTTGGGTGTATGGACCCAGCGTATGTTGAGTTTAATCACTTAGCAGATACAGACGATGGTTCATGCACTGTTTTAAAAATATTTGGTTGTACTGATTCTATAATGTACAACTACGATCCAAACGCTAACACAATGGCGTTGATACCTAATTGTGATTATGTGCTTACATTAACTGATTTAATAGGTGATGGTTGGCAAGCTTCTTATTTAGAAGTAAAACAAGATACTAATACGTGGTACTATTCTATAGATACCGCTTTATATACACAAGACTTTATAATAAACTTAAAATCACCTATGCCAGTAGAGTTTAAGTTTTTTATTACACAACAAGCAGCTTTAACAGCTTCACATTGTGGGTTTAAACTAACAAACCCTTTAGGTGATGTTATGATAGAAGTTTTAGCTCCATTTATACAACCTATGTATAAATACAAAACAGGCACATACTGTGGTAACCTATGTATTGATAAAACTTTTGGCTGCATGGATCCGCTAGCGATTAACTACATAGACACTGTAAACACAGATGATGGTAGTTGTTATTATTTACCTGGTTGCACTAACTCTTCTTATTTAGAATACTACACTCAAGGGTTTGCAGCTGACTATAACAATGGTGACTGTCAAACAGAAGCTATTTGGGGTTGTACAGATTCAACATCTTTTAACTATGACATAATAGCAAACATTGATAACGGTGGTTGTATACCTGTTATATTAGGATGTATGGAGTCTTTAGCATTCAACTTTAATCCACTAGCAAACACACCTGACACTTGCGTTCCATTGATATATGGTTGTACAGATCCGACTATGTTTAACTTTAGCTCTATTGCTAATACAGACGACGGTGGTTGTGAGCCTTACGTTTTTGGATGTACTGACTCTATAATGTTTAATTATAACCCTTTAGCAAATAGTGATAATAGTTCTTGTATACCTTTTATATCTGGCTGCACGGATCCTTCTATGCTCAATTACAGTCCATCAGCAAACACGGAGGATTTTAGTTGTATTGCTTATATTTATGGGTGTATGGATAGTACCGCTCTTAACTTTGATCCACTTGCTAACACGGATAACAACTCGTGCGTTGAGGTCATTATGGGTTGCATGGATCCAAATGCGTATAACTATGAATCAATTGCTAATGTTAACGACTCTGTATCTTGTTTGTATGACGCTAATTGTTTTACTGGTCCTGGAATCCCTTATTGGTTAAACGACCCTTGCTATGCTTGGGTTATTTCAGTAGATGATTACTGTTGTGAAAACGAATGGGACGCAATATGTCAAGCAACTTACAATTACTGCGATGGAACTTGGTCGGGGCCATTGTTAACAAGAGTACAGACTAAAAAAGAACTAATAATGATTACTGATTTATTAGGTAGAGAAACAAAAGAAATTAAAAACCAACTTCTATTTTACATTTACAATGATGGTAGTGTAGAGAAGAAAACAATAAAACAAAAATAATATGGCAACACTAATTCCAACATTAACTTTATCTAGCACAGATGCTACTACTGATTTATTAAACTTTTCTATAACAGACAGTTTAAACATTACTCAAGACGTAGTTGGTCCTAGTAAAATTAAACTAACTACAAGTGATTTAGAAATTGGACCAACAAGTTATGGTAAAAGTTATGTTTATCTTAAAAACACCGACGATACTATAGCTATAAATATAGAAATTACAGATGGTAATTCTGCATTCCAATTAGCGGCTGGAGAGTTTGCTTTTTTTCCTTGGACTGGAACATGTGGTATAGTGGCGTTCTCAGCTTCTGGTACACCTTACTTAGAGTACGCTATATTTGAAGCATAAAAATAATTAATTAATAAAACAAAAACAACATGGCAACAACAGCACAAATAAGTATTACTAGCGCAGACCTAATGCCTGGTAGTGCTTTAAATATAACTGCTAGCACAACATTGACAAAAGCTGGAGTAACTGCTGATTTAGATCAAAAAGAATCAGGTGTTATAAAACTAGTTTCGGGTACTGAATATAGATTAGGTCCTTTAGCTACAGAAATGGCAGGTGATGCTCACGATATAGCAAGTTATCTTTACGTTCACAACAAAACCACTGAAGATGCTACTTACTACGTAGACTGGGGTATTCACGAAACAATGATAGGTAGATTATACGCAGGCGACTGGATGTTTATTCCTTGGAATGCATCTGATGACGGCGCTGAAATAGAAATAGAACCACAAGGTGGTACTAATATAATTGAATACTGTTTATTTAACAGCGACGTTATACTACCAACAGCAGCTTCATAGTAATTAAAAATAAATAAATAAATAAATAAATATGGCAACAATAAATGCAACCGCTACCATTAACAGTGATATAGCTAGCTATCCAATCACTATCAGTGGCGCGATGACAATGACTAAAAGCGCTAACCCGTCTGTTGGTTTAGAAGAAACTACTGGTTTACGTACTAAAAAGTTTACAACTACAACCGCAGCTGTAATCGTTGAGCACGATGAGCTTACTGACGATAAAGCACACAAAGTATATATAAGAAACGCTAGTGGAAGTAGAGCTAACTTTTTCTATGTGGCTTACAACGCTTCTGCAGCAGCGGCTGGAACTGCAGAAACTATAGGTAAGTTATACGGTGGAGACTGGATGCTTATGCCCTATGATGGGAATGTTAATATAACCGTGGCTTCTTCTACTGCAACTGAAACTCAGATGTTGGAGTATATGGTATTTGCTGATGGAATCGTAGCTGCTAAAGGTTAGAATAAAACATGGCAACTTTACATCATAATATAAGTGGCGAGTTAACTCAAGAGCTATTGGCTCCTGGTGATGGTATCAATGTATCTAAGATATCTTTAACTAATACGCAAAAAGTTAGTTCTTGTAAAGTAGACTTATTTATAAAAAAAGCTCTAAAAGGAAAGTTTTACCTCTTAAAAGGGGTGGAGCTTCCTATAGGGGCAACACTAATATACGATAACGTAAAGTTTAGTAATATTGCTAATGAGTTTGGCTTATACATTAAGTTAACCGATGGTCCTACTTTTACACTTACCGGCTCTATAGATCCAGCGGCAAGTGCGGTTGTACCTGGAGTAAACACTTTGTTTTTATCAGAAGTATCTATAGGAGATGAGATTGTAGTTAGTTCAGAAACAAGAACTGTATCAGCAATAGCGTCTGACACTTCGTTATCAGTAACCGCAGCCACAACAAATACAGCTAATGATACTTCTCCGGATTGCAACCCAACAGCTTTAGTAGACGTGATAATAAACTAATATGAAGTTTATAGGACAGTACATACAAGGTTTTATAGCTAGGTTTAGGAACGACGTTTATTTAGAAGATATAGATACTGGCACTATAGCTAGTGGTGGCAACTTAGGTTTAGACTCTAATAACAAAATTGTAAAAGCAACGGAAACTACTGGTGATATAACTTCTGTTTTGGCTGGAACCGGTTTAAGTGGTGGTGGTGCTTCTGGTGACGTAACATTAAGCGTTGGAACTGCTAGCGCGGCAGATAGAGGCATTGTTGAATTAGCTACAACTGCTGAAACAACAACAGGGACAGATACAGCTAGAGCAGTTACTCCTGATGGTTTAAAAGATGGTTATCAAGGAAGCACAAATGTAGTAACCGTTGGAACAATTTCAACTGGAGAGTGGAGAGGAACGGCTATTAACGCTGCTTATTTAAATGGTCAAAGTGGAACAAATACTG
>Ga0209194_1000278_pt1 | contig 44727 bp, 46 predicted proteins | sample COGITO_mtgs_1004_FD_184787 | JGI IMG/M metagenome (GOLD analysis project Ga0209194, IMG submission 184787) | Pelagic marine microbial communities from North Sea - COGITO_mtgs_100413 (SPAdes) (version 2) | ecosystem: Environmental > Aquatic > Marine > Epipelagic ... | reverse complement strand
TCAAAGATATTGAGCAGGGCCGCGGCGCAGGCATCGCGCCCGGTTAGCTCGTAGTAGTCCTGCCGAATAATCGCCAGCAGTTGCTTGGGCGGATGGGCAATGCAAGATTCGCGGCTCATGAGCGTTCACCTTTGATGTCATCGTTTGCAGGAACAAAGAGATCGCCAAACATGGCCTGTAAGTAGACCTCAGAAACGGCCCGGTCTGTGACGCCGTTTTGCAGGAGAAAAAGCGATAGGGCGCTGCTGAGGATACGCGCTTGCGTCCAGTCAGGGTGCTGTTCAGCGAAGGTTGTGAGATGCTGCGTCAGCGGTCTAGGCAGCTCCTCAGAAAGAAGACTCAACATGGTAATGACCTGGTTTGAAGGTGGAATAGTTTGAAGATGGAATAGTTTGAAGGTGGAATCAAAAAGCAATCGAAACTGTCAGCACCGGGTGGTGCTGTTCGAGCCGCGAAGCGAGATCTGCTGAATCGCGCTCAGTCGTGATTTGTTCAAACGCGTTTGAACATAACAAGTGTTCTGTTCTCTGGCCAAGAGGACAGCAGCTAGCGCCCTAAGCCCTAGTGCTGTCGTCTGTTTAGTGCCGCTATTCGAGCTTGAAGAACGCCACCCCCCAGTCGCCTGCTTGGCCAATCGGCTGGCCTGCTGGGGTTTGCTCACCGGGATAGCAGACCGCCAGGTTGCGCACCTCACGCGCGGCAATGCGAGCGTCAACAGGCGCGGCCACTGCGGTCTCTCCAAACGAGCCGTCCTTGCACTGAATGCGGGCAGCGAACTTGAGGGTGACGTCATCGCCTGCTTCGGCAAAGAGCACCTGCTCCGCGCCGAGGTAGGAAGCGTCAAGGGCAATGAGGTCGGCCTGTCGCATCGCCTCCGCTGTCTTCCGTCTGGCCTGTTCAGCCGCTTGGGTAGTGAGAGTTTGCGCTCTGGCTTCCGCGTCAAGCCGGAGCTGCTGCGCCTGCAATCGTGCCTGCTCAGCGGCGCTAAGCGCGGCCTGAGTCTGTTGCACTTTTGCTGTTAGCAGCACGCTCGCCAGGCGCTCAGAGCCGAGCGTATCCCAGAGGACATCTTGAGCGTGTGTGGCGGCTGGTTGGCCAGTCATCTCAACTGCCGCCTTCACCGCAACTGGCTGCACCTGCGTCTGCGCTGGTATCCATAGCCCAGCGGCAATCGCAGCCACCTGAGCCGCGCCGCACAGTAGCGACAGCCATCGCCCGCGCCGTTTGCCCAGGCGCGCAGGCCGATTAAGTGCATCGGGCGTCGTGACGTTTGCAGCTGCAATTCCAGGTGCCGGTGAGCAGGGCGTCAGGTAGGGAAAAAGCGTCGTACGAGTAGTGTTAGCGTCAGGGAAAGTCGCCACCATGATTAAAAGTCTCCTTTTTCTTTAGATACAGCTATTCGAGTCATCTCACGCGGCAGCGTTTTCCTGTACTCCCGCCAGGGCAGGCGCTTTCGCTTGCCGCGTGCATAGAGCAGCTGTGCGGCAGGAACAGGACATTCTGTTGAATGCGTCCCCCAGTGATTGCAGCAGCTGCAAAAGCCATCGTCGGTAACCGCCTTTGCTAGCAGCTGGTGCATCCGGTCGAGCAGCCGCCTGCACTCTAGCTCCAGGTAGATGTCGCTGGCCTGTTGCGGCGTGCGGTAGCTATTCAGCAGCAGCCGAGGATTAATCTGTCCTAAGTGCATGGCCGCCACTGCTTCGAGAACAGTCTGTTGCATGGTTGCCAGATGCTGACGCGACAGGTGCCACAGCTCTAGCGACAGGGCTGATACCAGCGACATGCCCACCCCGATGCCAGTGCTAAACAGCAGCAGGTCGCGCCCCTTGCCAGCGAGCACTAGCAGCGCACTGCTACCGGCAATGACTGCCAGCAGGGTGAGCGAGAACAGGGCGAGATAGATTGGCCTTAAAACCATTGGCTCATCCCCAGGTAGTAGTGCGGGTCGATGTGGTGACCGTCAACGGTGACCTCGATGTGAGCATGTGCGCCAGTTGTAGACTCGCCGCTGTTACCCGTGCGGCCAATCAGTACGCCCGCTGCTACAGGCGTATTGAGCGCCACCGAACTTTTGTCCTGACAGTGGCGAAAGATGACGTCTAGCTCTGGCTGTGCGGCGGGCGCAAAGCTGAGGTAGTAGCCGCCCTTGGGCTCGTAGCTAGTGAGGGTCACCTGGCCCGCTTCAGGGGCGACGATAGCGCTCCCTAAAGAACTCGCGAAGTCCTGCCCCCAGTGAATGCCTTTGCGCCAGTCCTGGTAGCCCATGCTAGAAGTCAGCGGTTTGTCAGCCCCAATCGGATGAACAATGTGCCGCCGATAGCCCATCTGCTTCCATAAGCCCCACTGAAACTGGCTCCACAGCCACCACATAGGCCGGGTATGCTGACCAGTGTCTGCGCCGATGTCCGCACCCGGCAAGCTGGCCCATCTGCGACTATCGAGCGCAATCGCTTTGGCAAAGGCGTCATACGTGAGCGTCAGCCTTTGGGTGAGCGCGTCAACCTGCACGCCTGCCATCAGCGCAGCGTGAGCGCCCGTATCTCTGTGCAGATAGAGAAAGCCCAGGTCTTGATTGGCAGGCTGGAAGGCGGGGCCGTCATACCAAAAGGGATTATCGGCAACTAGCTCGTCCCAGGTGGTGCTGATGAACTGCGGCCAGCCAGCGGCGTCACTGACCTGGCCGGTGGGCCTGCCGTTGCTATCTAGGATGGGATGAGCCCGGCGGGGATGGTCATCGAAGCCAGTAAAGCTGTCGTAGGTGTAGATCACCTGATAGGGGTTGATACCAAGGCTGTTATCAACCGTGCCTTCGGCCTTGCCGACGGTGTACATATAGGGCCACATCACCGACCAGAAGATATCGCCTTTGCCCAGCCTGCCGGTCTTGCCGGTCTGGCCAGCGTTTACCGCCGCTGTTTGCGCAGCAGCAGCAGGCGTCAGCTGCCGGTCGAGGTAGGAGCGCATATCAGGCGGTCGCTCACGGAAGTTGCGCAGCGTCTTGAGCGCACCTGCCGTGACGGCGGCGGCGGTGGCATTCACCAAAAAAGTTCTCCTTTTCATCCTGCGCTTACCTCTAGAGACTGTTGATAGTGCGTTAGCAAATCTTGAGCGAGATAGCCGCCGAAGTCGCCCAGTGCCCCGAGCCGAGGCACGCCGTTTGGGGTAAAGACGACCGGGTAGCGCTGCTGCTTGATGACGCTGAGCGTTTCGCGGTAGCGGCTGCGCTCGTGAGGTGAAGGCAACAGCGCTTTGTCTTCAATCGCTTTGTCAATCGCCCGGTAGCCGCCGTTACGACCCGCGCTGACGCGGCCTAAGAACAACAGCTTGGTTTCGCCGAGAGCAGTGGGGTCACACAGGCAGCTGCTGTGGTCGCGAGCGGTGGCCACGCAGGAGAGCCCGACTGCCGGACCGTGGCTGAGGATAAAGCGCAGGCTGCTAGCGCTGCGGCTAAGCAGCGGGTCTTTGCTGCGCCGGTCAGCGCCCCAGCCGGGCAGTGCGCCGTGAATCTCACTGAGGCCGTCGATTAAGAACAGATAGGGACTGGGCACTTCGCCAGCAGACAGTGATAGCGCCTGCGTACGCTGCTGGCGCTGCCGTCGCTTGACTTCATTGGCAACGACGGAGAGCTTTTTAGTCACGGCTTCAATCTCTTCGTAGCAGCTGACGGTGCGGTAGGAGACAAGGCGGCTGCCGTCATTGAGCTGGACGTGCTCTAGGCCGCCCCACTCGCCGTTGTGACAGTCGAGGATATCGAGCAGGGTATCGCCTGACTTGGCAATCTGGTCGTAGACAATCGCGCGCAGGATAGCGCTGGTGCCGCTGCGCCGCTCGCCAAACACCAGAGCAGAGTAGGCGCTGTTGGCGACTAGCTCAGCGATCAGGTTGCCGCTGTAGAAGGCGATACCCAAGCTCACCGCGTCGCCTTCTACAGCCGAAAGCTGGCCGTAGGAGTGCGAGCTGTGCTGAGAGATCGCTTGATTTTGCGTCTCAATGTCTCTCGTGGGTATGACCTGCTGCTGGGTTGCAGCTGAGGCTGTCGCGGTCGCAGCAGTTGCAGCGGGGGGCGGGTGCGGGAATCCATGACTCGCCAGGTACGAGAGATAGGCTTCGGCGGCGGTGCGGTCTCCGGCGTAGAGTTCTTGCACCGCAATCCGCACGTCGGAAAGGGGCGCATCGATTTTGTTTAGCTCACCGGCGAGCTGACGGGCGATGAGTTCGCTGTCGGTATCGGTGAACTTGGCTTGCTCCATCGCTGTTTCAATCAGGATACGAACGTGCAGCTGCGACTCAATTCCAGCGGCGGCTGTCGTCGGTGAACGTGAGCTGAGGGTGGATGTGAACAGCGGCATGAGCGGGGCCTTGGCTGCGACCGTAAAGAAAGGAGAGCTGGGAGAAAGAGAAAGAGAAAGAAAGAAATATAAACAGCAGAAAGAAGGCTTCAGTAGAACGCGCCAATGACGAAGAGACAGCCCAGCGCCGTGAGCCAGCTAACGAGCCAGCGGCTGAGGGCTTCGGTCTGAGCTTCGGCCTGGGTGAGGCCGTCGAAGATTTCGTTTTGCGTATCGGCCTGGTGGTTGGCGCTGCCGTATTCGAGCGCGGTGGTGGCCATCAGCCTGAGTGCTTCAAGCTTGAGCTGATATCGCTTGAGGAGCTGTCCGATCAGCAGAGCGCTGGTGAGGGTGAGCGCGGCCATACCCCAGGGACTAAAGAGGTGGTCGAAGAGCGTGACGATGGGCGGCGGCACGTAGGCGCGAAAGAAGCCAACGGTGCCCCAGGCCATCAGCCAGCCGAGGCTCTCGCCCAGCAGGTTGAGCCCGCTTATGCGTCCTTTGGGGATGTAGAAGCGGCTGAGTGAGCGCGAACGAGACTTGAGCACGGGCGCATAGCCAGCGGGGAGGGCGGGGATGTCATCTGCTGAAACAGCATCAGGCGATCTCAGCTCGCTGCCCTGGTCGCTGAGTGCTTCAGCCGGGTCTAGGTCGGTGTTGGTGCTGAGGGGCGAGTCCTTGAGCTTGGGTTGAGGTGGGCGCTTGGCGGTCTGGCCAAAGGGCGAAGCGCCGTAGGTGTTTGAGTCGTAGGCCATGCTGCTTTCTCCTAAAAGCGTCTGTTCCTGATAGCGGCGAAGATAGCGACTTACTGAAAAGCGGGCGGCGGGGGCGGGTGGCTTCCGGCTTTGCTGGCGGGTGTCGAGGGCGGTGTGCTGCTGCTGTCTGTTGGACTGCTGTCTGCTGGGCTGCTAGCGGGCGCTTCGGGAGAGGGTGCAGCGGGCGCAGCAGCAGGTGCAGCAGCAGGCTCAGGTGTGACGACATCGCCAGGGCCGCTCTCTGTTGTATCGACAAACTCAGGCGGACTGGCCAGCCGGTCAGCGAGCTTGGGTGCAAGCTTGAGCGTGCCGTATAGGCCACCGCCAAACAGCAGCAGTACCGCTAGCCATGCTTTACCGAAGTGACGCGAATACGCACATAAGCACTGGCCGAGACGCTGGGCGGCACGCTGAAGCTGATACCGAGTGCGACCTCTTGGCGTCGGCTGATACTGAACCGGGAGGGCGGGCGGCTGTGCGTCTAACGGGGCGGGAATAGCGCTGTTGGACGTGCTGGCAGCCGCAGCCAGTCGCGGTTGAGGAGGAGTGCTTTGCGCTTTTAGCAATTGGTTTTGAGTGACGAGCTGTTGGATTTGCTGCTGTAAGAGCGCTGCGTTCTCGTGATAGTGCGCCTGCGTTAATGGCCCCATTTCGGGACTAGCGTGAGCCGGTAAGTAAGTGGCAAGCTGCTCTATGACCGGGGCTAGCTGCTGCTCGGTTTGGCCATCGACTTCAATGGTGATTTTTAGGCTCATGATGAAGCTGAGAGAAGAGTGTGCGGAGCTTGAGCGTTGCCTTAAGCATCAAAGCCAGGGCGTCGTAGCTGAGTGCTTTGCCGCACGGTTTCGCTAGGGGGAACGTAGGTGCTACCGGCGCTAGGCGCTGCATCCATGCTGCTGCTGACTGGCTGGCCGAGGGGTGATCTCGGCGGCAGGTTGACTGCTGATAGCGCGTCGGTTAGATTCGCCGACTGCACGCCTCGTAGCCGCTGTTCGACTTCAGCCGGGTCTAGCCTCAGCATGTCGTTGAACTCGCGCATCGCTTCGACCAGATCAGTCTGTAAGAATTCCACTCGCTTCAGGTGGGCCGCGTTGATATTGACCTGCGCTCTGCCTGCGTGCAGCATTTCGTTGAATAGGCCGATCAGTGCGGAGGGGTCGTTGGCCATCGTTGGATCTAGTCTGGCTTTGTACCAGTCGCGGGAGATGACGCAGCCAGCGGCAATGCTACCGGCAATCACAGCGCTTTCGATTTGCTTGGGTTCATCGCTTTGGGCTACGAACACCAGGCTACCGACACTGACAAAGTAAGCCGCGTAGTGCAGCCAATCGCGGTTGCGCTTCAGCCGGTGCGTTGGTAGCTGGCGTTGGGTCTCTCTGTCTGCTGGCGGGTGCTCAGATGTGTTGCTTTTCGTAGACGTGCTTGGCCTGAGCGTGTTTTGCTCAGGTGTGTCTGGTTCAATAGACGGGTAGTGAGGGGAATAGGATGCAGCCTGTCTTGAGACAATCATGGGTGAGATTCTCCAGTAGGGAGAGAGGTGATAGGTGGAGGCGCTGAGGCCGAGGGCAAAGGAGAACTGCGCTTGCCCTAGCTGGTAGCAGGCGATGAACTGGCGGCGCTGAGCTGCGGCGCTGTCCCGTTGCCGCTGAGCGTGGCGCTGTTGCTGCTGGCGGATGGCCCGCTGCTGTAGAAGGTCTCTAGCGCTAACGGCTCCGCTGCGAAGGGCGCTCTCATCTGCCCGTTTAAGAGAGACCGCAGCCTGTAGGACTGCTGCTGTTTGCGGGCGTGGCGCTTTTTTATCAGCTCGACGTAGGTAACGATGGCCTCTCGGTAGCTGGGGTCGTCGGGTAGGTCAGCTGGGTCAGCCAGGTAGCGCTCGATCATTTCGCTGACGATGACTTCAGGGGTCTCTAGCTGTGATTCTTCTGCAATCAGCGACTGCAAAGCAGCAAGGATGAGGTCTTGGCTGTCGTCTGAGAGGACGGGCGAGGCGGCTGTGGGCTGAGCGAGGCGGGCGAGGATGCTTGCTCTTTGTTCGTCGCTGACTTCGGTGCCGCCGTTGGCGTTGGGCAGGATGTCAGCGACCTTATCTGCTAGCTCGGCGACGGATAGGTTTTGTTCTTTGGCGAGTTTGTTGAATTTCACTGGTCGAATATCTCCAAGATGGCATGGGTGAGCCGTGCGGCTTGTTCGGGTGGGAGATGCGCTTGCTCAAACAGGTCTCTGAGCGCGTCTTTTTTGGCGTGAGCGGTGGTGAGATCAGGAAACATCTTTTCGGTGAGGGCATCGCCTTTGATGCCAGCGGTGGTGTAGCTGCGGTAGGTGACGATGGCCTCTGCTTGCTTAGGGCTGAGGAGTGCGTCAGGAATGTAGTTGGCAAAGCTGGGGTGACGATTTTCGATCAGCCAGTTTTTAGCTCGCTTTAGGCTAGTGCGAGTTGCATGAAGATCTTTGGCAAGCTGGCGCAGACTTATCTGATTCCTGAACTCTCTATGGAGCACCGTGATGGTGGGGGTGAGGGATGAATCTGCGCCAGAAACCATTGATTTTTCGTTACCTCTGTGATGATTGAGAAAGTGGGTTTGGATGAGTCAGAGAAAAGAGATGACCCCTGGTACATCGGTGACCCCTGGTACACCGGTGACCCAGGGACAGAGGACACCCAGGGGAGGGGGTCAGGTGGGGACATCTGCCGCTATTCTTCCGTCGCTTCCAATGAAGCCTTGGTCTCTCGCTCAGCAGAAAAGCGGCTGAAGCGTTCGACTAGCGCTGCGCGTCTGTCGGCATCGGCGACTGTCACTACAGCGGTTTGAATGCCCTTGAGCGAGAGGACGAGTGCAGGCTTGCCGACCGCTTTGGTCAGTCGCCATAGCTGTGCGCCGATGCGCTGGGTAAGCTGGTGCTCTTGCTCGAAGGCGATGAACTCTTGCCAGAGGGCTTTGGATTCGTCGAAGAGTCCCTGGCTGGTGAGCTGAAGGTTGGCGATCTCACTATTTTGGGTGGTCGCGATCGCACTACTACTCTCAGCCCTATCTACGGGCTTCTGGACTTCTTGCTGAATGAGGGCAGCAATTCGCTTTTTAGTCATGGTTCGAGGGTGTCCTTTTACTTGGATTCAGGTGTGTGCTGTCCTTAGCGGACTGATATGAGGTCGGTGGCGCTGGCGTTGGCGTCGATATTGGTGTTGGCGGTGTTGGTGTTGGTGGTGGTGATAACTTGCGGCTCCGCTGGTGGCTTGTAGCTTTGGCGGGCGACTGTCAGCTTTGTACAGGAATGGGGCTTGCTCCGTACGGGGAAGCGGCGACGCTGGCGCATTGACTCCCTGGCCCTTCAGTCTTTTAGTGATTCGTTTTTTTGGTGATTCGGGAAATCTATTGACCTTCTTCAGGTGGCTCGGGTGTGATGGCTTCGAGCATGATGGCCTGAGTGTCTGCGTCGATGACTACTGCGCGGACTGGCTCGGGTAGAACGATTTCGTCGGTCGGTGGCGGCGGTGGCGAACGGTTGAACACGAAGGCGATCGCACTCACTGCACTTATAGAAAGTGTGAGTCCACTCAGCAGGCCATACCGAAGCCAGCGATCTCGCCGGGTAGATTTTCGTTGGGACATAACGCACCGGGTAAAGACATCAAAGATGAGCACTGAATATTGGAAATGAAGCCGCTAGCTTGAACCCCTAGGCTGCGTGACGATTTCACCATCAGAAGCACCTGCCGAGCGGCACCGCTGCTCGAACGAATGCACCGCCCCAAGTAGCTTTAGAATGCGCTCTGCCATGCTGCCGTCTGGGTAGCGGCGGCATAGCTCGTCGGCCACTGACGCTGGAATGCTGATAGCGATCGCACTTGTTGTTTCAGCCGCTGCTTTCATCTGCGCGATCGCACTCTTCGGTTCCACGATCTGCCGGTCGCGCATGTAGCGAAAGACAGCAGTAATCTGCTGGGCTTGGTTGGCACTCAAGGGCGTACCCCCGTGCGGATTAGATAAATCGGGTTGCGCTAGCGCTTCGGCAATGGCGATTAGCGCAATGGTCTTGGCGCTGAGCTGGTCGGCAAGCTGGTTTAGCTGCATGAGGTGAAGTGCTCCTGAAATTGGGTGAGCAGGGTGGGCGAAATGCGGGGGCCAAGCCAGTCGCAGACTTCTTGCAGGGTGAGACGCAAGCTACAGTCGGCCATCAGGAAGTCGCGGATTTGGCTAGGGGGTGTGCGCTGGGTTTTGTAGGCAGCAAGCTGGGCGAGTACCTTTTGCTGGCGGGGGCTGAGCGTTCTGCCGTTGAGCGGTTCAAGGAAGTCGGGATGGCCGAAGTCTTCGCGCAGCAGGCGGATGTAGCTGCGAATGGTGCGCTCGTGACGGTTTAGGGTGGCGGCGACTTCGGTGACTTTGGCGTAGCGGTCGGGTGGGTGGGACATGGCAGGAGATGAGGGATAGAGGCGTGCCGCGTGGTGTCCGTGGATCGACAGCGGGAAATGAGCGTTAGCGCGATGGCTGGGCGGCGAGGGCGAGCGGTTTTTCTATGGGCTGTTCGGTTATGGGGAAGCTGCGTTCGGCGTTGGTATCGAGCAGGGGCGCGAGCTGGCTGCTGAGCAGGGCAGCGGCATCGGAAAGCATGGGGTGGAGCTGCTGCCAGAACTGCGGCTGGTTCCCTTGGAGGGCTTCGGCGGTGGTTTCTAGCGCTTCATTGAGGGCGGCGAGGACGCTCAGCTCATGCTCGTAGGCGGTGGCTTCTTCGGGCGTGAGGTGCGCGAGGTCGAGATAGCTGAGGTTGCGGGCGATCCCGTCTAGGTCGGGTGGATTGTGGAAGGTTGACTGCATCAGGGTTTTCTCCAAAGGGAAAAGGTGTGCTGACGATAGGACGGTGAAGTCCATATAATTCTCTCTTGACTACTACTAATAGTAATACTACTACTAGTAGTAGCACATTTAGTATTTTTGGAATAGAGAGGTAAAATCATGACTGCACATCAAGAGCCAGAAGACATGCGGTTGCAAGTGGACGTTAGTGAAGAAGTTAAAACTCGGCTCAAGCTTCAGTCCGTCAAGGTGGGCAAAACTATGAGTGAGTTAGTGGAAGAAGCTTTGAAGGAGTATTTAGATAAGAAGGAAGGCAAGAAAGGTAGTTAAGGCTATCTGAAAGCGGTTTGCCTGCTTTAGATAACGCTTCACGAGAGCAGGTAAGAACCCTTGTGGCTTAAAGGATCGTGTTACCGACGACCTAACGATCGCCGCAAGGCTTACCGGTCGCCTAGATTTTGTTGTGATGTTCAGCTTGTGTTGCAGGCGGTGGATGCTGCTGTGCTGAGGTTTGTTGGGTTTAGCGCAGTGCCGTTGTGGGCAATGGCGCAGTTTTCCAAGGGAATCGCCTCCAGGTCAAGCTGATTTGGCTGATAATTCATGACCAGTCATTTAGTCGTTGGCCGAATAATAGCAATTAAATTGCTATTTATGCAATTAAAATTCTTTAATAGCTAAAACTAAAAGACAATAGCACAGACGTATATCTTGAGAGGTAAGTTATCAATCATGGGTAAGTGTGTGTATACAGAGGTTCCTCTGAGCTATATCTACGCGACATCAGCGGTATGGAACGATCGCTACATGGTTGCCGTAGAAGAAATTGGCTGGAACAAGCGAGCTTTGCTGTCGCAAGTAATTGCTAGTTACTGTGTTGCACACCGTAAGTACTATCAGGCAGCGGCCTGGGCAGATGCGCAAGCACGAGGCTTTGACAAAGACAGCTTTTCGCAATACTTCGACCTTTGTTCTCGGTGGGAAGACGTTCCAGAATATCTAAGCAGTAGACCGGAGTTTGAGCCTTCGCCCCTGTCTCAGGTGATTGATGTGGGTGGCGAAGAAAATAGACGTAGCTACAACGGGTTGAGAACTAGCGCCTTAAACTCAGCCATTCTGAGAGTCGCGACTTTTGTAGAACGCGCTAACGCAGGTAAGACGGTGAGCCGGATATTGCAATGGCATTTTGACCGTTATTGGAGCACGTACCAATATCAGCTACTAGCAGCACAGCAACATAGCTTTAGCCCCACTATTCCGCCAGCTGAAGGAGCACAATCATGACCGTTGCATCAGAAAGAAAGTTAGACCCACAAATTATTATTGAAAAGCTGCTAGCAGAGCTAGGCGAACCGTGGTTGCCAGTTCACAAGCAAGCCTTAGAAGCTGTGAAGTCCGGTGATGCAGAAACGCTACGGCTTTTGTCTGCAACGAACCTGGATGATAGTTTTTGTCGTGCCTGTGGCTATATGGCGTCTATTCCGAAGCTGCCGCCTACAGTTGCGATTTTGATTGCGGAGAGTGCGAGAGCGATCGCAGATGCGCAGAGGGAACGAGCTATCCGTAAACTTAATGCTATAACTGCTGAGCTGCTAGGTCGTTAAAAATTCAGACGGCTCAGCTCATGGCCTGTCGCGAGCAGTCTCTACCTGACCTCTGGCTGACCTGCGCCGTTTTTGCGGATATTGGCTGTCTTTTCTGCGAAGACGCGGGCAGCTTCTGCGATAGGATTTAAATTATTAGCAGGATAAAGGATGTTAGTTGCGGTAACAGAGGTCATCACAACGCTAGCGGAAGCAGAAAGCCGCTTTCATCTGACCCGAACCGAAGGTGACAGTTTTTTTCCAGAATGGCACACTGATTTGCCAGCACTGACAGAAATAGAGAAGTCTGGCTTAGCTGAGATGCGTCGGCGCTACCTGTATCAGCGATCGCTTGGCCATTTGCTAGAAAACACGGTGACGCTGCTTTTTGCCTCACCGCTGCTAACCCTAGCGGGCTTTTATGATCCGCCTTTTATACTAAAAGCGGAGAAATCAGTGCAGCTTGTTCTGGAAGACTCGGAAGAGGTTCTGCAAGGGCGATTGGACGTACTCGTGCTGAGTGAACAGATTTGGGTGATAGTGCTAGAGTCTAAGAAAACTGCGCTTTCGGTCTGGTCGGCGCTACCGCAGACGCTAGCCTATTTGATGGCAAATCCTCAGATAGACAAACCTAGCTTTGCTTTAATGACCAATGGCGATAATTCTGTGTTTGTAAAGCTCAGTCGGGCTCAGGGAGGGTTGTACAACTTCTCAAGGGTGTTTGCCACGCTGACATCTATTCATGAGCTTCAAGCAGTTTTGCAGAGTTTGAAGCAGCTAAGTACGATTCTGCTTGAAGAGAAGTAAGAACGATGAATGATGAATGATGAACGGAAGGCAGGGATAGAAATACGTCCTGAAATGATTGGTACGCTCTTGCTGCTTTCAATTCATCATTCCTACTTCTGACTTCATCATTCTCTTCGTTTCCGTCCCCTTGCGGGGTAATGGAAGAGAGTGATGAATGATGAATGATGAATGATGAATGGGGAGGCAAAAGGGATAGCGTAAAGGACTTTGGGATCTTGCCGCTTTCAATTCATCATTCCTACTTCTGACTTCATCATTCTCTTCGTTTCCGTCCCCTTGTATGTTCAGAGGAGGAGCAGTAGACCGACATCCCCTAGAGCAGAGAGTGATATTGAGTCAGAACGAGAGCATCTAGAAGTCTTCTTTAGTACGCTAAGCGTAGGAGCGCTAGACCCTATCCCCTCGTTCATGATAGCGCATCATAGTTCGACCGTAAGCAAGGTTGCCGCTCCTATCCATCGTGCTGAGAACTCGAAAAATCGCCAGGTCCTACTCAGAGACCGAATCACGCAAGGTAGAGTGCAGTAGATGGAGTCCTACTACAGCGAAAAGGAAGGTGTAATGAATACAACAGTAGAAGAGAAAAAAACTAACTGGATCGGCATCGACGTCAGCAAAGACAAGCTTGACGTGTATGACCTGAGCGCCGAAACCTATACGCCATATACAAACGATACGGCAGGCATTGAAGCCCTGGCTCAGAAGCTATTAAACCGTCCTCATGTAGCGATAGTCTGTGAGGCAACAGGCGGCTACGAGGCAACCATGGCGCTTCGGCTACACCAGCTCGGCTTTACCTGTGAGTGTCGTCAATCCGCGTCCGGTACGAGACTTAGCGCGGGCACTGAGCAAGCTTGCTAAGACAGACCCGATAGATGCCTACGTCATTGCCAAGTATGGAGAAGTCACCGAGCCAGCGGCCACGGTATTCGCGTCTGAGGCCGAAAGTGAGCTAAAGCAGTGGGTGAGCCGACGGCAGCAGCTAGTCGAGATTCTCAGCGCAGAGAAGAACCGACGGACGCTGTTAGTCAACGGTCCGGCTAGAGATGAAGTCAGTGAACATATTGAATGGTTAGAAGAGAAGATAAAACGACTAGACAAGAAGATAGAAGAGGTTAGTGATTCGACCCCTGAGTGGAAGGAACGTAAAGCCATCCTACGATCGCCTAAAGGCATCGGCCCACTCATTTCGGCTAGTTTCCTTGTCCTGATACCGGAACTAGGGAAGCTAAACCGTAGACAGATTGCGGCCCTAGCGGGCTTAGCACCGTTCAACCGGGACAGTGGACGCTTTCGGGGACAACGGCGTATCTGGGGTGGACGAGGCGCTGTTCGCTCGCTTTTGTACATGGCGACCTTATCGGCACTAAAGTGCAACCCGCCAATTCGCGCATTCTACCAGCATCTACTCGCAAAAGGAAAGATAAAGAAAGTTGCGATTATTGCCTGTATGAGAAAGTTTCTCATCTGTTTGAACGCGATGGTCAAGAACAAAGAACACTGGGACGACAACAAAGTCACCGCGTTCTTTCAAACCCCATAGTTTCCTATGGTCACAGCGCTTTTTCCTAAGCACTTTTAGGTTCATTAGTTAGTTGAATTTAGGCAGTTCTTAGCACTTTTCTCGCACTTGACAGAGGTGATGGAATCGATTGCCTTGCTTTCAGCATCTGGTACAAGAAAGAGTGCGAGAACAGGACGCTATTCGACCATATTCTCGCGACAATTTTAGCAACTACCCTTGACAGCAAACATAATCGCTTGCGGGGTAATGGAGCGAAAGGTATGTGTACGAGCAGCAGTCCGACGAGCCCCTTAAAGAAGAGACAGTTTCCGTCCCCTTGCGGGGTAATGGAGCGAAAGCCCGCGACAGTCGCGCTAGTAATACCGGCTCATATTGGCCACTCGAGTTTCCGTCCCCTTGCGGGGTAATGGAGCGAAAGTGGATTTCTATGTTGTTGGCGAAAGCGTGGTAGATACCTTTTGTTTCCGTCCCCTTGCGGGGTAATGGAGCGAAAGAATGCTGGAGGGCACGGTTTAAATCAGCAGTACTTTCAATCGAGTTTCCGTCCCCTTGCGGGGTAATGGAGCGAAAGTCAATAGGCAATCTCGATTCATAGTCAATGCATAGGAGTTGTTTCCGTCCCCTTGCGGGGTAATAGAGCGAAAGAGCTTGGCCACATTTAACTCACCTAGATAACGTCTTTGTAGTTTCCGTCCCCTTGCGGGGTAATGGAGCGAAAGCCCAACTATAAAGATGAATCAAAAAGGCAGATGGCAACAAAGTGGGTTTCCGTCCCCTTGCGGGGTAATGGAGCGAAAGGTTCAAGCAGAAATATGGCAATCTTAAAGAAATAACCGATAGTTTCCGTCCCCTTGCGGGGTAATGGAGCGAAAGAACATTGACCGCAAAGCGATCGCTCAGGCTCGGCATGTTTCCGTCCCCTTGCGGGGTAATGGAGCGAAAGCATTAGGGCGAAACATGGAAAAGTACAGCGGCTATGAATAGTTTCCGTCCCCTTGCGGGGTAATGGAGCGAAAGTAGTAGGCGAAGAAATTTACACCAGCACTAAGACCAGCTGGTTTCCGTCCCCTTGCGGGGTAATGGAGCGAAAGTTAGAGTACAAGGTAAAAGGCAAAGCCTCACAGTTTGCCGCAAGTTTCCGTCCCCTTGCGGGGTAATGGAGCGAAAGAAATAGCCAGCCGTGGTCGTAAATTCTTCTCCACCAATAACGTTTCCGTCCCCTTGCGGGGTAATGGAGCGAAAGACCCTCTCTAGAAGCAACTGACCAAGTAATGACTTTTGAGGTTTCCGTCCCCTTGCGGGGTAATGGAGCGAAAGCACTGATATCTAGGGTAGGTCTTCCGCCAATTTGGTTTTTGAGTTTCCGTCCCCTTGCGGGGTAATGGAGCGAAAGTCTCCTGACTCTTCTGGATGTATAGCTTTTAGTAAAGCTACAGGTTTCCGTCCCCTTGCGGGGTAATGGAGCGAAAGTCGACTTAGCCAAGTTGTGATTCTTGACCATGTTTCGGATTCTCGTTTCCGTCCCCTTGCGGGGTAATGGAGCGAAAGTTTCTAACGAATTCATACTATAGATATTTGATTGTAGGGTTTCCGTCCCCTTGCGGGGTAATGGAGCGAAAGAAGCTACCAAAATCAAGAAATAGACAGAAGTACTTTGATTGTTTCCGTCCCCTTGCGGGGTAATGGAGCGAAAGCGGTAACGGCACGAACCTGATCGACAGCATCGTTAAACCTGTTTCCGTCCCCTTGCGGGGTAATGGAGCGAAAGTATACCTATAGCGATCGCCTATAGTACGCCTATACCTATAGTTTCCGTCCCCTTGCGGGGTAATGGAGCGAAAGTTGGCCTATCTCTATTGGTCGGTTGCATGACCCGTGTTTCCGTCCCCTTGCGGGGTAATGGAGCGAAAGCTTGCGAGGCCTTGGCGATCGCACCGCTTGCCCAAAACTCGTTTCCGTCCCCTTGCGGGGTAATGGAGCGAAAGCCCTCGCTCAGGAGCCCTTGCCGTACCTAGCTTCCAGCCCTCAAATCGACGCGCTCGTAAATTAGAACATCGCTGAGGGCCTTGCAGACAAAAAGTAGCTCGCTAGGTGGGCCGCAATGCCTTACGGGAAAAGGCATCGACGCATTAAAACGTAGTCATGCGGTTTTCAAGGTTTTGGCACGATGCGTCGATTGACCACAGCAGCCAGTCCAACCATACCACTATATTACCCAAACAAACGACCTCAGATAATGTAAACCTGCGGCGGCGGTGTCGGCGTTTCACTCCCAAGCGTCAGCGTTCGCGGCACCGCATCCGCATTAATCCAATATAGCCGCACATTATCCTCCGGCAAACTCACCCGCTTCAACAGCTGAGCCTGAAGCTTCTGCATCTCCCCTAGCCCCATAAAACACTCAAACACCGACTTCTGCACCCGCCGCCCGTAGCCTTCCAAAAACGTTGCCAGCTTAGTTCGCCGCCGATTGTCCACCACATCATAGGTCACCAAAACCAGCATCAAACGGCCCTCAAAAAGGGAGCGTATGGCACCCCATCTATCAAAGAGCGCTTGTAGTCTTGCACCTGCTGCTGAATTGCCCGGCGATACTCAATAGGCTCTGACTTGCCCGGATACGCCGTCAGCTCAGAGATTCGCTGCTCAAACTGCTGCAAAAACTGACGGCGTGCTCCATCGCTTAGGTAAATGCCCCCGTTCTTCGCTGGCGGCTGAAAATCATCTGGCCCAATGATGCCTTGATTAACCAATCGCAAAACCAAACTGTCCACAATCGGAGAGCGAAACGCCTCCATCAAGTCAAAAGCCAAATGCGTTTCCTTCCGCTCAGATCGATGCAGGTTACCCAGATACGGGTTCAACCCCTCCACCAAAATGAAGCTCAACACGTTGTTATAAAGCAGCGTATAGCCAAAGCTCAGCAGCGCATTAATGGGGTCGGTCGGTGGCCTGCGCGTGCGCCGCGCCATTTCAAAGCCGCCCACCTGAACCAACTGTCCCAACGCCGGAAAATACCGCGCCGCCGCGCTGCCTTCATAGCCACGCAGCTGATCTACCGTATGCACCACTTCCAAGGCTCTCAGGTCTGCATTGATGCCGCCAATCGCCTCAGCCACCAGGTCTAGCCGTCGCTTGCGATTGAGCCGCAGTAGTAACCGCTTCGAGTTTTGCAGCTTGCCGCGCACAACAGACCGCGCAGTCTCTAAGCTAAACTCCGCATCCTGCTGTCGTTCAAACTGGGCAAGCTCTGATGTAATCTCACCCCCGTCTGCGCTCCACAAATGTCCCTTGTACTGTCCAGCCTGAGAAAGAAACACCACCGGAATATGCTGCTGCAAGCAGGTCGAAATCACAGGCGTCGTTAGGTGAATGTTGCCATAGAGCAGAAGTTTAGAAATTCCTCGAACTGGAATAGCCTGCTGCGTTTGCTCAGCGGCTGTAAACTGAAACCGGCCTTGCTTTTTAGAAACGACACTGCCCTGATGAACGAGATATATCGTGGACATAAATAGCCATACATAGGTTTTATAGAATTAAGAGAGTACAAAATTTGACGGCTACTCTATTTTAGGACCCCCCTTGTTCATCATTAATGGAGCCCTAAAAGCAGCTACTTGAAGCCTATGAGACATCTAAACGCACTGTCTTAATACGAACTTAATACGCAGATAAATTAATGGCGGCCATCGTCAGTAGCGTGATAGATCTAGGGCATGACTCTTTTATCCCCTTGAGGGGATAATATGAGCACCCTGTTGTTCCTCAGTGCCAAAGGCATGGCAAACACTAGCCGCTCACCCAGGCTTTCATCAAAGCCTTCACCAAAGCCCTCATCTAGCAAAGCAAGTAGCCCGCTAAACCTATCTTCAACCCGAGCCCTGTGGCCCAAAAGCACTGAGCTAATCAGCCTAGAATTTATCCTGCGCCCCCATACCGACTGCGAACTCTATGCGCAGTACAGCATCGCCCTGCACGCCTGGTTTTTACAACAGATTCAGTCATTCGACCCAGACCTATCAGCCTACCTGCACGACAGCCAGTCCGAGAAAGCCTTTAGCCTCTCTGGGCTCAGCGGTCAGTTTGTTGCCCACCGCCAGCTATTACACTTGCAGGCAGATAAAACCTACGGCTGGCGAGTAAACGCCCTGTCTAAGCCAGTTGCGCAGGGCCTTTCTACATGGCTACGGCAGCTACCAGATGCCGTTGAAATTAAGGATGCACCCCTGGCGATTGAATCTGTTCAACTTGCCAAAGACGTAACCACAGGCGCAACCACCTACGCCAAACTGCACCGCGCCGCCAAAACAGACACCGGCAGCGTCAGCCTCAGCTTTGTCAGCCCCACTAGCTTTCGCCGCAAAGGAAACCACCTGCCGCTACCCTGGCCCACAAACGTTTTTCATAGCTACCTGCGGCGGTGGAACCACTTTTCTAACAAGCCAGTAGAGCCCACCGACTTTTTAGACTGGCTAGACAACAACATTGTGATTCAGCGGCACCAGATGGCCTCTGTCAAAGTAGCCGCCGGTAAGCAGGGTTCGGTCACAGGCTTTACAGGCGCGATCGCCTACACCCTAAACCGCCGCGCGGCCCAAAACCCAACCTTTCAAACCTTGTTTTATGCGCTGGTGCGGCTAGCACCCTACTGCGGCACAGGGCACAAAACCACCTTTGGCCTAGGCGAAACGCGGCTAGGCTGGCAGGGCAACGAGGCCCTTACTCCAGTATCGATTAGGCAGCAGGCGCTAGCGCAGCGCATCGAGGAGCTAAGCGAGCTGTTCTTATCGCAGAAAAAACGGCAGGGTGGCCAGCGCGCTCAGGATACGGCGCAAAAGTGGGCAACTATATTGGCCAGAAGAGAGCAGGGCAATAGCTTAGCTGCGATCGCAACTGATATGGACTTGCCCTATGAAACCGCTAAAACCTATTCAAAGCTAGCAAGAAGAGCGATAAGGGCCAATGATGAGTCGATATAGCGGCCTTCCAAGTCGCGATCGCACAGTAGCAAAGTGATTATGTAGTATGTGTATAGGATTTTGAAATGCTTAGCACTATGCCGCTAGTACCATGATTGCCAGCCAAAAACGCCCACAGATGACGCCCGCAGAATATCTGGAGTGGGAACCCCATCAGGAGTTGCGCCATGAATATTCAGACGGTGAAGTATTTGCCATGGCAGGCGGTACCAAACATCACGACAGGATAGCCTTTAACTTGCGGCGTGCAATCATTGACCGCGCGGACCAACAGCAGTGTAGTACATCTGGTTCAGATGTGAAGGTAAAGGTACAGCAGGAACGTTTCTACCGCTATCCCGATTTATCGGTGAGCTGCGATGACCGGGACAAGCGCAATGAGACTTTTTATGAGTTTCCGAGTTTGATTGTAGAAGTCCTTTCTTCGAGTACTGAAATCATTGATCGAAATAAAAAGTTTCAAGAGTACATCGAGATCGCGACTTTGCAAGAACATATTTTAGTCAGCGCTGAACAGGTGCAGGTGGAATGCTTTCGTCGCGGGGAAGGACGCATGTGGCTGTACTTCCCCTACAAGTCTGGGGAGATAGTTAGAATCGAAAGTATGGGTCTTGACTTGCCGATAGAACAGATTTATCAGAATGTTCAGCTAGAGGCTATTGATTAACTGATTTTCACTACAGCGGCGTGCAGATGCATATCTCTGAAGAGAGGCTACTTGTACAGACGATCAGAGATATATTGAGTGAACGACAGCTTCCAGGAGAGGCTACGCCACCTGCTCAACTCTCTCCATTTGAGCGATCTCAATATCTAGCGGCTATAAACTGGTTACAGCGATACCGGGCTAAGCCAAACGCGCCCAACATTATGCAGGTGCAAGGGTGGTTGGAGGCAGCTTACCACTTGCGAGCATTGGAAAATTATCGGCTGGCTTATGAAATTTTATGGGTGACGCCACGGGTAGCCCACAAGATTGCTGAAGGTGAGCCCTTGCATGAGCTGTTGGGACTCTGGGGGCATGGGGTTGAGCGACTGGCTTTATATGAGGGATTGTTAGGAAAGCTGCCGCCTAATCAGGAGATGCGCTTGCTCGATGGAATGGGACATACGCATCATGGACTAGGAGACTATGCGGCAGCACTAAGAGACTGTGATCGCTATCAAAAAGTGTTGGAACAGCTCAATGACGATAGGCTATGGGGCCGCTTGTGGGGCCTACTAGGTATTACGCATCATGCCATGGGCGCATTTGACAAAGCAGTTGAGTTCCAGCAGCGGCGATTAGCGCTGAGTCAGCGCGTCGGCGATCGCCGAGAGCAGGCTTATGCTTTGGGCGATCTGGGCGTTGCGTACTATTCTTTGGGTGAGTATGGCACCGCCCGAACTTGTCATGAAGAACAACTGGCGTTGAGCGAACAAATCAATGATGCTGTGCAGATGAGATCGGCCCTGGGCAGTTTGGGGCATGTTGACCAGGCGTTAGGTGCGTTTGACCGGGCGATCGCGGCTTACCAATGGCTGCGCACGTTAGCTGAGGAAGTGGGCGATCGCGTCAGAGCTTATGGTGCCTTAAGCGGACTCGGTAATGTATATCGGCTAATAGGGCGTTATGATGAGGCGCTTTTGGCCTACGAAAGCTGCCTGGTGAACGCGCGTGAGATGGGGCAGCGGCGCAATGAAGCGGTGGTGCTGATGGGTTTGGCGCTAGCACACAATGCGATGGGGCTGAGCGAGCGGGCGCAGGCGGTGGCACAGGAAGCTTTGATGATTGTGCAAAGCTTGCAAAGTGATAGCTTGAAGGCGCAGATGGTGCAGTTACTCGGTCAGATAGCGGTATCTTTGCAAAACTACGAGGCGGCGATTGAGTATGCGGTTGAAGCGCTCTCGTTGTTTGAGGCAATGGGCGATCGGCCTAACGAGGGGTTGGCTTTATTTAACTTGGGTGGGGTCATGGTGGCCTTGGGTGAAACGGATGATGTGTTTGGCTGTTGGCTACGGAGTTTGATGGTGTTTATAGAGCTTGGGCTAGAATTTCGGATACAGACTGTAGTGAGGGCGCTATACGGATACCTCTGTCATGCAGTCGATTCTACCTTTTTAGATCAGCCGGTGACGGCTGAGCGGGTTTGGTCGGTATGGAAGGTGCCTTTAGATGCGATGGCCGAAGAGTATGGGCAGGAGGCGGTCACAGCGATGGTGGCGTGTTTGGTGAAGTGGGAACAAGCTGAAGGATGAGCGATGAAGGGATGAGGCGTCAATAAGGAGATGAGCTGGAATAGGCATATGAATGAAAGGCCAACTGTTTTACAGAGGGCTCCCGGTGAGGGTCTTTTGGATGAGATTGAACCTGCTTTGATTTTGCAGGGCGTCAGGCAGCGAAGCGCGCTAGATCGGGCTCATTTTATAGCGGTCAAAAATTGGCTCGGAAAATATCGACCCGCTGCTGATGTTTTTGGCCGCTCGCAGGTTCAGCGATACCGGGAGGCTTATTATCATCTCCGCGAGGTTGGAGCCTGGCGCGAAGCTATTAGGGTCATGCGAGTATCCATTCGGGTGCAGAAGCAGGTGGCCGGTCAGAGATGGCAGCGATTTGAGGAAATGATGAAGGGAGAAGGAAGGCAGCAGAATGAACGATGAAGGCATATGCCTTGGCAGGTGTGTCTGAGCCGATGAATTTCTTATCGATTTAAAATCATCGTTCCTACTCTTGACTTTTCTTCAGTTTCCGTCCCCTTGCGGGGTAATGGAATTTGAACTGGGAGTAACACCCCACCAGTGACGGTGATGCCACCAGGTTTCCGTCCCCTTGCGGGGTAATGGAATTTGAACGGCCGGAAAGTGTTTAGGCTGATTGTCGCGTAATGTTTCCGTCCCCTTGCGGGGTAATGGAATTTGAACCTTTGAGTCTGAGCGATTTGATTAAATAAGCTTTGTTTCCGTCCCCTTGCGGGGTAATGGAATTTGAACTCACAGACCAGTACTTGGTTGATGCTGGGATCAATGTTTCCGTCCCCTTGCGGGGTAATGGAATTTGAACCTAACAAGATTGCTGGAGCTTCCGCGGTCACTGGCGAGTTTCCGTCCCCTTGCGGGGTAATGGAATTTGAACACCTAAAGTCGAAACGCCCGAAGTAGAAGCACACATTGTTTCCGTCCCCTTGCGGGGTAATGGAATTTGAACCTGTAGCAGGTACTACCGCTTACGAGTGGCAGTTACCGTTTCCGTCCCCTTGCGGGGTAATGGAATTTGAACGCATCGGCTTGGGTTGAAGGTGAAGAAGCTCAGTCAGTTTCCGTCCCCTTGCGGGGTAATGGAATTTGAACACATGCTTCCGCCTCTCAAGCACTGCTTGAGGAAGGTTTCCGTCCCCTTGCGGGATAATGGAATTTGAACCGTGAGTCATGCCCACAGAAATGTGGCATGAGCCAGAAGCGTTTCCGTCCCCTTGCGGGGTAATGGAATTTGAACTGCTAATGTTTCGGAAAGCTACACAGACAACTCTAGTGTTTCCGTCCCCTTGCGGGGTAATGGAATTTGAACACTACTAAGCTTAGTAAACGTATCGTGCTCTCCCGCGTTTCCGTCCCCTTGCGGGGTAATGGAATTTGAACAGCTCAAGCAGCGTTGTACCACGAGTCTACAGCACGGGTTTCCGTCCCCTTGCGGGGTAATGGAATTTGAACAGTTCGACACGGTGTACGGGGAAAACCCCGGCATCACGGTTTCCGTCCCCTTGCGGGGTAATGGAATTTGAACCTGAGCAGACCGAGACTCCGAACGAGGATGGGTCCAGTTTCCGTCCCCTTGCGGGGTAATGGAATTTGAACTGTCTGGCGGGAACTAAATTCCTGCACACCTAGCCCGTTTCCGTCCCCTTGCGGGGTAATGGAATTTGAACAACCACTTCCCGTTGAAACGCCAACAGAGGAATTCTCGTTTCCGTCCCCTTGCGGGGTAATGGAATTTGAACGACCTAGACTACGGCACTGTACGCAGTGGCTTTCTGGTTTCCGTCCCCTTGCGGGGTAATGGAATTTGAACACTGTAGGGTTTCTTGCTATTGGTGGGCTCAAAGGTTTCCGTCCCCTTGCGGGGTAATGGAATTTGAACTCCCCAAGGAGCAGTTTACGTTTGTGGACTGCGCACACGTTTCCGTCCCCTTGCGGGGTAATGGAATTTGAACAGGAGGTATTGAATGTTACATAGTGGGAGTTCGAGTTTCCGTCCCCTTGCGGGGTAATGGAATTTGAACGATCCCTCCTAGAACCTGAAGGAGGTGACAACTACGAAGTTTCCGTCCCCTTGCGGGGTAATGGAATTTGAACCGGAGACTTCGAGGAGGCACCCACCTCAAAAGAGGGTTTCCGTCCCCTTGCGGGGTAATGGAATTTGAACGAGCACTGTTGCTCAGGCTCGGGGGATCTATGTAAAGTTTCCGTCCCCTTGCGGGGTAATGGAATTTGAACTTATTGCAGACACCAGTCTGCAGCTTCCCGAAAAGTTTCCGTCCCCTTGCGGGGTAATGGAATTTGAACATCATGGGCAGCTAATCAAGCTACTCAATATCAATGGTTTCCGTCCCCTTGCGGGGTAATGGAATTTGAACTTTTCTCGTTAAAAGCCTTCCGTCTCTGGTATCTCGCGTTTCCGTCCCCTTGCGGGGTAATGGAATTTGAACCCGTACCCGGAGGATACGAGAGCTCGTGCTCTTGGACCGTTTCCGTCCCCTTGCGGGGTAATGGAATTTGAACGATGAGGTGTGCGAGGCATCATTCATCGCTGTCGAGTCGTTTCCGTCCCCTTGCGGGGTAATGGAATTTGAACCTAATCTCAATAGTCGCATCTGCGAGTGATACGACTTCGCGTTTCCGTCCCCTTGCGGGGTAATGGAATTTGAACATGACGGAGTTGCCTATGGGTTCTTCGTTCCAAAATCGTTTCCGTCCCCTTGCGGGGTAATGGAATTTGAACCCGCATTCTAGCACTGACATTTCAGCGTTGACTACGGTTTCCGTCCCCTTGCGGGGTAATGGAATTTGAACCATCATGGATGGTAAAATCGTCACTAGCATCCTCAATGTTTCCGTCCCCTTGCGGGGTAATGGAATTTGAACCCAAGCAGCTCCACGAGAGGCAAACACGTCGAGGCGTTTCCGTCCCCTTGCGGGGTAATGGAATTTGAACCTGATTGGAATGCTCTAAGTTTTTTGATCACATTCATGGTTTCCGTCCCCTTGCGGGGTAATGGAATTTGAACTGGGGCCCCTACCTCAACTAGTGCCTGTTGAAATAAGTTTCCGTCCCCTTGCGGGGTAATGGAATTTGAACCTTGCGAGAAGCAAAAATTCGGAGACTTCGAGGAGACACGTTTCCGTCCCCTTGCGGGGTAATGGAATTTGAACCCTCGGGTTCTAAAAGCTATACGGAAAGCGACTTCCAGACCCCCAAATTCGCTAGGGTCTAAAAAAGGCCCTTGTAGGTGAGAATCAGTCTCAACAATGCGCCTCTCAAGCGGGCTCAAAGCCTTGAGCAGCAGTCGATTCTCTAGGGTTGACGAAAGAATCAGGTTTTCAAGGTTCTGTAGACCCTAGTGAATTTAAGAGCCTGAGCTAACAATACGTCAATTATCAATGAGTGTCGATGGATTTTGCAGCCTCTTCATACTTTTTGACAAAAAATAGCGACCCGTATCGTATTCGTATGGGTCGCTATCCGCCTCAAACGCTCCTCACGTCAGCGCTAAAGGCGACTACTCTAATTATTTCGCGCCACTAGCCGCAAAATTTCCCTCACAACACCGCTCTTTCCCCGAAAATTTAGCAGCACCACCTCCCCTCGCAGCGCCCCGGACGACTTCAGCGAAAACACCGCATTCGTTAGCGAATGATTCATATAACCCGTGATAATCACAATCAGATCACAGTGCTCCAGCTTCTGCCGCACCACTCGCTTCTGATGTCGTCCCTCCCAGGTTGGCGGCACCTCCACACAGCGCTGTAGCTGATACTTCTCAGTCAGCTCATGAATCACCTCCCGACGCGTGGCCTCATGACCGCCCACAATCCCCAACACAAGCTTAGAAAGATCAGGCTTTGGAAAATCAGGCAAATCACCCGCAGCCTCTAGCCGCAGCGCTTCACTGTCTAACATCGACGTACCCGACACTGCCGCAATATACAGCAGCAACTCATCCACCTGTTGCTCTAGCTCCCACACCCGCAATTGCAAGTCGTCGAACTCTTTCGCCAGGCCAGTATTCGTCTGCTTTAGCAGCGTCAGCTCCCTATCCGTATAGCGCAACAGCTCTTCACCGTCTCGCTTTAGCTGATTGTAGTCCGCCCGCAGCGCAGCCAGCCGCTGCACCAGCTGCTGATTTTCAGCCTGTGCCCTTGCTAGCGCCGTCCCACCAGAAGACACACACTTCACCATCAAGCCAATACACTCTAGCGACATTCTCAGCCGCTCTTTACAGGCTCGCTGTAATACTTTCATGTCATTTACCCCGCCATCTTCACAACAATCGACGCCGTCCGAATCAAATGCTCAACCTCAACAACCACATCCCCACACAAATCACAGTGAACCTGCCCGTCCTCAACCGAGACATAGCCGCACTCCACCGAAAACGCCACCCACGTCTGCACCTTCGCCGCCGTCGCCTTTGCTTCAGACAGCTTTGCTACAAACGAAGTGCTGTACCGCCGTTGCTCCCAAGCCGCTGCCAGATGCACACACACCTCCCTCGACACTTCCCGCAGCCTCACCACCAGCGGACTCTCTTCTTCTGGCAAGTTTGGCAACAGCCAGTGCAGCCGCATCGCCTCATTAAAAGCCAGCTGATAAGCCAGCAGTTCCTTATACCCCTCCGGCTGATAGCTCATCGCATAAATCGTCGTAAAATCTCGCATCATGATGCTTTTTCTCCTACTTCGTTTCAAAAATAAATAACAACCCACCAGGGTGGCCGAGCGTCGCCGAGGCTCAAACAATAAACGCTACGTCATCCACCTCCCGCTCCGGCTGCATCCCCATCACCGTCACCCGCTTTCGATAGCGAGGCGACATCGGATAAAACCGCACCTGGTCTTCACCCTCGTCAATAAACTTCGCCAGCTTCTTATTCAACATCTCTCGTTGATCCGGCGTCAGCACACACTCAAAAACAGACTTCTGCACCCGCAGGCCGTAGCCCTCTAAGATGTGTGCTACCTTGTTGCGTCGGCGATCAAGCACAACGTCATAGCAAACCAAATAGAACATATACACCACCTCTACTTCTTCCAAATCATTGGCCGATACGCCTCCCGCTCTCCGCTAATACAGGCCACGTACTCCCACACCTGCAACTCAAAACAGCGCCGCAAGCTCACCTTGTACCCCGTATGCGGATGCACTGTCTGCGACTGCAACTTCTCTTCCCAGTGCTTTAGAAATCGTCGCAGTCCATCTGGGTGCAGATACACACCACCCCTCGCATCCGGCGGCGTAAAGTCTTCTGGCGCATAAATGTTCGAGTTAATCAAATACGCCACCAGCGAATCAACGGCCTGCGCCCGAAACTCCTCCACCAAATCGCAAACCAGCGAAGGTCGGTTTGGCTGCGGCGTATGCAAATTGCCAAAGTGCGTATGCAGCCCAGCCGCTTCCGTCATCGCATGAACATTCTGCGAAAGCAAGGTGTAGCCCAAACTCAGCAAGCTGTTTGTTGGGTCGGTGGGCGGACGGCGCGTACGCTTCTCAAACTGAAACGGTCCTTTCAGTAGCGATCCGTAGGCGGCAAAATACAGCTTCGCCCCCTGTCCCTCATAGCCCATCATCTCCTCAATGCTCTGTGCCGTTGTCACCTTCTTCATCAGCGTCAAAATCTCTTTGAGTGCCTTAGTCGCAATCTCCGTTTTGCGCCGACGGTTCAGCCGCAGCAGCACCTTACGAGAGTTATGCAGCTTGCCCACAATGATGTTCTTTGCCTGCTGCAAAATAAAGGCGTCATCTCGCGACCTATCCACCTGAGCCATCAAGTACGCCAGCTTCGCTTGCCCCGTCGTTTGCAGCCGTCCAAAATACCGGCCCTTATTCGACAAATACAAAATCGGAATCCGCCGCTGAAGCGACAGCCGCACCGCGCCGTGGCTCACATTGCAGGCCCCAAACAGCACTACAAACGTCACACTGTTCGCCGGAACGCTAATCTTTAATTCCTGCTCTAAAAATACCTGATACTGCTGATGCCGCACCCGCAAATACGCACCCTGCTCTGTCACATATAACGTCGTCATGCCATCTCTCCAATATTCATCTGTTGATTGTTTAACCTTTGCCTTTGGAAACGGAATAATGCTGCAAGCCTTCGGTGGCCCAAAAGTTGGCGTTGCTGGCTTCTTATCCTTCTTTTTCACCGACCAGGTGCGCTCAGGCCTAATCACCCGCTGCTGCGCAAACGTATGCCCCAAAAATACAAACCCCTCATCTGGCCCTACAATCCTGGTTTTTTCCAGATTCAGCGTCAGGTAAATGTCTTCTAGCCAGTCATGCATCATCGCCAGAAATCGACTGGCCTGAAGATAGCTATGGCACACCGCCACACAGTCATCCCCATAGCGCACCAGCGGAATCTCCGCTTCCTGGCACCGCCGGTCAAACTCACTCAAATACAAGTTCGCCAGCGCTCCAGATAAAATGCCGCCCTGCACCACACCCTTGTTAGGTCGATAGAACTGTCCTTGCAGCACCATCCCCGCCTTTAGCTGCTGCTCAATCAGCCGCACTTGACCCGGTGCAATCTTTAGCCGCTCTAGCTGAGAGAGCAATACCCCCCAAGACAGACTGTCAAAAAACTGTTGAATATCCGCCTTGACGACCCAGGTCGGCTGTGGCGCATAGCGCGCCATCACCTGATCTACCGCGTTATAAATCGATAGACCTGGCCGATAGGCAAAGGCACTGTCGCTAAACGTCGCCTCCAGCCGAGGATAGATAGACTGAAGTAGGTAGCGTTGAAGGATGCGATCCCTTACCGTAGACAGCCCAATCAGCCGTTTGCCAACCAGCTCTCCCGCTTTCTTTTTAGGCACAAAGAATCCCTTCGTCGGATTCGCCCCATACACCTCTCGCCGCAGCTGCCGGTGCATTTGCGCAATCTGCTCCTCGGCCACACCCGCGAACAGCTCCGTCGTAATGCCATCTACTCCCGCCGCCGGGCTCCCCCTTTGTACCAGCCCCCACGCTGCATAAAGATGTTCTGCGTAAACCTGCATTTGGCTACCTCATTTGGTGGACAAATCCATAGTGCGATTTGCCTCCGTCAGCTCATACGTCAGTTGCGTCAGTTCATGCGTGAGTTCGTACGTCAGTTCATGCGTCAATCACTCAGTTGTTAAAATAAGCTCGAATCATTGATCGCACTTGCTATGCCCCGCTCTGTTTGTATACATCCTGACCACAAAGACACTATTGCTCTAGCCCTAGAGCGCAACGGTTTCTTGACCCAAGGAGACCTCGCCGCCAATCTAATGATTGCCCTTTCTACCGTTAGTCGGTTTTGCCGAGGAATTCGCGTTTCTATTGCCAGCTTCGAGCAAATCTGTGAAGCCCTCGGCCTTGAACCCAGAGAAATCATGCGATCTCCTTCTGTCGAAGCCCAGACTGTAGAAACCCAGAGCAGCGGCATTCAAGACATCCTAGTTGCTAATACCACTCAGTTCTTCGCATACGATCCCTTCTGGGTCGGGCGTGCTGCCCTGATTGCCACTCTCACCGAAAGACTCAACAACAACTGTCGTCTGCTATTACTCACAGGGCTTTCCGGCATCGGCAAGACCGCACTATCCGAGCGGCTAACGCTAGATCTGCAAAGCAACAACTATCACCTACTCAGAGAGAATTTCGATAGTCAAGAACAGTCCACCGACTTCATCAGCTTCGCCGCCCGTCTGCTAGAAGGATGTGGCCAGTTCGTCTCTCCAGAAGAGCGCGCGCAGAGCACACAGCTCACCCGCCGTTTAATCGCGCATCTGCAAACGACACCCACGCTCATTCTGATAGATTCTCTCGAACAAATTCTTAAAGGAAGTGCAGAAAAAGGCTGGAGTCAGTTCAAAGATGGTGGCTTTGTTACCTTTTTCCAAGCGCTTCTTGCAGGCAACACCTGTCAAAGCCGTCTGATCATCACTTCTCAAGAGCTTCCCGCTCAGATTATAGAAATCGGTTCCCGCTATCAAACTGTCTGGCACTGCCAACCTATCAGCGGCCTTAGTAAAGCTGAGCAGCAAGAACTTTTCAAGCAAACAGGATTTATCTCTAATTCCGATTTGACCAGAATCGGCAAAGCCTACGAAGGCCATCCTTTAGCGCTGCGAACGATTTTAGGCGAGATTAGCGACGCTCCTTTCTTCGGCAACGTCTCTGCCTACTGGAAACGCTACAGCTCAGAAATCGAAGCCGTCGAAAAAGCGCTAGCCGAAGCCGCGATCGGAAACACTACAGGCGCAGAAGACAAATGGCAGCTCGACCGCTTCACTCGCGCCCTCCGCCACAACGTACAAATGCGACTAGAGCAGACCTTCGAGCGCTTGCAACGAGATGCTCGCATTGCCTACATTCTGTTGTGCGAAACCGCCGTCTATCGCTGCGCCGTACCCGAAGACTGGTGGCTGAGCCATCTAGAAGACTGGGCGCAAAGTGATGAAGCGCAAGTAGTGGCGCTCGATGTGTTGCGAGACAGATATCTAATCGAAGAAAAAATCGAAGGGACTGAACTTCTGCTCAGACAGCACAACCTCATCCGCAGTGTCTCTTTGGCTCGGTTGAAAAAATTGACCTTTGATATCTGATATTCAGGCGGTGACCAATGCTTCTAGCTGGTGATCGCACTGGCGAAACACATAGTTGATAGCGGCAAAGAGCTTGTCTAACTCTTGAATAGTATAAAAACTGCGGTTTCTGGTAAACGTGCTACCCTTTAGCTTGCCAAATTCCCATAGATTACCGTTCGAGACGATGCCATAAACCACCAAGCCAGGGTCGTCGTTGATCCGCTGCGCTGCCACCATCTCAGCGAGACACTGCGCCCAGCCTCCTTCAAAATCGTCTTGTTTGGCTTCTATCAGAAGAAAATAAGGCTTGTCGAAAACAACCTTTCCAAGGGGCGATCGCTTTGCCAAGATGTACTCAGGAAATCCAGAAAGCCGAGCATCATCGCTCAGAAACTGATGGCTCCAAAGGATAAAATGCTTCCGATACTGCTTCCACACTTCCTTCAGCACTGGATAAATCAAGTTCTCACAGATGGCAAACTCCGAGTTATCAACCACTCCCTCTTCCATCATCAGCTGAAGATCTTGCCGAAAGTAATCAGAGATACCGAAGGACAGCTCCTCAATGAAAGCTGCTTCGGTATAGGTGATCTGAAATTCCTTTAGTGTTTCACTCAGACTTTTGAACGAGCTAAAAGACATGAAACCTCTTTTGACCTATAAATTTCTGCTGATATTAGCTACGGAAAAAAGCAGATGGCTACACTGACATTCTAATCGCTGATTGCTTTTCTGACCTTGAGCTTCGCGATGTAGCGAGTAGAAGTTATGACTTAATTGCCTTTATGCGATAAGACAAGGTTACTTTCATTAGCTGAGAATCCATGATTTTTCCGCGCCTGTCGCGATCGCTTACCAAATATTGCAGCTTCCGCTCGGGCTTACTACAAGCAAGCACCATACCCGCTGTCATAGATTTGGTGCCACCTGTATAGTCGGCAATGAAGTCGATGGGGGATAGCCCTGTTTGCTCTGTGGCTTGAGCGTAAATGTTGTCAATGAGCTGTCGGATATGGTTAGGGTCATTGATGAGCTCGGGCGCTAGATCTACAATGCGAACATGCAGCGAAGTGCCGACCTGGGTAGCAGGCGGCATGGCCTGCTCAGTGTTGTGATAAATGTAAAATTGTTGTTTCTGCTGTATGCATTCTCTTTCTAGAGTCCGCAAGAACTGCTGAGTAGCGTTTAGCGCATCGGGTGTGCAGATCAACCAGCAGTAGCGTAGTTTGCCATTACCGTTACGCCAGTGATGCTTGATAGCAATTTCGGCAGGGGTAAGCTGACCCGGCTGAGCCAAGCTGGCGATAGTAATTAGTCCAAAGAAGGTTTCGGTGAGCGGTACAACGTTGGTAATCTCAATGGCTTCGCGGCCTAGTAGCGATCGCAGCTTTCGCGTCAGACTCGTAAAATAAACGGCGAACCCGATCGCGCCGCCAATGAGTCCAATAACGGCAAATTGAAAAAGTATTTTGCTGACACCAAAGTTTTTTTGAACTGAATCACCCACTGTCTCTAACAGTAGGTTGGAAAGGCCGTTGCTAATGATGCCAAGGCCGAAGATGCCAATGAGCAGAAAGGCTAAGAAATTTTTGCTGGGATCTGCGATCGCTTCTAAAAGAGGATTGCGTTGCATAATAAAAGTAATTCTCAAGAAAATTCAAGATATTTATGATCAATCCAGTCTTTTCGCTTTGCTAATTCTTCTATAGAGGTTGCCTGTGCCTTAGCCTCTAACCATTTCTCTGCATAAGGTCGAATCGTGTCCCATTGTGGGCCAACTGAGTAACTATCCTGGTTGCCAATGATTAATGTTCGCTTCCACATGGGCGCAAGCACTTCTTTTCGAAACGCTTCGAGATTATACGCTCTCATTGCTTCTAAAACGGTAGGCGTGTTGCAGAGATGTTGGTAAAGTTCAATCAGGCTTTTGTCTCCCTTCTCTAGCAATGCTAAAATCTGTTGGTTCAGAACACTTAAGTCTAGCGGAAGTATGGGTAGTTCTAGCCAGTAGTCTTCTTCTGAGGTGAAATGAACACACTTAAGGGCATCAGTACCTTGTGCTTGAACATAGTATAGACGAGCTCCACAGCCAGATAATGTTGCAGCTAATTGCAAAGCAAAGTTGACAGGGTTAGTGCCCCCTGTCAGATTAATCCACACTTCTTTGCCCTGCCTGCCTACTGAGGATAGTGAAGCAATTGTTTGAATGATACGATCATAGGTTTCTGCAACGTCGTACCGGTTGATATGACACCAGAAGACCGACACCTTATCTCGATTGCCAAAAACTTCTCTACAGGCTTTTCCTTTTAGCGTCTTTCCAATGATTGATTGCATATCACCGCCCGGATAGTTTTTACCACCCACTTTCCCAGGCTGATTTTTTTTATACTCAAAGCTGTAAAAGGGCTTTCCTCCGCCTCCTTTCCCGTTGATTATCTCAACCGTCGAAAATATGACAATGCCTTGTACATCACCGACTTTCTTCCCGCTTTCTCTGTGCTCTGTCTCGCCAGAGTATGCAAAAAGCTGCTGATCTTCTTCATCCCATCGACTGTATCGATGGGCTAAGTAAGATAACGGCCCTACAATGACACCAGGGGATCTGCCGAGTCCCATCAAATGAAAAACGCCCATAGCTATTTTCTTTTATAAATAATCTCTAATTTGTACTCTACGGAAGAGAAAGCGATAAGAGATGCACGAAACACAATAGGTCTCATCATAGATCAAGACCAAGTTTTCTAAGCTCTTCAATCGGGTGGGCACATTCGTTTTTTAATGCCCTTTGAATCCAAATGCTAGTGAAGGAAATAAATCTTTTAGGGTCGCTAACATTGCTCTGACCCAAGTATTTTTTTGGCCCTTCTTTGCTATTCAGCCGGTAAGATGGATTGGCATAAAAAGTACAAGAGTCAAGCCATGCACCTAAAACTTTCATACCTGTATGTCCGCGACATAGCCAACGATGAGTTTCTGAATCTGCATCACTCAATCGGTTCACCCACTTTTTTGTTTGACTGATAATTGCTTCCGCAACATTCGAAGGTAGGTTTTGCCGACTCTGAAGCCTTTTGACCCACTCATCATAATCAAAATGTAAAACGGAAGAGTCTATAACGAGCAGTTCGTAATCTATACTCCTGTCAACTTTTTCTGTCAACTTTTCTAGCCTTTCTCTTTGAGAGATGTCTCTTACAGCCAAACTAACGGCACAGGCATACAAGAGAGCGGGGTCGAAAAAAATATCAATACTAGCAATGACATCATCAAACCACTCCTGTTCTAATAGTCCTAGCACCCAGCTTTTCATTGCAGCTTTCTCAAAAAAATAATTTTCAATTGAGTGTCCTCTAGACCAAATTAGTCTGTTTTCAACTCGATGACTAGCGATACTATCAATTACAACCTCATCAATCTCAAAACCTCTAAATTCCCTATCTACAAATCCAATAAGTTTGCTGGCGTATTCTTTCCCATCAATAGATTGGCATACAATTTCTACCTTTTCGCGAGCCCCAATATTTTCACTCGTTTGGCTCTGTTTAAGACGTTCTGTCTTTATAAGATAATCCGATATATCTACAACAATGGAATCTCTAAATTCTCCTGGACAATCTTTATGATCTGCAGCCACGCTTATCAAGCGCTTAAAGACTTTCCGATCTTCCTCCCCTTCTACTAGCAATCGGATTTTTCCTCTTGATTGCATTCTAAGAACTGCTTGATATTGATTGATGTCGTATTTTGGTCTATTCATGAATAAATAGCAATCTAGCAGTAGCTCTGTACGATAGTAGGAAAACAAGCTTCTCAAAGCGCTATGGCCTCCTAGAGACTTTTATCTTCAGGGGGCATGTATGGAGGGATCTCTTTAATTGCTTCTTCTTCAATTATTCCTTCTATAGGCTCAATATATTCTTCTGTTAATCCATCATATACATCTACTTCAATCTCTTCATCTCTGTCTATATTGTCGTCGTCTATATGTAGAACTAAGTCAGCCATATATTTCCGAGTTTTTTGGGTTCTTGAAATATTCACTGGCTTTACGACATCATCCGAATAATGTCCTCCAATCATTGGCGAGTGCGTACAGACGATGATTTGCTTTTGTCCTAGCTGCTTCTCCATTTCATCTAGTAGCTTTTCTTGCCAGTCGATATGCAGAGATATTTCTGGCTCGTCAATTAAGATAGTTTGTTGTTCACTGATGTGAGCTGCATACAAAAGGCTGATAATTTGTTTCTCTCCAGAAGATAGGTTTTGTGCACCCTCTATATTTTTCCCTTCTGACAATTCAATATGAGACTTAGGTTCTATATTCTCTTCTCCTAAATTATCTTCGTCAGAGTAATTATTACTTTCGATTGCTTGCTCGTCTTCAAACTTTAAGACCAAGCTTGGATAAAAATCTTCTTCACTTTTGCTTTCAACTTCTTCGTGCTTCTTTTCGCTTTTGCTTTTGATCTCTATTTTTTTTCGACTGAGGAAAGAATTAATAGATTTTAGATAATTTCTAAATTCAGAAAATGAGCTTTCCACTTCAGAAACCAGCTCTCCTAAACTTTTTTGACAAATACTGAGAAGTGCGATCGCTGCATTTTCCAATGTATAGTCGTTTCCTTTCTTTCTCTTACCTTCCATTCCTTCTATATGTTTCACAACCGCCTTCGGAAGTTGAAGAAACCTATATATAGGATATGTTCTAAGTTGAGTGTCAAAACCTCTTATTTTTTCGATCATCGAACCAATGTTTTCTTCGACTGCTTGAAATTCAATCCCGTCTGAAACAGAGAAACTTATCGCTTCAGAAAAACTGTTCGCAAGTATTCTTTGGTCTACTTGTATGATTTCTATTGCAGCTTTTCCAAGCTTCTCTTTCGTTTCATGCATAATCTCAGGAACAGAGTTGAAAGTGATATTTGGCATAAACTGTCCAAACATCTCACGTAAGAGCGATGTTGTATTCATTGCTCTTTTTTCCCGCTCTGTTGTAGAATCTTCTCTCAATTTCAGGTCTAGAGTAGCCTTGCCTGAAGAGAACAAAGCCTCTAAAACGGTTCTAGCTGTAGGAAAGTATGCGCAAGAAGGAAGAGGGACCTCTCCTCTAAGAATAAAATTTGTTTGTCCATCTATAGCTTTCGATAACTCTGCTATTTTACTGCGCTCTCCATCCTGTCTAACTATTAATTTTTGCCTGGACTTGTTCTCCCATCCGATGGAAGTAGTGACTCCATCGTTTAAATGGATAGAGACCTGATGAAAATCGAGATAGAAGAATCGCTCAAAATCGTTGTTTGAGAGGTTTGCAATAGTACGAAGCAAGGTGGTTTTGAAATCGCCATTGCTTCCGAATATAATATTTACGCCGGGACCAAACTCTTGATGAATATCGTACCGATCATGTAAGCCAATTATTTCAACTTTTGTAATAAAGATATCCATGCTTGACATGATGTTCTAAGTTCTCTCAAATTTCGTAAGTATTGTACTACCCATGCCCAGTCGAGTTTTGATGCCTGTGCCTGAGAATTGGGCGTAGTGAGCCAGCAAGTTAGTGACTTGGGCAATTAGCGGGTCACTTCGCTGTAATATACTTAGCCTGATGTTACCGGTAAACCCGCCGATATTGCTGTTATGTATAGGGAAAATATTTGTCTGAATGCGGTGGCGAGAGAGTACGACAGAGCTTTCTATGTAGGCTAGTAGCTCTTGGTCTCCTAGATATATGGTAGAGAAGTGATTCCAGCGCTCTAGCCAGCTGCGAAATAACAGTGTAGGAACAGGTAAGGGGAGATACGTACGCTGCTGTGAGAACGCGGTGGGTGAAAGAAACGAAAGAGAGAGCTGACGCTCAGGTTCCGCTTGGTCCACTACGCATTGATGATATAGCGCTTCATAGCTCGTTTTTTGGTCTTCGCGATTTATGACTTCAAACTGTGTACCTAAGAACTCAAGCATTTTGGGTAGCTGTAGATCGGCTATTTTCTGAGCGGAGGCAGCTTGCAGGCCGTTGAGTGAAATCTGATAGTCTTCTTCTGGGTAGAAGGTAATGAACCCATCAGCACGTTGCGTTCTGCCTAGCAGTCCAGAAAAGGTGGTTTTAGGTGTTGCTTCCTGTCCAAACTCGATATCTGCTTGCTGATGAATAAATTTGGATAAGGCTATTCTATAAGATGCTGGTAGCGATACTGTTGAGGTAGCTTTTAGGGTCCAAGTAGAATGAATCAGCATCGCTTATAGTGTCTCAAAGTTGACCCAACCAGGCGCAAACCGAATATCACCTCGCCCATCAATGACCGTGCGCCTAGACTTTGGTGCTTCAAAGCCAGGCGCTTCTCTACCACAAACGTCTCGAATCTCAGCAACTGTTTTATCGGGCATCAACAGATTTATAGTTGTTCCCATAAAGCCGCTTGCCCAGCCCATGCGTAAGCTGTACGGACATTTTACTGGCTCGTAAAAGTCTTGAATGTAGCTAAAGTCCAGAGCCTTTCGCCGATCATTTAAGTTGTTCTTTATCCCAGCCCAATAGTCATGCTCAAAGTCCCATTGATCTTGGGCAAATTCCTGGCAAATTTTTAGAATGTCGTCTGCTGATTGAAAGGGTAGTTTCATGCCTTGCTTGTGTCGAAACCAGCTCAGCATTTCATGATCTAGGCTGAGGGTGAATTGAGTCCGCACATTGAGCACCATTTCAGCATAGATAGAATCACGATACTTGGCTAGGTAGTCGGGAAAGCGGCTAGAGATAACCACTTCTGAGACAAGCGAAAGATTCCTAAAAAAGGGCCGACGATTTTCAGGTTGAACATGCTGTTCGATCAACGGTTGCGAATCGCTCACTTGCAACGCACGCATAATGTCGGTATTTGGTCCCTGGCGACTCTTTACCAACCGCTTTTGATAATACAAGTCGTAGTTGGTAAACAGCTCATCCATAAATAGCGGATCGTCTGCGAATCTGGCCTTGCGTTTGAGGGTTCCCATCGATTTTCGCAGCTGTTGTTCGATGCTGCTGGTTTTTTGTTCTTTGGGGACGCCATATTGGTTGCTGTGTTTGAGTAGGTGATAGGCGATCGCGGTCCTGATCGCTCCTTTTATCGACGAGCCCGGCAAGTAGTGATGGCCAAACCCATCTCGAATCATAGGTCGCAAGCGAGTAATTTTCTCTGCCCAGTTCAAGCTTCTCAAATGTGAAGGAAAAAGGGCTTCCCCTTCAGCATCTGTCGCTGTCCACCACTTGTCGCCAAAGGCATTTTCTAATAGCGAGGTAATGGACTCTCTGTTTTGAACGCGGTAAATATAGTCGTTGAGAAAGCCTCTAGACTTGAGCGATCGCGCTAACGCATCTGGCCTTGCCAAATACACAAACTTTCCTGCTTCTACATATTCAAAAGGGTCTAACTGGGAGACTGCCGAGCCAATATGTAGTAAGCGACTCGTTAGGCGGATCTGTTTTGTTTCGCAAACAGTTGGCTTGGTGATAGGGCTAGAGACAACCATTAGAATACCGATGATAGGGAAATGAAGAGGTAAGAAGACATCCTAGAGAGCCTACGCCGCTTTAGGAGCAGCCTTGATTGCCAAGCTAAAGGCAATTCCACTGCGATAAATAGGATGCGGACGATAGACACCGGGAGACGTTTCAAACTCTGGTGGGGTTACATTCGCTAGCTGCCCGTCGGGCCGATCGGTGAAGACAGACCCTTCTGCGAACATATGTATTTTTCGCCGCCTCAGCTGTCGTCCCGACCAGGACGAAGCAATCCAACCGCCCCTTTCTACTAAGCTGTAGCAGGCATCTTCTCCAAGAAGCGATTCTGGCACAGACTCATCCCAATACAGACTGATCAAGCTGTGGCGGTTCGATTCGAAGGCGATAACTGTTTGCCAAATTGGAGGTGCTGGTTCCCAGCTAAGCACGTCAAATCGGCCCGCACCGCTGGAACGCTCACCCCCTATACCCTCTTCCCCTAAAAGGTGGAGTGCAGCTTTCAGTCTATTTTCAAGAGCTGCCTCAGTACTAGAAAAATCGACTAAAAAATACAGTCCAGCTCTTTGGTCTGTTCCATCATCACTTTCTTTTGCCGTTTGCCAGCCAAATTGGGTGAGGCCAGTGTGGTAAAAATTGGTCGCTCGATTCGTACGATCTATAGCTACCTTAGGCAAGTCATAGCTATTGAAAGCGCTACTGTAGTCGAACGTGCCTGTTTCACCGAGTTCGTGCAGCTTAGTTTTAGGCTCATGAGCGTTCTCACTTATAGACTCATAGTCTTGCTCGGTAAAGCCAGTGCCTTGATACCACCTTTGCCAAATGGGTAGGGGTAAATAGCGCAGTACTTTAAATGACTTTGCGATCGCCATCTCTTTTGTCGGTTCGCTCGGGTAGTTGAGCGGGCGCTGAACGGGCATCGGCAAATAGTCAATAAAGCTATCACCCTGTCGGCGGTAAACAAAGGTAGAACTCAACCTAAAGGGGGGCTGTTTTTCGGTGGAAAACTTTTCAAACAATCGCTCAATAGGTAGCTTTTCAGCTTCTCTCTCTTGATATAACCTGGCGTACGTACTTACCCAGGCACTAAACAAAGTATCTGAGAAAACCCGCTCATCAGTACTTTCTAACCCGATACCATTTTTGCCAAAGTGGGTGGGGCTACGCCCAAAGTCTAGGCGGACAAGTTTCATCGTGTTTGACATACGCCTTATGCTCCGCTACTAGGTAAGAGCCTTGTCCCAACTGTGTTGGTCAAATCAGCAAAATTCTCTAGCAGCGTCGCGGTATCTGTCAGTGTGAGGTTCGGTTGCGAAAAGTCTATGTCAGCATTGCCAATTTGCTGATACTGGCTGATGTCTCGGCAGTAAAACTTAAAGTCTTTGAACTGAACTTTTCCATACCCCCTCGACCCATGGCCGCCCAACGCATCATCTTCTAAAATGGCAAGCGCAATCACCAGGTTCTTGATATCTTCAACAGCCTGCTCAGCGACTTCAACGGTATAGACCATTTCAAAGGAGAACTGAGCACCTGCGGGTACTCGTTCTAGCTGGCGTGGGTTTGCCGCAGCAGTGATGCGATCCATGCCATTTTCAAACTTCCACTCAGCCATATTCAAACCGGTGTCAATTTGTTTTAGCTGTTTAACAGAGTCGTCTGTCAAATGACAATCGCGAACAATTAAGCGAGCAGGATGATTACGCCCTTTAACGCGGGTGTAATCGTTACCTTCGATAGTGGTTGTACGACTGTTCGGTGGCACAATATTGTCGGCTGCGGCCTCCGATGTTTCTATCCAGCAGTTGGCTCCGGTAGAGCCAAACAAGCGACTGACTTGGCAGGTATTAGCACCCTCAAAGGCAACGTATCTACCTTCGCTAATTTCAGTATAGCCAGGTCGCAAGTCATCGCTTTCATAGCGATATGTGCCGCTCCCACCGGGGCGGTTAAGTGGCTTGTTGCGAAGACGCTCTAGTGTAGAGCGGAGTTTTCCCTTGAGTGAGGAACCGGGTAAATAGGGCTGAAGGGTGATGGGATCTCGGATGATGGGTTTGTCGAGTCCGCCAATGTCAAGAGTTTCGCCACCGCCACCAATATGTAAGCCCGTTTTCGCTGTCAATGTGCTCACAATTCGGAGTTTACCTAGTAAAGGCTTTTGAGGTCTAGTTACAACAGTCATCGTTATTTGCCTCCGGCGGCTTTGTGATATGCAATGGTTGATTCAATAAACTGAACTAACCGTGTAAAATCTTCAAAACTATGAACTTTATCAATGGCGGCAGATATAACCTTACTGAGGGGTTCAGCAGCTCGTTGTCTCGCAGCAGCATAGGCAAGTTTTGGCTTTAGTAAAACAATATCGTCCTCAATATCAGAGAATTGTTTTTGGATGACTTTACGCTCGCCTTCTGTCGTGACTTCTTCATCTATTAGGTTGGCTTTGACCCGGTTGATGGCGTCTAAAAACTTTCGGATTTGGTTGGTTTCTAAACGTTGATTGCGCAGGTAGGGGCCAAAGTTACTAGCATCTGTGACTAGCTCGCGAATGCTATACGCTTGCAGCCCAGGCTTTAGCTGCTCAATTTTAGCAACGATGCTAGTAACGATATCAGTGGTCGATTCGTTTTTACTTTGGGGTTTGCTCTGGTGCCGGATAGGTTTGTTTGCCATGTATGCTCAGGGTTTGCTTATGACTTGTTACGACTGAGGAGATCTAGCCAAGTAGCGATCGCTCGAAAATAAGGCGCATTGTAAGGACTTTTTAGCGAGCGAGCGACCGCTTCAAAATCCGGTGCGGCTCGAATTGAGCGAGGCAGTCTGGCTAGGGTATAGGCTACTTTCGGTAGGTGCAAATAGTACCGGACGTCTTTCGCATCTGCTGATCGCTCTGCTGTGAGCGCTTTAATTTGCTGCTCTTGCATATTGGCAGTCACTAGCAGGTTACGCACAAAGCTTTTCGGAAAGATCACCTGCTGAAAGGCAGATTGTAAAATAGAAACGAAGGGCATAATGCCGTACAGCTCAGTTGGAAAAGCATCGCCTATATAATCTTCTAGCTCTTGACTTATTGTTGGTGTGGGCGCTGTATGATAGCTGCCTTCGGTAAGGGCGGCTGTAGCGTCAGCCTGGCTGTAGCCGATCCAAGCCTGCCATTTAAAGGTTTGATCAAACAGTGTCAAACTATCGCGACCATTCTTTTTAGCTGTACTCTCTGCCTTTCCAGAATCTTCTGCGGATTGATAGAGTGGATACTTTGGCCCGCAAAGGCTAAGTCCGCCGGAGAGGGTAATGCCGGGATGATAGCCCGTGTAAGCGCGAAAGCTTTGGTAAACATCTAGCGAAAATTCGACCAAATCATCCCAAGCGCCACTTACAAATAAGTCGTCACCCCCTGCATAAATAAACAACAGATCTTTTCTACAATCTGTTGTGAGCTGTTTGCTTCCTTTTGGTAGGCTCGCGTCTCTATCGTCTGCTAGCGTGCTTAGATACCCCTTAAAGAAGTAGCTCATTTGACGTGATAGGCCTGAGAGCCTAGGAAGTGTGTATTGATTGCCAAGGCCAGTAGCAAAAATTTGCCCTAGGCGATCAACATCCATGCGTAAGTGTCCTACTCGGCTGATGCCTTGTGCGGTTGAGGACATTTCAGCAGCGGTTATAAACGAGTTGGGTTCGGCTGTGCTTTTTTGTCCGTAGTTGCCGAGTAGTAGCAGCGTTGGGTTTTGGTAGGCGGGTTCTTTGTATAGGGAAACGGTCCAGTTGTTGATGAGATAGATATCTTCGGGCTCTGTAAGCAACGGCTTTTTGCCTTGGAAGAAGTGATAATACGCAGTGCGACCACCCACCTCAATTTTGATTTTGTCTATGGGTGAGGCCTGGGAAAGGCTTTCTTTGAAGGAGCGAACGACTGCACCTACATTGTAGAGATTGCGGCCTAGATTGAGCATGTCGCGGCAAGTTGAACAAGCATCAGGACCATCACCATCTAGAGGCTTGAGTTGCTTTGTATCATCGCGGTGACAAACTTTGCAGGGCTCGTGAGCAGATTGTGGCGCGAGTAATCGCTCTAGGCTGCCGATAAACTTTCGATTCTTTTGTTTTGCAAGTAGTTTGATCGCTGTATTCCAGTGACTGGAGAAGCTCTCGGTAGCGACTTCTGATGCGCGAAAAGAATGACTCGTCAATCCTAGGAATAGCTTTCCCTGGTAATTATCCAGTAGCCAGTCGTTAAACTGTTGACGAATTCGAGCGACTGTTTTTTCGGTAGCTGCCGACGACGGTGCGAGTATAAAAAGATTGCCACCTCCTGCGTAGATGACGCAGGCACGGGGTAGATTTAGCTCTTCTAATAGCTGTCGAACAATTTCTTCGGTGACAAGCTCTAGTAAAAAGCTGCGAGCTCTGAGAGATTTTAATGCGCCAGCAGATGAAATAGTGTAAATAAAAGATTGAATTCCGGAGAGATCGCCTGCGACCAGGCACAGAGTCTCGGCGCTTGGATTTTCTACCAGTGCAGCAGCTACAGCCGCTGTCATCTTTACGCGGTCAAAAAAAGAAACGTCTGGCTCACCATAGCTAATGTATGAACCATATTTTTCTAACAGCAGAGTCAGCAGGGATAGGTTTTTCCAGTCTGATTCTGTGAGGCGATCGAGTTCGCTTTTGATGGCAGTTTTGAGAGAGGCTATGTGGGCGATCGCATCTGCTTTTTCTACGGGATAAACTACTGCAGGCCGTGTATCGGCGATGGCTATTGCCGGAGTGTAGTGTGTTCCAGAAGCTTGATAGCGTTCACCAGAGGTAGAATCGCTAAGAGCAATTGTGTCAAACACAAGCTGTAAGATAGCTGGCTGGGTCTCCGCATTTGGCCAACCTATCCAGGCTTTTGCCTGTTGGATGGCTGACTGATGACCTACCGTTGGCTGGTAGGCAAGGGTGCTATTTGACCAGTGACTGAGCAATAAGATCGCTTGCTGGGTGATGGTTAGGGCAGTCGATTGAGGGGACGTAGTCATGGTGTCAAAAGCTATTGGGATCTAAATAGCGAGCCTGTAGTCGCTGAGTTGGATGTTTCAAATGGTTTTTGTACGGATACACCTTAGCAGAGAGGTTGAAGAGGGGCTTTCAAAGTTGAAAGAGTTGTCTGTATTGTGCAGCCATAAGTAGGAAAAGGCTAGGCAATCTCATACTTTCTTTAGTTGAGAAGGAAAATGGTTGTTACAGTTCGTTTCTTTATAAATAAGGCATAAAGTTTGGGGCTGAATAATCGATATCACTGAAGGATTTTCAATATTTTGCTGTGGTTGATTGCTTTTGAGCCCTCTGATGGATTTGCTGTCAGAGTTGTTAGCTGTTATTGATAAGGCACCTATTGAAGGCTGTTCGCGATGTGCTAAAAGCTACTGACTACCAGTCGCAAGCTATTATCCCAGTATTGAATGTGGGTAAATCTGAAGTATGGAACTTAGTTGTCTACCTCAAAATAGTTAATACGGTTAGACAAAAGACTGCTTGTCGAGAATGTGCCAAAGCTTGGCAGAGTGCTTTTAAAGCAAGTTTCCGTCCCCGTTAGGGGTAATGGATTTGAAAGACGGTCTTGGCGCGTTTCACTTCAATAACACCCGTCACAGTTTCCGTCCCCCGTTAGGGGTAATGGATTTGAAAGCAAGAATGTTCCATGTGAGCTAATAGAAAATGGTGCCGTGAATGTTTCCGTCCCCGTTAGGGGTAATGGATTTAAAAGTCTCAAGAGCAGGCGCAGCAAGCGGTTTCCGAAGCTAAGTTTCCGTCCCCGTTAGGGGTAATGGATGATCCCTGTACAAGTGCTAATTTTTCATGAGAATATTCTTGAAAACCATGCTAAACAGAGGTTACATAGATTCTGCCTATTTTAGGCTATGAATTCTCAGCCTGATTTTTTGTAAAAATCCAAATCTTTGGTCTAATTTCCCCTGAAAATAATTCAATTTAGCCGCAGCAAGATTTCTTGCGTTGAGCGAAACCTAGAGCCAGAAGGAAAAATCGGGCTTCTGAGCATCTAAAAATGCCACTTGTACAGGGATCGGGTAATGGATTTGAAAGCCTGGTTGTTGGTCTTCTGCTGGAGGTTCCCCTCCTAGTTTCCGTCCCCGTTAGGGGTAATGGATTTGAAAGATGTTACTCTAACCGACTTTGCTGACGCGTACACCCCAAGTTTCCGTCCCCGTTAGGGGTAATGGATTTGAAAGGAAGCCAAAGTGTCTCATTCAATTGAGCGCGCTCTTGTTTCCGTCCCCGTTAGGGGTAATGGATTTGAAAGTTTACTGAGATGCGCCCTTCGACCATTCAGGCACGGATTGGTTTCTGTCCCCGTTAGGGGTAATGGATTTGAAAGTCTGTCCTCAATCATCTCGCTTGTAGAGTGTGAAGAGTTTCCGTCCCCGTTAGGGGTAATGGATTTGAAAGAAGTTGAAACACGTGAAAGCGGAACATTTCTCAACAAAGAGGTTTCCGTCCCCGTTAGGGGTAATGGATTTGAAAGAGTGATGGTGTGGCAGGGATGCAAAGCTGGGAACTTACGTTTCCGTCCCCGTTAGGGGTAATGGATTTGAAAGTCGAGCAGTACGTTGAAGATTTCGCAGCTAACGATCCTGGTTTCCGTCCCCGTTAGGGGTAATGGATTTGAAAGAAGTGGTGCAAAAGGTGGTCGTGGCCATGAAGAAGGTGTGTTTCCGTCCCCGTTAGGGGTAATGGATTTGAAAGTCAACGGTTCAGGCCGATTTGGAGACACGTCGTGGCTACTGTTTCCGTCCCCGTTAGGGGTAATGGATTTGAAAGTCTTACGGTTAAAAAAGGACCCAGTCATAAATCTAAAAAGTTTCCGTCCCCGTTAGGGGTAATGGATTTGAAAGGAGGCTGGCGAGCTAAGCACTCGCTTTGAAGCTCAGATGTTTCCGTCCCCGTTAGGGGTAATGGATTTGAAAGGCGCATTGGTCGCTTAGGGCGTTGGCAGACTGGAGTGTTTCCGTCCCCGTTAGGGGTAATGGATTTGAAAGGCAATGGGCGAATCGCTGGAAAAGATGATATCATACAATGTTTCCGTCCCCGTTAGGGGTAATGGATTTGAAAGCAGATAATCGTTAAGATGCCTAAAAACAGCATCTTTCGAAGGTTTCCGTCCCCGTTAGGGGTAATGGATTTGAAAGTGATCAAGTCGTCAATGGTACACCTGAAGAGAACACCTTTCAGTTTCCGTCCCCGTTAGGGGTAATGGATTTGAAAGGGCTCTCTGACGAAGCCTTGCCTGGAGCTGATTCTAGCGGTCAAATCCCCAGAGGTCAATTTTGGGCACGGATAACTTTACAAAACTGCCTGAAATATCCAAATAAAATGGCTGGAAGCTAGATGTCGCAAGGGCTCCCCAGAGGTCTACGAAGCTATAAGGTTTTCAAGGTTCGACTGAGGTGTGGGAGCTTTCTCCCTACAAATAATAAAATACCTTGAAATAACGGCCTCTGAGCAAGGCTTAATACTTTTGGCTCAATAGGGGTTCCAAGGAGCTAACCAAGCAAGGTGTTCAACAGACCATCAAGCAAGGCTTTCCCCCTTTTTCTAGCATTGTGAACGAACTCGAAGAACCCAAGATAAATCGGCAGCTTCTTT
>Ga0209194_1000277_pt1 | contig 45119 bp, 42 predicted proteins | sample COGITO_mtgs_1004_FD_184787 | JGI IMG/M metagenome (GOLD analysis project Ga0209194, IMG submission 184787) | Pelagic marine microbial communities from North Sea - COGITO_mtgs_100413 (SPAdes) (version 2) | ecosystem: Environmental > Aquatic > Marine > Epipelagic ... | reverse complement strand
CCGATGCTGCTGATATTTAATGCGATTATGCTGACGAGCGCTGGATCTACGCTGGACTCGACGTTTTCTAGCGTGGCGAAGCTAGGGGCGAGAGATTGGAATAATCGGCAGAGTGCGCCGACTGAGCGGCAGGCGCTGTTGGGCCGATGGTGGATTGTAGCGATCGCGCTATTAGGAAATCTGCCTCTACTCAGCCTGTATATGGGCGAGAGAGTTGGCCCGGCGGTTATTCAGGCGACGACCATTAGCGGCACGATGGTGATGGGCCTGGCGCCTATCTTTTTGCTGGCGTTTATCCGCAGAGCGGGTGCGCTGAGCTTTCATCTGGCTTTTTGGCCGGGGCTGAGTTTTGGCATTGTCAGGGTGGTTGAAAGTGCGACTGGAAACAACATTTTTCCGACTGCGCTGGCGCTGGGCAGCGGTAAGTATGCGATTGATTTGGGGGTGAATGTGTATGGCTTGCTGATTTGCGTTGGGGGTTATTTGCTGGGGGCGGCGCTGAGTGGATGGACTCAAACGACGAAATCTCAAGACGATACGTTTTCTGCGCAAAGAACAACAACTGCACCGAGACTGTAGCGATCTGAACTGTAGCGATCTGAGATGATTGGAGTAAGAGGAGTGGCGATCGCCATTCGCGTCGCGCGTTAGGAAATAGCGCGTTAGAAAAAAGAGCTGTAGGGATTGCTATGAGAACGTATTTCAAGTGGACGCTGATGCGATTTTGGACGGCTGCCTTACTCCTGATTTCGACTGCTTTAGCCGCGCCAAGGGTTTTGCCTGCTAATGCGCTGCCGTCTTCTATGATGGCAGCGCCTGCCGTTTTCTGGCAGAGTATGGCCAAGACCAGCGGGGACAAGCAAGTGCTACATGCCTATAAGAATCAGCTATCGAACGTTATTGTAGAGGACGTGTCAGGGACGGTGGATAAGCTGCTGACAGACGATTTAGAAGGGTCTCGACATCAGCGGTTTATTTTGCGCGTGACGCCTGGGCATACGGTGCTGGTGGTGCACAATATTGATTTGGCTCCGAGGGTGAATGATTTGCGTGAGGGCGATCGCTTATCGGTAAAGGGCGAGTATGAATGGAATGATCGGGGTGGTCTAATTCACTGGACGCACCGCGATCCGAATAGTCGGCATGAAGATGGCTGGATTATCCACGGAAACGTTCGCTACGAGTAAGGTTTGAGCTATTTTGGTAGCGCTTTGATTTTTGTCACGTTGAGATAACTTAGGCTAAAACAAGGATCGCTAGGTGCTACTTTTAGCAGTGGTGTTGATGGCAGTGGTGTTGATGGCAGTGGTGCTGATACCCGTTTCACTACCCACTCAGTAGAGCCTTGTGATATGGATTCTAGCCTGATTCTGTCGAATGTGCTGACGCCGCCAGTGCTGTTCTTTTTCGTTGGTTTGACGGCTGTACTGGTTAAGTCCGATCTGGAAATTCCGCAGCCGATTCCCAAGCTGTTTTCGCTGTATTTGCTGCTGTCTATTGGGTTTAAAGGTGGGCACGAGCTGCATGAAAGCGGGCTGACTTCGGAAGTTGCAAGTGCTTTGATTGCAGCCGTGGCGGTCGCGGCTATTGTTCCGGTTTATTCCTACTTTATTTTGCGGCTGAAGCTAGATATTTATAACTCGGCTGCGATCGCGGCCACTTATGGATCTATCAGCGCCGTTACCTTTGTAACTGCTAGCTCTTTTCTTACGCGCATTGGCGTTGACTACGGCGGACATATGGTGGCGGCATTGGCCTTGATGGAGTCGCCCGCTATTATCGTGGGACTGCTGCTGGTGAGAGTTTTTATAAATCGAGAGAAAGCGGCGGCGGGCGGAGAAAAAGAAGCTTTCCCCTGGGGTGAGGTGCTGCGCGAGTCTTTTTTGAATGGCTCGGTTTATCTGCTAGTAGGCAGTTTGCTAGTGGGACTGATTACCCGCGAAGAAGGCTGGAACAGCGTGAAGCCTTTTACTGGCGATATGTTTTATGGCGTTCTGACGTTCTTCTTGCTGGATATGGGCTTAGTTGCGGCTCGCCGGCTAAAGGATCTACGTGAAGGCGGCCCGTTCTTAATTGGCTTTTCGGTGTTGATGCCGATTTTTAACGCATTGGTGGGCATTGGGATTGCAAGTTTGCTGGAAATGACGCCAGGAAACGCGCTGCTGTTTTCTGTACTGTGCGCGAGCGCATCGTACATTGCGGTGCCTGCTGCAATGCGGATGACGGTGCCGGAGGCCAACCCGAGCCTTTATATTTCGATGGCGTTAGCGCTAACGTTTCCATTCAATATCATTATTGGCATTCCCATTTACTATCAAATCATCCAGTATTTTTGGGGATTGGCCTAGGTCCCTGTTAGCCAACCGTTAGGCAACCGTAAGGAGATTATTTTTTGGCAGCGCGGGTGATTTTCTGTTGAACGAAATAAGGATATAAGAAATATGCAGACTGTAAAACGCCTTGAGATTATCGCCTCTTCTGCTGAGCTGCCTAAGCTAATTGAAAAGCTCGACGCGGCGGGTGTGCCTGGCTATTCTATTATTCGCGATGTGGCGGGCAAAGGCCAAGATGGTAGGGTTTCTACCGATTCTGACTTTACGTCCTCGGCGCTCAGTAATATTTATATTTTGTCGTTTTGTAGTGAGGCGCAAGCTGAGGACGTATTGACCAGGATTCGTCCGGTCTTAACGCGATATGGCGGCGTTTGCTATTTTTCTGATGCGACAAAAGCAGTGGTTTAGTTTATCCGAGCAGTCCTGTATCGGTAGAGGCTGCTGCGGTTAGATAGAGAGAATGACCGCAATGAGAACACCGGCTAGCGCTAAGGCAAAAAAGATGGCATATTCTACTCTGTAGTTGAGGCTTTTGATGACGAAGGCGATCGCAATGATGAGGATTGCAATTCCAATGTAAATTGCAATATCGGTGCCTTGACTGATGAGCGGATCGGATCTGCCGTCTGGTTCTGGGGACTGGGCAAGCGTGAGGAGGAGTGCCTCTGTGGTTGGGAGAGTGCTGGCTGGGAGAGTGCTGGTTGGGAGAACGCTGCTGAGGTGCTTCATACTGTGGCTGAGCAAATTGGGGAGGGTCTTTGATTGAGGGGCGGGCGCTGAAAAAACTGTAGCAGTAGATATCTCCATAGTTCTCCTAATGCTATTTTGACGAGCTGCTAGATTCCACGAGTATTGAGATCAATGGCATAGAGACTACCCCCGGCGGCAATGAACAAACGGTTGCGCTCACGTTCTCCGAAGGTAAGATTTGCACAAATTTCAGGAATAAAGATCTTCCCTAAGTAAGTAGCATCAGGCGTATAAACTTGAACGCTATCTTCAGAGCTGATGAAGAGATGTCCCGCTCTATCTGTGCAAAGGCCGTCTGGCTGGCCGGGGTTAATCTCTGCAAACTTTCGACCGTTTTCGAGATGCCCATTGACAACATCAAACGTTCGAACATCGTGAAACAGCGCGGGGTTTTCGAACGCGGATGTATCTGAAACGTATAGCTGCTGCTCATTTGGGCTAAAGGCTAAGCCGTTGGGACGGCACATATCGGTGACGACTGCTGTCATCTCGCGGGTAGCCGGATCGAAGCGATAGACGTAGCTGCCTGGCTGTTCTTGCTCGCCGCCACAGCCCTGATTTGCCTGCGTGAGTCCAAAGGGCGGGTCGGTAAACCAAAGGGTGCCATCGCTTTTTACCGTGATGTCATTGGGACTGTTGAGGCGTTTTCCCTGGTAGCGATCGACTAGGATGCGCCATTCGCCGTCAAAATCTTGTCGAACAATCGCCCGGTGGCCGTGAGAGCAGGCGACGATGCGGCCTTCTAAGTCGAGCGCGTTGCCGTTTTGGTAGCTAGAAGATGCTTGGTAGATGCTGACCTTTCCAGCTTTCCATTGGAGTAGGCGATCGCCAATGACATCACTCCAAATCAGGCTATCGTCTGCGGGAATATAGACCGGGCCTTCACTATGCTGGCCGCCGCTATAGAGCTGTTTAAGCTCAGCTTCTGAGGGAACGAGATTGTAAAAGTGAGAATCGTATACATCAAACTTCGCGGCGGTCTGGGGTGAGTCCACGGCTGTTCCCTTTGGGCCTCTACAGCATGTCTTAAAGGTGTTCTACAACGAGATAATTGAATGATATCTCGGCGTGGGACGTTCGATCTAGTTAAGCTCTACGCCTATGGGCGCAGGGATGATGGGCGCGACTACCCGCTGCCTGCCCACAAACTCTTTGCCCACAAACGGAGAGGTCATCGCGGAGAGCAGTCCGCCGTAGTCGAGGCCGAAGTTCACCTCATCGCCAATTTGTAGCGGGTGGTTTTCGCTGTCCAGAATGATGTGATCGCTGCTAGCGCCTAAAATCTCTAAGCTGCGCTCGGATTTTAGGCCGGCGGTTAAGACATCCTGTCTGCCTAGCGCGACGATTGAGCGCTGCCGAATACCTCGGTCTTTGAACTTGGGAATGTCTCCAAAGGCGTCCTGACAAATTTCGCCGAAGGGAAGTGAGGCTTTTTCTTTGGCCTCGATGACTTCGGCGACTAGCTGAAAGGTGTGCTGGTGCAAGCCGGGAATAGCTTGTCTGCCGACGGTTTCGCAGCCTAAGAGAATGGATTCTCCAATCCGAAGATTGTTGATCTCTCCAATGGACTGGCCGGAATTAGCCCATTCGTAATTGGCTGAGTTGCCGCCGGAGACAATCTCTAGCTTGATGCCTAACTCGCTTTGAACAATGTTCACTAATTCGGATAGCATGTTCATGTTTCTTTTGTTTGGCTTGACGCCGCCGTAGCAGGCTAGATTGCAGCCAATGCCGGTGACCTTGATGTTGGGTAGCAAAAGTGTTTTTCTAACAAACTGCACTAAGTCGCAAGGGAGAACGCCTTCGCGTAAATCGCCTAGCTCTACCATAATGATGACTTTATGGATTTTGCCTTGATCTTTGGCGTGGTAAGAGAGCTTTTCGAGCGTTTTTAGCTCTGTATTGAGACTGATGTCTACGTTTTTAACGATGGCCTCAGCCTGACTGGGTGCGGTTCGTAACAGCACGAGCTGGGCAGATATTCCGGCTTGCCGCATTCTTTTGATATTTTCGATGCGCGAGTCGGCGATGAACTGGACGCCGCCTGCAATCATTGCTTGCGCGATCGCAGGTTCTCCTAGTACTGCCTTGGAAACGCCCATCAGAGAAATTCCCTTTTGGCCGTAAAAGTTGCATAGCAGACGGGCGTTCTCTTGAATTTTAGAGAGAGAAATCTCTATTCTGGGCAGACACAGCTTCATTTTATGTTCAGACGGTGAGATCTGATGGGTTGCCAATACGGAGATGGCAGGAAAGATGGCAGGTTTATTTCGAGGCGTTGGTCTGTTTTAGCTTTTGCTCCAATTCTGGAAACCGATCGGCGAGTGCTTGTACAAGCTTTTGAGCGCCGTTGCTCAGTACGTCTGTGGTGGGTAGCTCGAACTGTTTTTCGTAGCGGTCTATGACGGTGGGTATTTCGCTGGGGGAAAGTCCTTCGTGGCTCAGTGCGATCGCGATTACTTTTGCCGAAGAAATATCTTCAATGAGCTGAATCTCCCGCTCTACGGTTGGCATGGGCAAGTTGGGAAAATCGCAGCGGGTTTTTCTCGCCGGAGGATGCTGAAGAATAACGCCATTGGGTAGCGCACCCTTAAGGATGCCCAGAGAACTCATAAAGGCCGGATGGCTGACGGCGCTTTGTCCTTCTACCAGGATGATATCGGGGCTTTCTTGCCTGAATGCGCTCACCACGGCATTTTCTATTTCGCCAATGACAAACTGAGAAACCAGTGCGTCCATGCAGACGCCATACTTGGCTCCCTGCATTAGGTTGGTCTGTCCGGTGGCCACTAGGATGGAGTGAACGCCCGCCGCGTTTAGCGCTTTGTTGAGTTCGATGGCGGTGGTCATTTTTCCACAGGCGCAGTCGGTGCCGAGTAGGGCGATGACGGGGATAGTGACCTGGGCGATCGCACCTGTGAACACGTGCAAATTTTCTAGCTTCGGCGGCTTACGAATATCTCTAATTTCGACGTTGTACTGCTTGGCTGCTGCTGTAAACTCGGCGTCTTCGGAGAAAAACTGATGAAGACCATTGACGATATCCATACCCTGTTTCATGGCCTCTAGTATCAGCCCCCTTTCTTCGGGCAAGATGGAGGCTTCTAAAGGGGCTTTGCCGTAGATGTAACAGTCTGGCGGGCCGGGTAGATGCCTTAGCGCATCTTTAAGATCGGCAAAAATGGGGATGTTTTTTGGTGGCTCTCCTAGCGCTTCTCCGGCGTCTTGGCCCGCGAGGGCGCTGTCTAATATGCCGACAATTTTGTAGCGCTCGGAGTGGCGAACCAGTCCGTTGGAGGTTTTCCCATCTACCTGGGCGAACTGTTGCTCGCAGTAGACTAGCGCCGTTTGGGTCGCTGTTTGGGAGGGTGCCGTTTCGATGGATTTATCCTGACGAATGCCCTGAGCATATCTGCCAGACCGTTCGCTGGCACGCTTCTATAATCAGTACGTGGTGAATTCTTTGACAGAACCTGAATGGTAACATACATTACATTTTTGGTCTTGCAGCCCTTGGCAATCTATGTCTGTGTGAATAGGCGATATGAATAGAAGATGGTTCGCTAGTTTGTTTGCTAAGGCTGTGGGTGCGGCTGTTTGTTTAGGGCCGCTGAGCTGTCGCCAGGAGCCTTTAGCCAAGGCGCATAGAGAGACTGTCGAAGAGACTATTGATCTGACGGTTTCGGTGGCGGCTAGCCTGCAAAAGGTGATGGAAAGCGTGAAGCTGGCTTATCAGCAGCAGGCGCCGAAGGTTATGATTACCTATAACTTTGGGGCCTCTGGGTCGCTGACTCAACAGATTGTTCAGGGCGCACCGGTGGATGTTTTTTTGTCGGCTTCTGCTGATTGGATGGATGCGTTAGATGAACAGAGTTTGGTATTGAAGACTTCTCGTAAAATACTGTTGGAAAATGAGCTGGTTTTAGTGGTGCCTGCATCGGACACAGAGACGGTTAGTTTTGAGGAGATGAAGACCGATCGAATTGAGAGAATTGCCATAGGAGAACCGGATAGCGTTCCGGTTGGGCAGTATGCGAAAGAATCGCTGCTGGCGATGGGGTTGTTTGAGGTGGTGCAACAAAAGCTGGTGCTGGGAAAAGATGCGCGGCAGGTTTTGTCCTATGTAGAGACGGGCAGTGTGGCGGCGGGGTTGGTTTATTCGACGGATGCTTTGGCTTCGGAGCTTGTACGCGTGGTGGCGACCGTTCCGGCTGACGATCATTCTCCTATTGTATATCCGGTGGCGGTGATGGCCGCGAGTAAGCAGGCGGCGGCGGCGCAGGCGTTTGTGGATTTTTTGTCTGGCGGCGTGGCGATGAAGATTTTTCGAGCGGGTGGGTTTGAGCTTGTTGAATAATGAGCTGGCTTTGTTGGTGGACTTTCCAGAAGATTTGACGCCGCTGTGGATTTCGATTAAAAGTGCGATCGCGTCTACTTTGATCACGTTTGTGCTAGGACTTTTGGCGGCCCGCTGGATGACAAGCCGTGCCTGGGCAAGTTCTACGAGAGGGCGTTTTTTAGGGCTGATTGACGGCATTTTTACGCTGCCGCTAGTTTTGCCGCCAACGGTTGTGGGCTTTTTGCTGCTGCTGCTGCTGGGTCGAAACAGTCCGATAGGACAACTGCTTGAACTGCTGGGGATTTCTATTATCTTCACTTGGGCGGCGGTGGTGATAGCTGCGACGGTTGTTTCTTTTCCGCTGATGTACAAGACTTCGCTGGCCGCGCTAGAACAGGTTAATCCGATGTTGGTGAGTGCGGCTCGGACGCTGGGTGCTTCGGAATGGCGAATCTTTTGGCAGATTTTGCTGCCGCTGACCTGGCCGGGACTTCTGGCGGGGACAATTCTCTCTTTTGCGCGATCGCTAGGAGAATTTGGGGCAACGCTGATGGTGGGGGGCAGCATTCCTGGGGTTACGCAGACGGTGCCGATTGCGCTCTTTTTTGCCGCAGAGTCGGGGCAGATGGGGGTGGCGCTCGCTTGGGTTTTGGTGATGGTGGCGGTTTCGTTAGGGGCGATCGCGCTGATCAACTTCGCGGGTAGAAATAAGCAGACAGGGGCTAGTCCTCATCGCTTTGTCCAACGAGGGTTTAATTTTATCTATTTCGGCTGTTTTAACATCGATCTTTCTCAAAATTTGCGAGGTGCGTCTGACTCTGCAACTAACTCTGCAACTAACTCTGAAACTATGAGAGAAGTACCTGAGCTGAGAGTTGATATTAGCCGAACGCTGCCAACGTTTCGGCTAGATGCTATCTTTGGCGCTGGGCCTGCGCCGCTGGGAATTTTGGGGGCGTCGGGGTCGGGGAAGAGCTTGACGCTGCGCTGTATTGCAGGACTAGACACGCCTACCAAGGGAAAGATTGTGCTGAACGGGCGAGTTTTATTCGATTCGAAGGCGGGCGTGAATGTGGATGTGTGCGATCGCAAGGTTGGCTTTGTCTTTCAAAACTACGCGCTGTTTCCGCATCTTACGGTGGCGCAGAATATTGCTTTTGGGATGCAGGCGACGCCTCGAAGGGTGCGGGCAGCGCGGGTAGCTAGCTATTTGGAGACGATGGAACTAGCGGGACTAGGCGATCGCTATCCGCATCAGCTTTCGGGCGGGCAGCAGCAGCGAGTGGCGCTAGCTAGAGCATTGGCGATTCAGCCGGAGATTCTGTTGCTGGATGAACCGCTGTCTGCGCTGGATACTTATTTGCGCAGCCAGATTGAAAAGTTGCTGATTCAGACGCTGGCAGACTACGCCGGGGTGACGCTGTTTGTGACGCATAAGCTGGAGGAAGCCTATCGAGTTTGTTCGAATTTATTAGTGCTTTTGGACGGTAAGATTTTAGCAAACGATACGAAAGAACAGATTTTTCGCCATCCGCCTACGCTCGCGGTGGCGCAGGTGAGTGAGTGTAAGAACTTTTCACGGGTTTGCCAAGTAGGCGATCGCACTATAGAGGCTACGGACTGGAACTGTCGGCTAGCAGTTTCGCCTGTGCCGCCCGGTACTTGTTGGGTAGGGGTTCGCGCTCATCATCTTCAGTTCTCAAAAACGCCGGATGCTGTTAATACATTTCCAGGATGGGTTGCGATGACGAGTGAAACCCAGCACCGGATTACGCTTTACATTAAGCTTCACCACCGGCCAACGTCCGCTCGGGACTATCATTTGCAGGCCGAAGTTTATCGAGAGAAGTGGGAGAGATTGAAGGTTAAGGATCTGCCTTTGTACGTGCGGCTCGATCCGGCCTATTTAATGCTCATGTCCAGTTAGAAAGGGCGTTTAGAAAGAGTGTCAATCTTTCGGCGGATGGATGTCTAAATGTGCGATCGCCCGATAATTAGAGATTATTGACAAAATTGGAAAATTTTTATGGAAAAGCGCAAGCTGGGCACTCAGGGGCTGGAAGTTTCGGTGCTGGGTCTGGGCTGCATGGGCATGTCTGAGTTTTATAACAACGATAGCCGCGATGATGATGAGTCGATTGCTACTATCCACCGGGCGCTGGAGCTAGGCGTGACGCTGCTGGATACGGCGGATATGTACGGCAGCGGTGAGAACGAGAAGCTGGTGGGAAAAGCGATTGCAGATCGGCGCGATCGCGTTATCCTGGCTACTAAATTTGGTATTTTGCGCGGCGAAGATTCGGGCTTTAGAGGCTTTAGCGGCAAGCCTGAGTATTTGCGTAAAGCCTGCGATGATTCTTTGCAGCGTCTGGGCGTGGACGTGATTGACCTGTACTATTTGCACCGGGTTGACCCGGAAGTGCCCATTGAGGATACGGTGGGGGCAATGGCGGAACTGGTGGAGCAGGGTAAGGTGCGCTATTTAGGGCTTTCTGAGGCATCTGCTGAGACGATTCGCCGCGCCGATCAGGTGCATCCGATTAGCGCCTTGCAAACGGAGTATTCTTTGTGGAGCCGCGATCCAGAAGATAAGATTTTGCCGATGGTGCGCGAGTTGGGAATTGGGTTTGTGCCTTACAGTCCGCTGGGGAGAGGCTTTTTGTCTGGACAGTTTGAGAGTCCTGATGATTTTCCGGCCGGAGACTATCGGCGCAACTCGCCGCGCTTTCAGGGTGAGAATTTTGAGAAGAATCTGGCCCTAGTACAGCAGGTGAAGGCGATCGCGCAGGAGAAAAACATTACGGCTAGCCAGTTGGCGATTGCCTGGCTGCTGGCTCAAGGCGATTATATCGTTCCTATTCCAGGGACAAAGCGCCGTCAGTATTTAGAAGAGAATGTAGCAGCAGCAGCGGTTTCTTTGGCTCCAGATGAGCTAGCGCAAATTGAAGCGGTGGCTCCCTACGGGATAGCAGCGGGCGATCGCTATGCGGATATGGGTCCGGTAAATCGCTAGGCCAGTTTCAGTTTCATCAAATGTTCTTTTCTACTGTTTTCGAATTAGGTGGAGCTTTCTAACCGTCAGACTATTCTCTTTAAGCCTACTATCCCTGACGTTTTCCTGACATCTTAGAGCAGACTTTATCCTTTCGGTGGTTGTTCCTTTAGAGATATCTAGTTCAGCATAGTACCTGACGATATCAAGGCGTACTGATGACAGGATGGATAGGCAAGCTGCCGAAGTGGTTAGTGTGGGAGCTAGCAATTCCGCTAACCCTATTCAACGTTTGGCTGTTGCTTCAGGGCGTTCAGTACTTTCAGCATTTGCTGAGCGTTTTTGTAGTGGCTACGCTGCTGGCTTTTTTGCTGGACTATTTAGTAGATGCGGTAGAAAAAACGGGGGCTAATCGAGGCGTTAGCGTGGCGATTATTGTAATGCTGGCGCTGGGCGTGGTGGGTTTGGGGGTATTTGCGATCGCGCCTATCCTTCTAGATCAGGTCACCGATTTGGCGACTCAGCTACCCAACTGGTTGGCTTCTGGCACCGAAAAGCTTGAGGTTATAGACAGCGAAATAGATAAGCTACAGGCTTCTGGAAATGTTGACGTTAGCGGGCTGTCTGCTCAGCTAGCCAACTTGCTCCCGGTAGAGCTCAAGCTGTTACCTGGCCAACTGCTAGATTTTCTAATGGGGTTTACAGACAAGCTTTTAGACCTGCTGCTTACAGCGGTGCTGACGCTTTATTTGCTGCTATACGGAAGGTCTTTTTGGCAAGGATTGTTCAAATGGTTACCGAATAATCTAGGCTCGCAGATAAGCACCGCGCTGGGTTCGCAGTTCAAAAGCTACTTTTTTGGACAGGCGGTGGTCGCTGCCATTATGGGCGGTATTCTATCGCTGATCTTCTTTTGTCTTAGTGTCCCTTTTTGGCTGGTGTTTGGTCTTTTTATTGGGGTGTCGGTGCTGTTTCCTTTTGGTGATTGGCTGGCGATGGCGGTGGTGAGTTTGGCGGTGGGCGTGAGCGATCCGTGGCTAGGTTTAGATGTGCTGCTAGCCTGCGTAGTGACCGATCAGATTGTGGATAATGTGCTGACTCCGCGCATTTTAGGCAACGCGGTAGGGTTAAATCCGGTTTGGGTGCTGATTTCAATTTTGGTGGGTATTCAAACAGGTGGGATTTTGGGCGCTGTGATTGCGGTTCCGCTCGCGGCTACGCTGAAGCAAATTGTGGATAGTTTTGGGGTGGATGATGTGCAGGTAGAAGAGATGGCGTCGGTGGATTTGTCAGCGGCTCCGTCGGCGGCTCCGTGATGCTTATCTTGCAGTGACAATCTTGCCATGACAATCTTGTTGTAACGGTATAACAAATGTGTGACAACTTTAGGTGGACTGTGGCAACTGGGTGGCAGCATTGTGTCAAAGTTACGACAATTCAGAGTTTGGTTGGAAGCCTTGCTACTAAGACTATGGCTAAAGCGCTTTCTACCGTTGGCTTTTGAGCTTTTTGTAGATCTTGGACTGTGAATATTCTCGTTGAGCGCTTTGGTGGGACATCTCCTAAGACAGACGGCACGCTCTCGCTGTTCGAAGGGAATCACGGTGGCTAGTGAATCATCTCGCAGCCAAAAAATTCTCGATACAAACTACTGATATAAAAAGGACAATTCAGATTTTCTTTTATTCATTAGGCTATGGCGTCTATGCCTTCTTCAACCCATACGAAGCGCCGAACATCAGGACAGCTTTTTGCCTGTTGTATTCTTAATGGCGTTGCCGTTGCCGTTGCCGTTGCCGTTGCTTGCTTGCCCTGCTGAGCTAAATGCGGCGAGCAGCGCGGTTGTGATCTCGGGTGGAAATGTTATTGGCACCTGTCCGGTTTTTAGATGTAGATCGCGCTGTGGGTAGGGAATGGAGATTTGGCGATCGCGCAAACTCTCATCAATGCGAAAGTAAAGATCGCTGCGAATGGCCAGCTGCCGCTCAGGGTCGCGGATCCATACCATCAGATCGAACTCAATGGCGCTATCTCCAAACTCTCGCAGGTAAACGTCGGGTGAGGGTTTTGGCAATACTTCAGGATGCTCTTGGGCGGTTTGTAACAGGGCAGATTTTACTATCTTGGGATCTGTTTTGTAGTCTACGCAGACTTTGAGGTGCAGGCGAGAAACCGGATGATCGTGATTCCAGTTGACTACTTGAGAGTCGATAAGATGAGCGTTGGGCACCAGAATGGAAATGTTGTCTAGGGTGCGTAAGGCGATGCTGCGAGCGCCAATGCGTTCGACAACGCCCATATGCGAACCAATTTCAATAAAGTCTCCCACCTGTACGGAGCGCTCGACTAGTAGCACCAGGCCGCTGCCAAAGTTTTTGGCAATATCTTGAAAGCCAAAGCCAATACCGATACCTAGAGCGCTACCTAGCAGCGCGATAGATCGCAGGTCGATGCCCCATGTTTGCAACAGAATGAGCATTCCGATGGTAAAGGTTCCATACCGGTAGGCTTGGGTGACTATCTCTTTTGCGCCTCGGCTGAGCTGCGTTCTCCGAAGAATTTGGTTAGAGAGCAGCTGGGCAGAGATCTGAACTAAGGCAAATAATCCCCAGACAAGTCCTAATAAAATCAGGATGTCGGCAATGGTATAGGACTCACCGCCCAGGCTAAAAAGAGGCGCTCGAATGCCGGTAGTTGAGTTGTTGAATAGGTCGTATCGCCGCTGCCGTAGGGTGGGAAATATCGATGAAATGTACCAGGCGGCGATCGCCCAAATGCCGAGTCTGACAATCGTCAGCTTCAGGTTCATGAAAAAGTGAAAGTCTTGCGAGCCGGGCATTCCGGTTTTGGGGATGCCGGGGACGACTCGCCGCAGCGTGTGCTTTAGCGATCGCCGCCAAAAGAACCCTAGGCTAATGTGAGCTGCGATCGCTAGCAGCAATACAAACCCGGCTAGCCAGGTCATATATCTAACTTGCTCAGGGTCTCTTTCTAAGTTGGACTGCTGCAGCGAAAGCTCTAGCGCGGTGGCCCATTCTTCAGCTTGTTCTGTGGGCGTTTTGTCTAGCTTGGCGTCTAATTCGGTAACCGTAAGCAGATATTGTTCGTTGGCTTCAATCGTGGGGAGCTGATTACGCTCGACCACTTTAACTTCAACCGCTTTGCCTAAGTTGGCGAATAGCGCTAGCTGCCGGTTTACCTGTTCGGCTCTTTGCTGCGCGCTGTAGGGGCTGGAGGGTTCTATTTGAAAGATGGGACGACCATCAATGACGATGTCGGCTTTAGCGGTGGAGCTTGAAACTGATTTCGCAGCGAAAGCCTCTGGGCTAGCGTGCCAAAACAAACTGGCCAAAATTAAAGCGGCTATCCAGAACCAGCGAGTCGCTTTGAGCTGTCTAGCCAAACTGTTTAGCATAGGGGTCATGGCAAATTAGTAGAAAAGTTAGCGACTGCTCCATCGCGCCGCTAGGATTCTAGCAGCATTGTTTGAAACCGAAGGACAGAAGCAGTGCCAACTTCCTAAAATGATGCGATTGGCAAGCGTTAATAGACTAGACCAGACCCGAGCAGAGCTATTGCGCCTGTGTTTGCTCCGTTTCTATTAGTGCTTGCCAAAGTGAGATAACGCTACGCAGGCTTTCTGGCAGGCTCTCTTGTTCGAGATCGATGTAGCTAACGCCGATTCCGGGTGAGGTTAGACGAGTCGTGGGATAGTCGGCATAGGCCGCTGACGTGAGGTAGCGCATTCGGTTGAGGTTGGGAAAGCGCTGCTGTTGCAAGGCGGTTTCAAAGGCGGCGATTTCTGCTGGCGATAGCTGGCGTAGGACGGTTCGTTCGGGTGAGCGGCCCATAAATTGTGACTCATGATAGAGCGTGCCGTCTGCTAGCAGCGCCGTCGTTTGAACCGATCCGGCGAAGTCGCCGCTCTGCTGGCTTTGAAAGATGATGGGTTGCTCTTCTTGAGTAGGTAGAATTTGCTCAGTATCTAAGGATTCTTCTGAAGGGGATTCTTCTGAAAGGGATTCTCCTGAATCTGAGAGATCGTCTAGCGGATCGAACGATGCGACGACTTGAGCGCTAGCCCCACTCGCGGCTGCGTTTTGAGCAATCTGCGTACCGTCTTCGCTAAGGTGATATACCCAGCTAGTTTGGCCGTCGCTGAGGATGGCGCGAAAACCTGCGATCGCAATTTTGGTACAGGCTCGATCGGGTTCAAAGATTCCTAAACAGCCGTCCCAGATGGCGGGCTGTACTTCTAACACCTGGAGATTGCTAACGGGTTGTCCGATCTGTATCGCGGCTGTTTTGAGCAGCTGTTGGCTAACTTCGGCAGAAAAATCTCCTCGGGCAAAGTCGGCGGTTCCTGGTAGAGGTTCTAGGGCTAATCGGCGTCCGGTGCGATCGCTACGATAGATCCACATTTGCTGTGGGCCGGCAACCTGTACCTGCCATCCTCGTATTTCGCCACCCCGACAGCGTTGGAAGGGCCGAGCGAGTCCCAGGCATTGATCTGGCCAGGTTTGAGGAGTGGCTTCGACAATTTGCAGACTGCTCGGTGAGACGTTGAGCCGACCGATGAGATCTTGCTGGATGCGTCGAGCTAGCCTCTGAGGAAAGGCCGAATCGACATATTCTTGAATGATGATTTCTGCTTTACCGGCGGATGAATTGGCGTTTGCAACCGGCTCTCGACTAGAGAGGGGGGCTGCTAGTACTGAAAGACTACCCGATAAGAGTATGAGACTGGCACAAAGGCCAACGGTTCGAGGCGACACCATTAGAGCGCTATCCTTGCAGCTAAGCGAGCTGCCGTAGAGTTTCTCTAAATTAGCCGAGCGGTTGGGGCGTCTTTATTCGGTTACTAAATTTGATACGACAAATAGATTCGAGTATTAACCGTCGATGGATTGTCATGCGATGAACACGCTGCTAACACAAGCCGCTTTTATAGTCTGAAATGTAGACATTGCTGTGGGGCTTTTCCAGCTTATGACTACTTCAGAATTTGCTACTTTCAACGTCGAAAGCGAAGGCGACTATCTATTGCCCGACGGATTGTTGAAGACTGGTTGTTGAGGAATATATGTTGTTGGAGATGCTTCATTTGAGGCATCTTTTTTTTGCTAATTTTTAGAGCGCCCCCATTCGTCGGGTAAATGCCTAAACGCAAGCCTTATTGAGCCGATGCCTTACACCGTTTTGGGTCGTCCGCCCTCAATAACTAGCAAACTCACCACTACGCCCAAGGCCCCAAAGCTCGCGCCCGCTATCAGCGCTGCTCTGTAGCCTGCTGTGAGCGCGGCCATTGAAGCTTCTGCCGGGAGATTGCCAGCGGCGGTGCGGGTAGTAATGGCTGCAACGGCAACTAAAACAGCTAGCCCTAGCGCCGAACCAATTTGCTGTGAGGTGGTTAATAAACCCGATACGAGTCCTTCTTCGCTGTCGCTGACTTGGCTGGTGGCGGTGATGCTAATAGCGACCTGAGTGATGACGATGCCTAACCCAATCGCCACGCCACCGGGTAAAAGGTCGCGAACAAACTGGGCATCGGCAGGCATTCGGCTGAGGCCCAGCAGACCTACCGCAACTAAGGTGATGCTGCTGGCGAGCGTGTATTTGGTGCCGAATCGGGCGACCAGCTTGGGGGCGAAAGGAGCCGTGAGCATGGCGACAACGGCGACGGGCGAGAAGGCGAGTCCGGCTTGCAAGGGTGAGTAGGCCAGCACTTTTTGCATGTACAGCGTCAAGATGATCACGCTAGCGCCAAGGGCGGCGTTCATTAAAGCGCCTAGCAGCATTCCAGCTAGGATGGAGCGGCGGCGCAGTACTTTTAGCGGAATTAGGGGAGCGGGCGATCGCGCTTCGATGATGGCAAAGGCAATCAGTGAGACTACGGCAATTGGTAGAAAGACCATGAGTTGAACGGAGCGCCAGCCGACGCTGCCCACTCGTTCTAGGGTGTAGACCAGTCCCACGAGGGCGATGGTGATAGCGATTGCACCGGGCCAATCGAGATAGGTCGGTCTGGCGCGATCGCGATCTTTCTCAATCAGTAGGGGCGCGGCTATTAGCGTCAGTAGGCCGATGGGCACATTTACAAACATTACCCAGCGCCAGCTTAATGCACTGGTGAGAATGCCGCCGAGTACGACGCCTAGTGCAATCCCACCGGCGGCCATGGCGCCCCAAACGGTAAGGGCGCGGTTGCGATCGCTCCCTTCTGGAAATGTCGCAATCAAAATGGACAAAGCAGAAGGTGAAACAATTGCCGCTCCGATGCCCTGGAAAGCTCTGGCAATGAGCAACATAGTTCTAAACTGGGCCAGTCCGCCGACTAGCGAAGCGATTGTAAAAACGATTAGCCCCAGGATGAACACCCGCCGTCGGCCAAACAGATCGGCGGCGCGGCCACCTACGAGCAAAAATCCGCCAAACGCGAGTGCGTACGCGCTAACCACCCACTGCAACACCTGTTGAGAGAAGTTGAGGGCCTGCTCTATCTCGGGGAGCGCAACTGTAACGATGGAAAAGTCGAGAACCATCATGACTTCTGCGGCGCAGATAACAACGAGTACCCACCAGCGGCGATCCTCTGGAGGCGTGGCTCTGCCATCGCTAGAGTTGGAATAAGACATGCATAATGTTTGCTAGGTTGATTCAACGATAAGACGGTTTGTTCGCTAATTTAGCCTACCGGGATGCTTTTCTAAGTGATAGCGCGCGGCCCAGATAGCTCGGCGATGAGCTGCTGCATTTTTTGATAGTGTGCGCCTTGCCAGTAGACTTGTTCGCAGCTTTGGCACTGAAAGAAGTCTTGATAGTGAAGGGCTGTGAAGTGAGGCACTAGGGGTAATATAGCGGTTTTCTCAACGGGCAAGAGCCGTCCGTTGCAGCGCGAACACCGATAAAAAGGAGCGATCGCAGCGTAGAGATCGAAGCGCTCTAGGATTTCTTTGACCTGTGTTTTGGGCTGGGGCGATCGCACTCTATAGCCGTAGATGACGAGACTGCGCTTGAGTAACCCTAAGTCTTGAGTGAGTAAAACTCTCTGCTGTTCGTGAGAGATCTGAGCAAGTTCCGCGTCGTCGTAGTCGTTGCGGTAGAGCGTGTCGAACCCTAAAAATCGGAGATATCGCGCTAGCTTGCCTAAGTGAACGTCGAGCACGAAGGCGTAGCTGTTTAGCTCGAGCGGACGAACTTTTGAGATGGCGTTTGCCGGTTGAGCCGCGGCTTGGGGATAAACGCTAACGCGATCGCCTGCTTGAAGCAAATAGCTAAAGTCAACGGAGCAGCTGTTCACTAAGATTAGATCAATCTCAGGGTGGGGAACGCCAAGGGCTTCAATGGCATCTTTAATCGATCCTTGCTCTTTAACGGCGTGCTCAAAGCGGATTTTCTGTCGCTTAGACGGTAAAAAGTCGTTTAGGTTTCCATAGAAATGGAAAGAAGCTCGAAACATTTCTAGTCTTAAGTAGTAGCGTTGTCTCGATCTTATGCAAAATAGAAAGGTCTATTCATTAGGTATTTGACTTATGGCTGTAGAAACCGTTGGAAGCCCGCCGCCTGAAGTAAATCAGCTGCGAAGCGAGATTGAAAAGCAGTTGCCAGAGATTATCAGCAGCTTTAGCGAGGTGCTGCAAAAGCAGTTTGGATTTGAGGCGCTGCGAGTGGGTGGCTTTACTATCGTGCCGGTAGAAGCGGCTAGCAGCAGCATTTCTTGCGACGACGAAGGCTGTTCTGTTGATTGAGCTGCCAATTGAACTGTCGATTGAGCAGTTAGTTAAACTATCGACTGAGCTGTTAATTGAGTTTTAGCGCGATCGCGCTTTTTTACATGGGCGCTTTAATTTGAGCAATCTCTCGTTCGGTTTGCAGCCGCTGAATTCGTTCGACGGTGCCTTCTGGAATCGCTGAGATTAGCTGCTTTGTATAGTCCCGGCGCGGACGACGGTAGATGTCTTCAGCCGGGCCAATCTCTTCAATGCGGCCTTCGTTCATCACCATAATGCGATCGCTCATAAACTTCACCACGCCCAAATCGTGCGAGATAAAGATATAGGTGAGCTTAAACTCCGCCTGCAATTCTTTCAGTAGGTTTAGCACCTGCGCCTGCACCGATACGTCTAGCGCCGAAACCGACTCGTCGCAGACAATAAACTTAGGGTTTAGCGCGAGCGCTCTGGCGATACAAACCCGCTGCCGCTGTCCGCCTGAGAATTCGTGCGGGTAGCGGTTAATGGCTGCTGGATCGAGATCGACGCGTTCTAGCAGGTACTGAATGCGATCGCGCAGATTTGATTTGCCTTTGGTGACGCCGTGAATTTTGAGGGGTTCGGCGATCGCATCGCCAATACTCATGCGTGGGTTGAGCGAGCTATACGGATCTTGAAAAATAATCTGCATCTCTCGCCGCTTTTGGCGCAGCTTGCGATGGCTGAGCCGGGTCAGATCGCGCCCCTCAAACCAAACTCGGCCATCCATCGGCGGCAGCAGCTGTAATAGCGCTCGGCCCAGCGTCGTTTTGCCACAGCCCGACTCGCCTACTAGCCCAAACGTTTCGCCCTTATATACCTGAAAAGAGACATCGTTTACTGCCATTACGTAGCGGCTTACCCCGCCGAGCACTCCCGGCACCGGATAGCCCACCTTCAGGTTTTCTACCGTTAGCAGCGGCCCCTTGTCCTCTAGCGACTCTAGCCGAATTTGCATCTGACGCGGCGAGATTTCATTCACCGGCGGCAGACCTGGCCCATAGTCCCGCGCTGGTTTGGCCTGAAGCGTGATTTCGCCGTCTGGCTGCACCACTTCTTCCATGTAGTCCGACACGGTAGAAAGCTTGCGCAGCCGTAAATCTGGCTGCGGGCGGCAGGCGATGAGTCCTCGGGTGTAGGGATGTTCTGGCTGCTCAAAAATGTCTAAGACGGAGCCGGTTTCCACAATCTCGCCGTTGTACATGACCGCTACCTGGTCGGCAATTTCGGCGATGATGCCTAAGTCGTGCGTGATGAAGATGATGGACATTCCTCGGCGATCGCGCAGCTCGCGCAGCAGGTCTAAAATCGTCGCCTGCACGGTTACATCTAGGGCCGTTGTGGGTTCATCGGCAATCAGCAGCGATGGATTGGACGATAGGGCCATGGCAATCATCAGCCGCTGAATTTGCCCGCCCGAAAGCTGGTGCGGATAGCGGTTGAGCAGCGCCATTTTCCGCCGCTGGATTTCTCGCTCTACTGGGCCGCTGTTTCTAGAGGCCGATTCTCTCGCGATCTCTTTTGCCATGTCCGCGTCGCTGGGCAGCAGCTTCACCTCCTGGAGCTGAGACAGTGCCTGGAGCTGAGCTGCTCGCTTCGAGATCCGCTGGTGCTGCCGAATAGCTTCAATGAGCTGAAATCCGCAGGTGTATACCGGGTTTAGCGAACTCATGGGCTCTTGAAATATCATCGCTACCTGATTGCCGCGATAGCGCCGCATTTTCCGCTTGGGCACCTCTAGCAAATCTATAGGTACGCCGTCTGACTCATTCCAGAACAGAATGCGGCCTGTCGTAATTTCTCCAGGCACGGGGACTAGTCCCATTACCGCTAGCGAGGTCACCGACTTTCCCGATCCTGATTCGCCTACAATGCCCAGGGTTTGCCCGCGCTGCACCTGAAACGACACCTCATCGACCGCGATGACATTGCCGCGATCGCCGTCGCTGTCGGTGGCAAACTCTACAGTAAGACCTTGAACATCTAAAATGGTGTCACTCATAAGGCGAATGCAAACCTAATAGCCAAACAATCACAATTAGCAAGCATCATATCAGCCCTGCTCCGCGATGACATGGTTTCACCCCGCAGCTGCTCTACTCACATACGTTCATGATTCAACTTGCGATCGCAGTCTTCGTCGTCCTCATTGGTTCAGCTATTTGCTCGGGTTCCGAAACCGCCTTGCTATCGGTCCCGCTGCTGCGAGTCCGGCAAATGGCCCAAACATCTAAAAGTCCAGCCGTTAGCGCTCTGCTGTCTATTCGTCATCATGTTTCTAGGCCCATCGCCAGCCTAGTGATTTTCAACAATATTTTTAATATTGTCGGCACGCTCATCATCGGTCAAATTGCCAACCGAGTTTTTCAAAACACGCTGCTAGCAGTATTCTCTGGGGTGCTTACCTTCTTAATCATTCTGTTTGGCGAAATCCTTCCCAAGACCATTGCCGAACGTTATGCAGAACAAATTGCTGTGTATATTGCAATTCCGATAAGCGGCCTTACTGTTATCTGTACGCCGGTGATCTGGCTGCTAGAGCACATCACTGCTCCGCTAACCAAAGGCGGCAAACGGCCCATTACCGATGAATCAGAAATTAAGCTGCTGACCGTGCTGGGCTATCAGGAAGGGCTAATCGAAGATGATGAAGTGGAAATGATTGACCGGGTTTTTCGGCTAAATGACCTTAAAGCCGCAGACATTATGACGCCGCGCGTTGCGATTACTTTTTTGCCGGGCGATGCGATTTTGCAAGATATTCGAGCCGATATTATTCGCTCGCAACATACTCGCATTCTGGTGATTGAAGACGATTTAGACCATGTGATTGGCGTGGCGCTGAAGGCCGAACTGCTCACGGCGATCGTAGAGGGTAAGGGTGGTTTGCCGATTCGGCAGGTGATGCGGCAGGTTCACTACGTGCCTGATACCGAGCGCACCGATTTGTTGATTAAGACCTTTCAGTCGCTGCGTGAGCATTTGATGGTGGTAGTAGATGAATATGGGGGGGTCTCTGGGGTGGTGACGCTAGAGGACACGTTAGAAGTTCTCACCGGTGAGATTGTGGATGAGACCGATCGCAATGTGGATTTGCAAGCCTTTGCTCGGCAAAGACAAAAACGCCTGATTCGCCGCAGCGGGTTTTTGCCCCAAAAGTCGCTTTCTCAGCGTTCAGATGCCAAATCTGAATAAGCTCTCGGCTGTACGGGTAATTCAGCGATTTCCGCTGCTGTTTTTAGGTGCGATCGCGCTGATCCCCCGGCTCTACCATCTCAATAGCCCCATTATCGGCGTTCATGCTTGGCGACAGGCCGATACCGCCGCGATGGCCCGCAACTTCTACCGAATGCAGCTATCGCATCCAGGATTAAACAATCTCTGGCGATTTTTCTATCCTCAAGTAGATTGGGGCGGCGGCGGCTATGCCGAAACTGAGTTTCCGATCTATCCGGCGATTGTGAGCTGGCTTTACCGACTAACCGGCGATGACATGCTCTACGCTCGCTTGGTCACCGTTTTATTTTCGCTGATTGGACTTTATTTTCTCTATCGGCTAGTTGAACTGTGCTTTGATCGCTCCGTTGCTTTTTGGTCGGCGCTATTTTACGCCATTTTGCCGCTGAGCGTGTTCTATGGCAGAACGGTACAGCCCGAATCGCTGGTGATGATGAGTACGCTGGGCGGGCTGTATTTTTTTAAGCGGTGGACGGTGAGCGAGCAAAAGCGGGACTTAGTTTTTTCTTGGGGGTTGAGTGCGATCGCGCTGCTGACCAAAGTTCTCCCGCTCATCTACCTGGGCATTCCGCTGCTTTTCCTGGCTGTCCTTAAGTTTAAAGGTCGCATTGTTCGCCGGCTAGACCTTTGGATTTATGTGATCGCGCTACTCGCGGTTACGTTTGCCTGGTATTACCACGCCCACCAAATTTATTTGGATACGGGCCTTACCTTTGGCTTTTGGTCAAACGACACCGACCGCTACAGCTGGATTGACTTGCTTTCTATTAAATATTGGGCAGATATTCTCCTGCGGCTAGCCGTCCGTCACTTTGCCATATTTGGCTTTATCGTCGCGCTGATTGGCCTTACCTACAAACGCCACCAGCTCGAAGATTACCTATGGGAAGTGGGCCTTGGCAGTAGTTTGCTGGCCAACGCGCTAGCGCCTACCTCCAGCTATATTCACGAGTATTATCAGCTACCCACTATGCTCTATGGCCTGGTCTTTATCGGCAAGGTCTATAGCAAAACATTCAATTCCAATCTCAACCAAACCCCTCCTGTGAGCTCGGCGTCCCGCCCATCTTTCTGGCTCGCTACGGCCCTCACCCTTACCTTTATTACTGGCCCGCTGATCTACAGCCTCGACTATATGCAGCTTGAGAACGTTCGATCTTCTAAGGTCTATCAGCTTGCTCAGCAGATTCAGGCGCAAACTCCCGCTGAGGCTAAAGTTCTGGCGACGACTGGCGGTGACCCTAGCCTGCTATACCTGGCTAACCGCAAAGGCTGGCTGATTCAGCCCGAAGATGTTTCGCTAGCGCGATTGAAAACAGCCAAAGAAGACGGCGCAGATTTTCTCGTCGGCAGCTATGAGATTGTCCAAAGCTATGCACCTTTTGAAGACGACGGCCAAAAAGCAAACATTCGCGAAATCCTAGCTCGCCCCACCCCTGACTTCTGTAAGCCTTTGGTCAACAACTCGCAGGCGTTTATCTCGCCAATCTGTCCATAGCGGCGCTTGGGGGTATAGAGTCATTCGCTATACTGCTCACTTGGCATTGCAACGATTATTGAGGGTGGATAGCCAAATGACGGTAGCTTGGACAAAACGATTTCCGCGTGCGATCGCGCAGCTTGGCCCTACTCGATTGATGGTTGGTGCGATCGCGCTGCTGCTTTTCAGTCTGCTCTGCGCCATCACCAAAGCCCAAATTGGCTTTAGCTGGGAAACCCAACTCATCCTCTGGCTACGCGAAAACATCACTGGCCTTTGGGGCAACATCCTCTCTTTGTGCTACTACGCGGGCGACACCGAATCTGCGGGCGTTATCACCGCCATTGTGGTGATCTACCTATTTATTAAAAAATGGTGGCAAGAAGGGCTTTGGTTTTCCATCGCCACCGCCGGAGCGCTCTACTGGGTTGGCATTGTCTTCAAGCCACTGTTCGATAAAGACCGCCCCCCTTTTGATAGAGACCCTTCCATTCACGGCGCGGCTTTTCCTAGCGGCCACGCCACTGGCAATACCATTCTCTACTTCTTTATTGCCTATTTGCTAGCCACCCAATATCCCCACCTAGGCCGCCGCTTCCACCTCATCGCCATCGGCTGGCTCACGCTCATGGGCTTGGGCAGTATGCGAGTAGGAGCTCACTGGCCTACCGACATTTTAGGCGGCTATTGCTTAGGATTTCTTTGGCTGATAGTCTGTATCGCAATGCTCCATGCAACGCCCGATTTGCCCTGGCTGAAAAAGCTGCCCCGTCGTAAGCAGGCTGCTCAGCGCTGACAGTCACTAGCGAAAATCTTGTGAGATGAAAATAGATGAGATCAAAATAGACGGGGGCGACTGAGAAACCCATCCAAAACGATCTGGCGCACAGCAGAACATTCGCCAAAGTGGTATTTTCTAACCGGCTTATTTTATAAGTAATGCTTCTAAGTTGCCATAGTGGCCAATTGCTGTGCAGCATTAAAGATTGTTTGGAAGTCAAGGCTGTAGAGCCTTACGCAACCACCTCCACCTGCATTAAAATTACTTGCGCGCCCAAATCTACCTCTGCCCAGTTTTCGCAATGACCGACCAACCCTCTTCTCAGCCTACGACCGATTCTGCTCACCCAACGCCCGCCGAGGGTTCCGCGATTGGCCCTACCCTACCTCGGTTTCAACCCCTACCCCCTACCGAGCCTCTAGACGATGAGGCCCCAGATTTAATTGATGACGAGCCGTCGCCTTTCATCTCTGATCGCATTAAGTCTGGCCATCTAGGTAAGTCTGAGGTTCCTAAAGACATTTGGATTTGGGCAACCGTTGCGATTGTCTTGCTGGGCTTAGCTATTTTTGGCTTAGTCCGTCGCCCTAGCGAAGTTCCTTCCAATGTTCAAATCGTTGAACCTCAGTCGGAGTAAGCTGCTAGAAACGTCGCCTACAGGAATTGGCAATTTTAAGCTCATCTTATGTCTAACTACATTTGCGTTACCTGCGGGATACAGTTTGCGCAGACACCTCAGTCGCCCGAGCATTGCCCAATCTGTGAAGATGAGCGGCAGTACGTGGGCAAAGATGGTCAGCAGTGGACGACGCTATCGAAGCTAAGACAAAATCACCGCAATCGGATTGAGCGGTTAGAAGATAATCTTTACGGCATTGGTACAGAGCCTAAATTTGCGATTGGTCAGAGGGCGCTACTCATCCAATCGGATGTGGGCAACGTTTTGTGGGACTGCGTAAGCTTGATAGATGATGAAACTATCGGGCGGGTAAATGAGCTAGGCGGGGTGAGTGCGATCGCTATTTCTCATCCTCACTACTACGCTTCTGCGGTGGAATGGGCGATCGCCTTCAATGCCAAACTCTATCTTCACGCTGCCGATCGCCAGTGGGTTGTGCGCCCTGATCCCTGCATTCAATTCTGGGAGGAGGACAGGCTCGAACTCCAGACGGGTATCACGCTGATTAAAGCAGGCGGACATTTTGCCGGCGGCACTGTTTGCCATTGCGACGCAGAAATCATTAAAGCCGGAGCGCTACTAACTGGCGATGTCATTCAAGTCGTAGCCGATAAGCGCTGGGTGAGCTTTATGTACAGCTACCCAAACTACATTCCACTATCTGCGGCCAAGGTCAAATATATTGTAGATGCCGTAGCCCCCTACGAATTTGATCGAATTTATGGCGCCTGGTGGGATGCCATTGTTCAAACTGATGCCAAAGCTAGCGTTCAAAAATCAGCAGAGCGCTACATTAGAGCTATTAAAGGAGCAAATTAGCGACAACCCAACATGAACAAACCAGACCTGACACCAGAACAAATTATTCAGACGCTCAACTGGCGCTACGCGACTAAAAAGTTCAATCCAGATAAGAAAATTCCAGACGACGTATGGAAAGCATTAGAGCAAAGCCTGGTGCTTTCGCCCTCCTCGTTTGGGATGCAGCCCTGGAAATTCTTTGTCGTGCGTAACTCAGCCCTACGAGAACAGTTAGTAGAGCATTCCTTCAACCAAACTACCGTTGCCGAAGCCTCTCACTTAGTAGTCTTAGCTATTAAAAAAGACATTGGCGTAGATGATATTCCGCACTATATAGATCGCGTTTCCGAAGTTCGCAACGTACCCAAAGATAAACTAGAAGGCCTCACCAACCTGATTAAAGGCTATCTGAACGAGCCTCCTTTCCCCTTACAGCCAGATAAGTGGTCGGCCAAACAGGTTTACCTAGCACTTGGCTTTTTCCTATACAGTGCGGCGCTACTCGGCATCGACACCTGCGCAATGGAGGGATTTGTCCCTAGCAAGTACGACGAGATTTTGGGGCTGTCAGATCAGGGCTACTCGGCAGTTGTTCTGTGCACGGCGGGCTATCGCGCCGAAGATGACGATGCCGCCGATAAGGCAAAGGTTCGCTATCCAACTGAAGAAGTGGTGAGCTATATCGACTAGGAACTTCTTCCCTAACCCAAGCCTCAGCGACTGCGCCAGCGATCCTTTAAGTAGAACGATCTTTTGAATAGAACGGCGTTTTAAGTAGAATGGTGTAGTCGCGAAGCGTCAATAGAATGAAGCAGCTAACGGGCTCCTACTCCCACGGCGAGCCAACGGAGCACAGCGACATTGACCTGCTAGTTATATGTTCCTTATTCAGATGAGCCAAGCCATCGCCGCGCGCAAGTAGCTTATGGCGCGATGAGCGGACTTGAAGGTGCCCACAGATATTTATTTTGATATTTTAGTCAAGGAAAACTACTCGGCGGTGCTGCCAGCGTTATCTACGGGCGCGTCGGTCGGATTAGATGCTTTTTGGGCTTCTTCTGCTTTCTTCTTATCGCGCTCAATTTTCTCCTGCTCGCGCTTAGCCCTTTTCTTCTTCTCAGCCTCAATCATGTCTTTCATGACTTCTTGAGCCTGCGCCATTTTCTCCAGGTTGGAGCGATATAGGTCTATATCCTTTTTCAGCAGCTCGTTGTTGAAGCCTAGCGCTGCGGCTAGTTCGTCTAGTAGGGCGTTGCGCTTTTCATCATTGGCGATCGCCTCTGCGTCAATCTCCTCTAGCACGTTGTACAAGCCTGTTGCTAGCAGCCGACTGTATTTAAACTTAGGATTGCTAATGATCTTATGCAGATTAGCCTTTAGCGAGTCGCCGTTCCCGTCTGTTTTTGCCTCACTCAGCACAGACCTAAACGCGTCTAGAGACGGCAGCGCCTTTCCAGCCGCTAGCACTTCAGCCGCATCCGCCTTGTACTTTTCAGGATCGCCCTGCACCGCCTTGATGATGGCATCGTAGATAGACTCGCGATCTTTCTCTGGCTCGTAGCCTGTCATGAATCGGGTGTATATGCCCACTACCCCTAGCGAGTAAAGCGAATTGTAGTCAAAATCGGTATTGACTAAGAGCAGGTGCATCTCCACCATCAGCTCTTCAACCACACGGCGATAGATCGCGTTGATGGGGCGAGTATGCGTGCTGTAAAAGGCTCGCTTCGTATCTGAAACCGTGCGGACGTTGTTCACTAGATAAACGCTCAAAAGTTCTTTGTAAACATATTGTTACGCGATGGGGCCGCTTTGCCAAGATGTTTCTAGCCAAATAGCATAAAAAGATACGACTTTGAATTGCTAATATCGCCAAAACACAACGCTCTAGACGCTATGACGCTCTCTCCTTTAAAAACGCTGGCAACCTATCTAGCTGGCGAGTTTGAAAACAAGGCTCAGGCCGCTGCCGACCCCTCCTGGTATGTACACCTTCGCCTTTGGCAAAGACCGATACCGAGTCTTTCTTCGCCGAGTACTTTCACACTGTTTCTAGAGCAGACCAGCCCAATTTCAGACAAACCGCCTTATCGGCAGCGAGTTTTGCAGCTTACTGAGCAATCGGGCTCTCTGCAAGGAGAATATTTCGCGCTAAAAGATCCGCTTCAGTTTCGAGGCGCGGCTACTCAACTAGAGCTATTGAGCGCAATGGCGACAGATGATCTGGTGGGCTTACCGAACAGCACGGCGCAAATTCAGTATCAGTCTGTGGGCGCTGCCGACTGCCGGTTTCAGGCAGGGCTACCAGAAGGTAAGTTTTGCTCATTTGAATATGGTGGGCAACGAAAGTACGTTTACCTAGGCTTTGATATTGAAAGAAAAAATAACGTCATGGAGCTTAAAACCTATGACAAAGGGATAAACCCTGACACGGGCCAGGGTTTATGGGGTGCCCTGATGGGGCCGTTTATCCTGATAAAACAGGATTCGTATTGCTGGGATTAGGGGCGGGGTGAGAGCCTATGCGACTGCCTGTTTGTAAGGTGCAGACAGCGCTTCCTCTTCGGTGTCATAGATTTCAAATACTGAATCCATCATCGTCACTTCGAACACTAGCTTGGCTTCTGGATGTACGTTGCAGATGCGGAAGCTGCCATCGATTTTGTCGGCGTCGCGCATTCCTGCTACTAAGGAGGTTAGCCCTGAACTATCAATGAAGTTCACTTCGCTAAGGTTCACCAAAATGTGAGGAGATGCTTCTGAGATTACCTCTTGAAGCTTGAGCCGAAACTGCCAAGCCGTTGTAATATCTAGTCGTCCTAGCGGGTCGAGAATGATGACCTCATCGCCATGGGGGGTAGTGAATGTTCGCTGCTCCATACTGTTGATGTCACTCTTTTAGGGTTGTTGGGCGCACTCGGGCGCATATAACGATTAACATGCCCAGAGAGGAAACTTCCCTCTCTACGGACAAAGTCGCACATCGCTTATTTTTCAGGGATTAGGCGCTTTTACGGAGACTAAAAAAAGCCTCTAAAGAATCAGTTCTTTAGAGGCTTTCTGGATCTATTAAGAAGTTCGTAGGGTGGCCTGTTTAGATAGGCGTTGAGCTAGATAGCCCTTGATCTAAACAGATGTTGAGCTAAATAGACATCTCTGCCCAGTTTTGAGGCTTTAAAAACACATCGTAGAGTTTTGCTTCGGGTGTTCCAGGTTCAGGTGCGTAGCTGTACTCCCAGCGCACCATGGGGGGCAAGGACATCAAAATAGACTCGGTGCGACCGTTGGTTTGCAGACCGAACAGCGTTCCTCGGTCGTATACCAAATTAAATTCTACATAGCGGCCCCGACGATAGAGCTGAAAATCGCGTTCTTTCTCGCCGTACGGGTCGTCTTTATGGCCTTCTACGATGGGTACATAGGCGGGCAAAAACGCATCGCCGCAGTCCACCGCAAAGCTGAAGATATCTTCCCAGGTGCGCTTGGGGGCACTGCCTGCTTTTTGGCTGTATAGCGCCGCTGGCCCGTCCTGATTGTGGCCGCGATATAGCTCGCCGCGCTGGCCGTTTTGATAGTCGAAGAAAATGCCGCCGACGCCTCTAGGTTCGTCGCGGTGCTTGAGGTAGAAGTACTCGTCGCACCAACGCTTGAAGTTGGGATAGTACTGGTCGTTGTGGCGATCGCACGTCTCTTTTAGCGTGCGGTGAAAATGTGAGACATCCGCCTCAGTGGTGTAGTAAGGCGTCATATCGATACCGCCGCCAAACCACCAAACTGGGCCAGCTTCGAAATAGCGGTAGTTGAGGTGCACCGTTGGGATGTACGGATTGCGCGGATGCAGCACCATTGACGTGCCCGTTGCATAAAACTGATGACCTGCCGCTTCCGGCCGCTTGACTAGAATCGACGGCGGCAGCTTATCGCCCCATACCTCGGAGAAACCTACGCCTCCTTGCTCAAATATGTGGCCCTGCTTCATCACCCGAGAGCGACCACCGCCGCCTTCAGGCCGCTGCCAAGAGTCCTCCTGAAACTTGCCGGTGCCATCTACCGCTTCGAGCTTCTGACAAATCCGATCTTGCAGACCCTTGAAGGCATTGCTCACTCTTTCGCGAGAGCCTTCGGGGGGCAAAGTTGGGCTGGCAGCAGCAGCTTTAGGGCGTTTGGCCCTGGTGGGGGATACAGTCATAGCGTCTATTAACAGAACAATCCTTCATATAGTCAAACATGATTTGGAGGTGTTTGTTTCGCCTTAGAAACAGAGCGTGACAATCTGTGACATTTTCTACCCTGATTGCAAATGTGGCCTGTTTGGTACAGGTTCGAGCCACATTGAGGCTATCGCTGGTAAAAAACCACCTCTTACGTAGGGTGTGTATTCTTTAGAGCGATCGCTAAGATGAAAATAGGTTTCGGTAGATGCACTGACACCCTTAAGCTAAGCCTGGAAGATTAGCTTAGTCCAGAAGATTCAAATCTGCGTTTTGGGTCTTTTCCGTTCATAACGTGTTGCCCATGATGAATTGGTTTGCTCAGTATCGAACGTCTCCGTCTTTAGCGAGCCTTCTGGCTAGATGGCAGACGGATGGCCAAGCCTGGCTAGCTCGATGTTCAGGTGCTTTTCGATTGGGCGATCGCCTTGAATCGGCAAAAGCCATGCTGCCAAGATCGGGAGTAAGGTCTGAATTTAAGTCCGCGACAGCGATGGGTAGTGAGCTGACTCTAGAATCGGATTTTTGCGAGGTTGGGCTGTCAAACTGGCGATCGCACGGCCAGTGGAAAGACAGTGCTAGCCGTCAGCGCAATTATTGGACAGCGAGCACCGCGCCTGCTGAAATCATTTGGCAAATGGTCACAGACCTCGCTAGCTTTGCCACTTGGCACCCACTCATTTCATCGACCAATGCGCCCTACGGTCAAATCGCCAAACCTGGGCTGATTTATCGCGTGTGTAGTCGCTATTTTCCGCTTTCTACCCAGGTCTTTGTAGAGCGCGTACAGCCTGGTGAATTGCTTAGCATCCGGCTCTTTCCCTTCCCCGGACTGCAAGAGCACGTTACCTATCGGATTGTCTCTACTATTTGCGGCACCTGTGTTCTGTATTCCATCACCCTTAGCGGCTGGCTATCGCCATTGGCCTGGCCCATGATGAAGCCTCACGCGGTAAAAGTCGCGGCGGCACTCGTTCAGGCCGCCGAGCAAGAAACTATTCGCCCAACTGATTCTAAGCAGCGCCTCGATCGCTACAAGCAGCAGTCAAGCATTTTTGATTAGACCTCCTATTTGGTATTAAGAAGTAGCCTTTGTAGGCTGTTTAGGACAAATTCTAAGATCGTTTCCTGATACCGATGCTTTAAGTCGGATCTCTGTATAGAGAGGCGGATGGTAGTAGGTGATGCATGGAAGATTTGTTGGAGGAATTATTGAACGTGTTGGCTATGCCTTCCAGCACGGGTTCTGCCCATAAAGAGATGTCCTCAATCAAACCGTTTGCGCTTAGCAACGGATCTGCAAGTCAGAAGACTCAGGTAGATGGTTTTTTGGTCAGTCGGAAGATAACTCAGGAGACCGCTTATAAGGCGACTGAAAAGATGGGTCGAGAGATGAGTTATAAAGCCGATCAAGAGTCAGATCAAGACATTCGCTATAGGGCTATTGATGAGAGGCAGTCCGCGCTGATGACCGTCGCTTCTCTGAGCAACTTGGCTATAGACCGGTTGCTAAAAGCTGCCCAATCCTCAAATGTTTTAGCAGATACGGTAGACATTTCGATAGAATCGCTTTTGTTTGACGCTGGCGTTGCTGTGCCAACGGTGGTGGGTCATCGGGCATTTGGGACGAGAGATGACCAGGGGAGCGGAGTGTCTCCATTAATGGCGGATGAGATACCTCCAGAAGAACTGCTTCTAGAGACTATGCCTCTAGAAGATCTTGCTCCGCAGAAGCCTGATGCTGTTGCGCAGAGCAGTGCGGATGAATTAGACATTCAAGGAGAGCAGGAGCTTGAAGATGGCAGGGCTGAGATTGACGAGTATGTGATGAACGCCTTTGATATTGGCGACTTTGAAGCAGATGCTCATGCTGCGCAGGCTGATACCCATGCTACTGAGCATTTTGAGACAAAGGGCCGCACAGCTAACGAGTCCGACTCTAGTGATTTTGAGTCTAGTACTTTTGAGCCTGATGATTTTGAGCTAGACCTGCTCCATTTGGAAACGCTAGATCTGCAGGCTGAGGACGGTGCTGACTCAGGCGCTGTTGACTTAGGCGCTGAGGACAACTCTGCTGAGCGTTTGGCAACGGCGGATGTCTCGCTAGATGAGCTAGTAGCCGCTACCGAGCAAAACTTTCTGGCTCGGTGGTTTAAGCGTTTGATGGGTGCTAAAGCAGACGAACCGGAAGCGGCTGAGGCTGAGTTATCCGAACCTAGGCTGTTTGAGTCTGAGGATAGCCGGCGTGAGGTTCCGCTCGAATCTACTTTTAGCCGTGATGCTGAGTATGACAGTGACTTTTATGCAGAAGAGGTCCTAGAACGCGATTTAGAGCCTGTTTTAGAACCTGTTTTAGAGCTGTCTGTAGATGATGCTGTGAACGACGCTGTACCCGTTCTAGAGCCTGATGAAGAGGCCGATACTTCCCAGAATCTTGAGGCTTCCCAGGATCTTGAGGCTTCTTGGATGCAAGAGCTGACGACCATTGTCCAAGTCCGTGAAGACGAGGAAGACGAGATTGAAGAGGCCACTGTAGCTGCTGCTGTTGTGGAGCCGCTAGACAGCCCGCTGACAGAAAAGCGGCTGGAGTCAGATGCTTTTGCTCTAGATGCTTTTGAAGCGGACGCTTTAGGTGGTTTTGATAAGGACGGTTTTGAGGAAGATAGCCTGCTTGAGCCTTTGGGTGAGAAAGCTTGGCTTAGCGAAGCTGATAAGGCTAATGAGGCTTTGCATGTAGCGGCAGCAACTGGCGATCTCTCGGGCGTTTGGGCGGCTTTGGAGGCGAATGCCAGCGTGAATGCTTTATGGATGGCAGAGAAGACGGCGCTTTCTACTGCGCTTGAGGCGGGCCATATGCCGGTTGTCGAAATGCTGTTGGAAGTGTGCGCTGATCCCAACTTGCCTGATGTCGTGAATGGGTCGCCTGTGCGCTATCCATTGATGGCGGCACTTGAGGCGGCTGAGCCGGTACGAGGCGAAATGATGCATCTGCTGCTGGCGAGCGGCGCTGAGGTTGATCAAGTCGATGCGATGGGTCGAACAGCTTTGATGGGCGCGGCTGAGCGCGGCTATGTGGATGCGATGCGGCTGTTGATTGAGGCGAATGCTAATTTGGATGCGCAGGATTTGCTGGGGCAAACGGCAATGCTGCTGGCTAAGGGACATGGTTGTGAAGGGGCGATCGCATTACTACAGGCGTCGGCAATGGATAGAGAGCGGGCGATCGCATTTCTCAAAGCGGTGACGCAGGGAAATCTGACGGCGGTTGAGCAGTGGTTGGCCTCTGGAATAAGCCCAAATACCCGAGTGGCTCGAATGAGCGCGCTGACGCAGGCAGCGGCTAAAGGAGAAGTCGCGATCGCCAAGCTGTTGATTGAGGCAGGTGCTGATATTGACTATCGGTTTTATGAAACTGATCCAACGCCGCTGTTTCACGCGGTTTATAGAGGGCAGTTGGAAATGGTGTCGCTGCTGCTAGAGGCAGGCGCAAGCCCCCATCCAACGCCGGGCTATCCGATTGGAGCGCTAGACTATGCGGAAATTGGGCAACAAAAGGCTGACGACGCAAAAACCTTTGAGCCGATTGTGGCACTACTAGCAACGCTAGCAACCCGATCTAACTGAGCTGCGAGAATTGGCAGGCTTAAAGCAAAAGATCCTAACAATTCAGCGCAACTTCTATAGATAGTCATATTGCGACCAGATTCAGCGCAATCAAACTCAGTGTGATCAAAAGCACTGGTTTGTTATTGATAATTTGGGGTTTCTGTTCTTCTTTGGGGGCGTGGCCTGAATGATGAGAGCTAGAGCTGGCGCTGGGCGTTCACACGGAAAACCTATCGATGAATGCGGTATATGGTTCCGGTGACGACGCGCCCGTTTGGCCCTGGCGCGGTTGTTTTTTGCTTCTTTACCTGAAGCTTAGCCTGCTTAAGCGCGTAACAAAATCCGCCCTTTGTAGATCTATCTGGATCGCTGAGTAAGCAAATCCCAGTTGGCGATAGCACCGTCTGAACAAAGGCGACTAGCGGCTCAATATTGCGCTCTTCGTAGATGACATCGGCAGCGAGAATGAGCGGGACTTGAAAGTCGGGTGGGGTGCGCCAGTCTAGTGGGAGGGTCTTGAAGTTATTAAGGCCGTTGGCGGTGGCGTTGCGGGTGGCAAAGTCTACGGCGGTGGCGTCGTAGTCGCTAAAAATGACGTGGTAGCCCAGAGAAAGGGCTACGATACCGGGAAGACCTACGCCGCAGCCGATTTCTAAGGCGGTGGCTCCTTTGGCTAGCGTTTTAGACAGCGCTGCTTGCTGGGCGACGAGGGCGGTTCCTAGCATATGGGCGGCGGGCCAAAGTTCTGCCCAGTAGGGCATGTATTCGTCGGCGTTGAAGGCGGCTTGAGTGCTGGGATGGTCGAGGAGCTGGTCGGCGTTGCCAGGGTAGGAAATTTGAAAGGTGCAACCGCCAATCTCAACGGTTTGATCGGTGAGCTGGCTAACGGCTTCGGCGGGGGTGGTGTGGATGAAGGGCGAATTGCTGGCAACAGACATAGCGCTAGGCTCAAGCAGTTAAGCCCTGATTTTACATGCGAGTTAGAATTCTTACCTTAGACTGTTTTTCCGACGATAGCTCCGAGAGTTCGGAAGCCTCTACTAAGCCATCTTTAATTAGCCGTGAGAGCGTGAACATCAGAAAAGACTCTCTGTCATCGTACTTACCGTCGATCTCATGTCTTTTCGCGCTCAGGTAGTCGTGCAGCTGCCAGACATCTTCTACATGAGAGATTAGGCTAGTGTTCTCTTGAATATTCTTAATTAGTGATTCAATCTCTCGCTCATATGCTCTTTTGAGCAATGCCTGAGCAACTTTCTTTTCTTCTAGACTCCACTGGACGTCGGCCTGTTGCATTTTTTGAGAATAGTATTGATAGCGGCAGTTGTAAATCGATTGTTGTAAGTTGATTGCTGCGAGTCGATTGGCTGTCAGCATTGAGCCACTCTCTTCTAGATACTTTAGAGAAAAGTATTTGATAGAGAATGGCCCTTTCCTTAACGGATTGAAGATTGTCCTAAGCTAGGCACAAGCAATCTTAGCGAACGAGGTTCATCAGCTCTTTTGGAGAAGCTAGCAGGTCGATTGCCACAAAGAAGATTTCGCCTTCAGGGTTTAGCAGGAACCGCCAGGCAATGTTCATCCCGACAGCCGCGCCAAACCAGGGGGTCTGACATTTACCAGTGACTTTAAGCGGCGTAAATCCGTCTTCAGGAGATTCTGCAACGCCGCGCTCAGGAATGAGTCTCAGGTTTTGGCATTCTTCTCTAAAGAATCTTAAGATGGCTTCTTTGCCGACAATAGGCTTGCGAAATGGTGGCTGCAAAGCGCCATCGGTTGCAAACAGCTCGACCAGCGCGTCAAAGTCGTTTGCGTTCAGATTGTTCATGTAGCTGAGCACTGTCTCATTGCTAACGCCTTCAATTTTGACTTGGGTGCGATCGCTCATAGATTTAGGGGCCATTACCGGCTCCGAAACCCGCTGATAGTTGCTCATTTTGCCTGTGTCGTAGCCCATATCTACAACGCAGTTGCGTAAAACGCTAATTTGCTGCCCGGCTTCTAGACCTCTAATGGACTGCAAAACAGCATTGGCATTAGCAGAGAGTTTGTAACCTTCTGGAATAGGAGCCACTAATCCCTTCTCCATCAATTCGCCGAGGGTGTTCCAAAACCCTAGCTTGATGTTGGGCGTCCAGGTTGCATAGGTGCGCGAGACTTCAGTATCAGCTCTGTTCGCTAAATCGCACATAGCTTGCGACTGTTCTATCGGCGTCATTTGCTTGATCTTATCTAGCGTTAGTTCGGCAAACTGCATGTTTGCAGCTCCTGGGGCTGCAACTGTGATGCCCTGGCCCATATCGAGATAGGCAAACCAAATGAGTGCTAACTGGTCTTCGGCGCTGAGCTGAGCAAATCTAGCTGTGGTCGCTGGAATATCGTCCGCAGAGCGAGTGCTAGGGAAGATATTGCGAGCAGCTTCGATGGTATATGGCATAGATTTTTCTGATTACAACAAAGTGGAGTATTAAAACGGAAGGCTAGGTGTCTAACCAATTCCGAAACCCCTAATTCTAGATATGCTTAGCGACTATATACTGGACTGTGTACTGTAGAAGACTGGCTTTTACTAGCTTTCGGCGTTTGTAAACATATATTAACATTGTTTGACATTATTTAATGTTAAGGATATTCCTAAGCGCTTTAGCGTAGCTACGTCTATAGAGATCCCTATTATCGATTGCAGGTGATCCATTAATCTAGAGGCATTATGCGGACTATCAGGGTTTGGGCAGCCGTTGTTATTATCTTTGGGTTGAGCTTAATGAACGCAGGGGGGGCAGAGGCTTTGCCAGCAAAAGCGTTGGCGCCCCCTGCTGAAGTTCCCTGGACGTATCAGGACTTGACGGGACCAGATTACTGGTCAGAGTTAGACCCTAGCTTTGCGACCTGCACTAGCGGTCAGTCGCAGTCACCGATAGATTTAAGCGCGGCTGATTCTATAGACTTAGTAGATCCAGATTTTCACTATGAGTCGGTGCCGCTAAATTTGTTGAACAATGGCCATACGGTGCAGGTGCCCTACGCGCCCGGTAGCTACATTGTGCTAAACGAGAAAAAATATAATTTGCTTCAGTTTCATTTTCATAGCCCGAGCGAGCACGCGGTAGCGGGTGAGGGGCGCTCGGCGGAGCTGCATTTGGTGCATCAGAGCGATGCGGGCGAGCTGGCGGTGGTGGCTGTTTTGCTAGAGAGCGATCGCAAATCTACAAACTCATCTACCCAAGATCTGACGGGATATCGTGAGCTGAGTAGGGCGCTGCCTGCTAGCGCGGGCGATAAAGTGCGAACAGATAAAACAATTAATGCGAGCTCTTTACTGCCGGATAAAACAACGACCTATCGCTACAGTGGCTCGCTGACGACGCCGCCCTGCACAGAGTCTGTTATCTGGCTAGTGATGACAGAGCCGATAAGTCTACCCGCAGGTCAAATTTTGCAATACGAGCGCTTGCTAAACCACAACAATCGTCCGCTTCAGTCTTTGAATTTTCGCAAGGTGCAGATGGACGCGTCGCCGTAGCCGCGTCTGTAGCTGTATCTCTGTAGCTGCAATCTCTGTAACGGTTTAGTGAGCGATCGCTGCTGTCTCTACTCAGCGACTTGTTCTCTTTCTTCTTCAATACTCTCTTCTTCTAACAAGGTTTCTTCAACCTGTTCTCTTTCTTCTAACACTTCTGGCTCCGTGTCTTCTGGCTCTGCCGTCGCCTCAACTGCATCTCCCTCAACCACCGTCAGCACTTCTCTAAACCGGATCATCTCTTCACGCGGGTCAGCGTAGCTAACGCTAACCTGCAATCGCTCGCCGACTGCCACGTTGCGATCGAAGCGCATTACCATTTCTAACCCTAAATCTTCAAAGATAATCAGGCCCAGCTTTTCGTGCTCTCGCAGCCAGCGCACCATCTGCACATCCCAGGATTGTCCCGGATTGGCCGCTTCGGCTCTGCGGAGATATTCAATCGCCCAATATTTTTTGGTTTGCCGCTCTACCTGTACGCCATCGTAGGCCGCACTGCCAGCGCTCATAATCATCTCGGACATTTCTGATTCTGAAAAGGGCAGATCTGCTCCGCGCAAATGAGCTTTTATCTGGAAGTGGCTGATGAGATCGGTATAGCGACGAATAGGAGAGGTGGCTTGGCTGTAGCGGTCTAGGCCGAGCGTTGCGTGGCGCACGGGAGTGAGGCCCATTTCGCTGCGGGTCATGCAGCGGCGGATAGCAGAGTCTCGTACCCAACCGGCTTCTAGCTGCATTAGCTCTTCTTCGGGGGGTAGCTCTGGTTGGGGTTGGCCTCGGTAGGGTAGCGGTAGCTGATTGGCTTCGCCGTAGCGGGCCGCGACTTCTCCGGTGAGGATCATCATTTCGGCCACCATGTCTCTAGCGGCAGAGGCTTCTATCATTTCGATGGTGATGGCGTCGCTGTCTACTTTGATGGAGGATTCGGGGAGCTGAATAGTGATAGCGCCCTGAGCTTTTCGCCAGCTGAGGCGCTGTTTGGCTTGGGCTGCGATCGCCATTAACTCCTGCTCTGCCTCAATGCCTAGCTCTAGCATTTCATCTACGTCCTCGTAGGTGAGCCGGTAGGTTGGTTTGATGGTGCTGGGCTGAATGCTGTATTCTTCTACTTCACCGTCTTCGGTTAGCAGTATGCCAAAGCTAAGCGCACAGCAGGTTTTGCCCTGCACTAGGCTCATTGGCCCGGCGGCCAGGGCAAAGGGAAACATCGGAATGGTGCCCGTGGGCAAGTAAACCGTTGTGCAGCGCCTGCGGGCCTCTGTGTCTAAAATATCGTCTGGTACGAGCCAGCGGGTTGGATCGGCGATATGAATCCACAGTTTTTGGCGACCATTGGCTAGGGTCTCGCAGCTCAGGCCGTCGTCAATTTCGCGGGTGCTCTCGTCGTCTACGGTGTAGACCTTGAGGTGGGTCAGATCAGTGCGATCGCTCTCATCTACCGGTGGATTTTCTATGACCTGCTCAACGGTAGCTTCAACCTCTTTAGGAAACTGGGTCGGAATCTGGCGGCGGCGCAGCGCTAAGTTTTCGTGCTCGTCCCAAATGCTTAAATTTACCAATAGCTTGAAGGCAGCTTCGGGCGATTTGTCTTGCTCTAGAGCCGCTAAGATTTCTTGGGCAGCCGCTTTTTGTGAAGACTCGTCGCCTTGTAAGGCGTAGCGTTCGATAATTTCTAGACGGGGGCGATCGCTTTTTTCCCAGTCAATCTTTTCTCCAGACAAAATTTCTTTTGCTCGGTTAAAGAAGCCTTCTTTTTCTTCTTGTCGGGCCGATTCTCGTTCGTTCTTTAGCTGTAGTTCTTCAATTTGCGACTGGGGGCGCGGTTCGTAGTGGTCGCCCTTTTGCTTAAAGTACAGCTTGTCTTCGCTCAGCAACCGATGGGCCGCGTAGCAAAGCGGCGGACTCTGATCGGAAAACAGAAGCTGGGCTAAGGAGGTCGGGGTGGCCGATTCTTCTAGCTCGGTCAGCAATTCCCAGGCAATTTCTAGATTGTCTGGGTCGATGTAGCCTTCGGCTTCGCTAATAAAGCCGGTCAGTTCGCTTTGCTCGTAAGGGCCACCGGGCACTTCGTAGATGATCTGTCTGGGGTGAATGGTGTAAGACTGGCCCTGCTGATCGACGAGTACCCAGTTCTTTTTGCCCTCGGGACGATCGGCTAATGCCAGGTGCGGCTCACCTTTGTGCTTAAATTCTACGAGCCTTCCTTTTTCCACCGGTTGTCATCCTAAAAGTTGCAATAAAAAAGCTACCTGCGCCTGAGTAAGAAATTAGCAGTTCTCTGCCAGGCGCTGATAGCTAATGTTAGGGTGTCAGGCAAGTTTGAAGCGACTGCCTAGCGAACACATTCTTAAAGCTGCGCTGAGAATGTATAGGCTTTAAGGCGTGCTTTAAGGCATGCTCTAAAACGTATATATTCCTAGCGGCTTCTAAACGTAAGGCGGGTTTAGCCGTCTTCGTTAACGTAGGGCAAAAGCGCTACGATTCTGGCTCGCTTGATGGCGCGAGTGAGATCGTGCTGTTGCTTGGTGGTGAGGCCGGTAATGCGGCGAGGCAGAATTTTGCCGCGCTCGGTTACAAACTTGCGCAGCATGTCTACGTCTTTATAGTCGATTTTTTCGTCCGGCTGAATGGGAGAAACTCGACGACGGAAATAAGCCATAATCCTTGTTCTTTGATGGGGGTGAAGGGGTATCTATTTAATTTCTTTGTGCACGGTGTGCTTGTTGCAGTGGGTGCAAAACTTTTTCAACTCTAGGCGAGCCGTGGTATTACGACGGTTCTTTTCGGTGGTGTAGCGAGACACCCCGTTAGAGCGCTTGTCGGGATTGCTCCGGCACTCTGTGCACTCTATAGTAATGATGAGACGGACGCCTTTTGCCATGATTCTTAAAAATGTGTCAACGCAGTCTCCAATTATTACACAAGCGGGCAAGTTTTGAGCAGTCATTACGGCTGAGCTACTTTACCGTTATACTTCACGCTTTTGCTCTACGCCAAAGCCCACTAGCAGAAGCTGATCCATCGGTGCGCCTTCGGGTGGCTTGAGGTAGTTAAAGATGCGGCGAACGCGCATGCCAGGATTGACTAATGTAATGGAATCGACCGAGATGATACGGGTGTAGGGCGTGGTCATCAGGAGCTCGCGGCTGCGGCTGTCGAAGCGAAAGTGAGAGACGATGGGGCGGTCTTCTTCGTAGGCTCTATCGCGTAGATAGTCGCCTTCTAGAATGTGCTTGTCCGAGTTGGTTTCGGGGCGCGGTACGAAGGCTAGGTTCAGCGCTTGATCGACGATTTCACCTTTTTCGGAAACGGTGTGGAAGACCAGGTGAAAGCCAGGGCAGTCGGTAAGATCGTGAGCGTCGGTGTAGCTGTTGTCGGTGAGTACTTTCGTTTTTTGCTCGCGGCTGAGGGGGGCCACGCCAAAGGCTGTGTGCGATCGCTCTACGGCTGACTTGCTCAGGTAGTGGTAGGTACGCTCGGACTCCCAGTTGCCGATGCAATGGTCAAAGAACTGATTGAAAGTATCTAAAACTGGCATAAGGCTAAAGATGCTATAGAGATCTTCATAGAGCAACACTTGTACCTTAATATCATACGCCCTGACCCGTGTAATGCTGAATTAGAAGCAACAGCGCATCTATCTAACCCTTTAAAACGGTGGCTACGCGATCGGTCCCATAGTTTGCCTAAGTAACTTGTCCAAAGAGATCTCGCACCCGCACTCAAATTTGGTTTATGCATAGCTGCTATCCTCCTCCTGCACAGCCCCATTAAATCCGGTAGTGGCTACTACAACAACGACAAAATGCCTTCTGTACGCTAGGCGCATGGCTGGAACTCGGCTGCTCGTGCTGGGCAGCTTGGTTCAGCTCATTTGACCTAGTTTTGAGAGGCAAGAAATTTGACTAGTCGAGCTACTCGCGCTGAAGCCCCCTCTGCGACGAAAGAGGCGGCGCCTAACGAAAGGCCAGATTCTCCTCGACAGCTCACCTATACTCAGCTAATGATGTGTGCAGCGCTCATTGGTGTGGTGGGTGGGCTAGTTGCAACTATCTATTATTTCGTGCTTGAAAGTCTGATGCACGGCGTTTGGCACAGCCTTCCCGAACGGATTACCCCTTACTTCCCGAGCTGGCTACCTGAGAGTAACTATGTGTGGATTGCGACTACGGTTGGCGGTCTTTGCGTGGGCATAGTGCTTTACTTTATGGGGCTACCTGGCGAAATGGCTAAAGTTGTTGATAGCATTCACAACCCTGGCAAAATTGACGTGCGCAAAACGCCTGCGATGGTAGTTGCTTCTTTGGTGGCGATTACAGCAGGTGGTAGCGCTGGGCCAGAGGCTCCTTTGGTTCAGGTAAACGGAAGCTTTGGGAGCTGGCTGGGCGAAAAACTTAATCTGGATGCGGCTTCGATCCGCGTACTGACTTTTTGCGGGATGAGCGCGGCGCTAGGAGCCTTTTTTGGTGCGCCAATTGGGGCTGCTTTGTTTGCGTTAGAAATTCCGCATCGGCGCGGCCTGGAATATTATGAGGCGGTTGCACCCGCGGTCGTGTCTGCTATTCTCTCGTTTGCGGTGTTTCGGATTAATACAGGCATTACCATTGGCGGGTTTTACCACTTTGAGGCGGTGCCGGAGCTGCAGCCGATTAATCTGGTTCAGGGGTTGCTGCTAGGCGCGGTAGGCGCGGTGGTCGCGATATTGTTTATCACTATTTTTAAGGCGATCGGTGAGCTGCTAGCACCGCTGGAGCATGATTTGATTCTGCTGGCGACGCTGGGTGGATTGATTATTGGCCTGATTGCCTATGTCTATCCGCAAACGCTGTTTTTTAGTGAAGAGCAGATTCATACGGTGATTGAGTCGGGGGCTACTTTGGGGGCGGCGACGCTGCTAGCCATTGCGCTGGCCAAAATGTTTGCAATTAGCTTTACGCTGCACTCCGGCTTTTTGGGCGGCTTCATTTTTCCGCTGTTCTTTATCGGCGCGAATACTGGATTAGCGATCGCACTGCTCATTCCCGAACTGCACCCTACAGTGGCAATGGTCTGCCTGATGGCGGCGGTAAACGTTGCAGTGACCAAGACGCCGGTGAGTACTAGCATCATCTTGAGCGTGCTCTCGGGGACGACGATGCTGCCGGTGATTGTCATTGCTAGCTTTACGAGCTTTGTGCTAACGAGTAATGTGGCGATGATTGGCACTCAGCGATCGCGTCAGGCAGCGCCGGCTAAAGAACCACTGTTTCCTCAAACGCTACCTGGAAAAATTCTTCAGCAAGTGCCTGGATAAGGCGGTTTTATCGGTCGGCTTCACTGCTCGTTGCTTTGTTGTTTGACCAAGTTGCTTTACCACAAGTTGCTTTACCAAAAAAAGCGGCTTCATCATTAGGATGAAGCCGCCGGTTTGCTGTATTTGTGCGCTTGTCATAAACGCTGCTTTGACGAGATAGACGGTTATGCGCTTTTCAATAAGTGCTTAACCAAATTGTCCTTCACCATCATCTGTCGCATTACCTCAACGACGTACTCCTGCGCTTGCTCTAAGCTAAGACCTGTCACTTGGTCTTTAACTATTTGAAGTTTGAACTCCTGCTCTAAGCTCAAGTTTCCAGGCAGGTTGTCTTTACCGGATATGCTCATTGTTTGTCTCCTCCAAAAGGCTAGATAGATCGATCTTCAAAAGGCTAGACGAAAGCTCTAAAACCAGACGACATTATCGTTGTCTTAGAGTGGGCTGATATGAATAAAGTACCCTTGATTTAGCTGCACTTTAACCTTGGATGCACAGTATCGTCAAACTGTAAACAGATTCGGTAACAGATGTTACTCAATTTAACTATTTGCCAGTTGTTCATTTTCGACGAGCTAATTGCGCAACCGCTTCATATAGTTAGCTTTAAGCGCAATAGCGGGACTAAGCCCTTACTGTTCAGCTATGTTAAGTATCTTAACGATGCTATTGACTAGTGACATCAGCCATAAGGAAGTAATTCAATTTTTCTTTAAGTCTAACTAGCGGCGTAGTCTGGCGGCGTAGTGGATCCTAGGCCGCTAAGTAAGCGATAGAATGTTTACCTATCACTGAACCTTTCGCCGTAATTGAGCAAAACTAGCGCTATGAACGTAATGGAATTTTTTCAGCAGAGTGCTGGAAAATGGCAATCTCAACGCACTACACACCACCTTCCTTTTCGCCGGGCCGAGCTAGGCGGCTCGAATATTTCAGTCGAGGCTTTGCCCGCTGAGAACGAGAAAGTTGCCGAGATTTGCAAGATGCATGAAGTAGATCCGGCAACGGCGGTTGGCGGCGCCTATGTAGAGTGGAATGGCGAGATGGCCTGGGATAAAGAAGGCGAAGACCACAAGGGGTCGACCGTGTTTGCGCTGGTGCCCGATGAGGACAACCCGCAGACGGGTAATTTACTGCGAGAGCGCGGCTATGCGGAGATTGTGCCGGTGATTGGCCGCTATGAAATGGATTCGGAGAATGGTCTGATTTTGACGACAGACTACGAGACGATGAGTTCGATTGAGCGCTTTTGGTTTCCTAACCCTGATCTGCGAATGCGCACTAGCGTGGTGAAGCGCTTTGGCGGGCTGAGCACGGCTTCTTTTTGCGCAGAGTCGAGAGTGGAGACGGTGCCAGCGCAGGAAAAAGATGATGCCGCAGCGCGAGAAGCCTTTGAAGTTGGCTCGAAGTATTCTTCGTTTGGCTGGTAAGCAGGGCTTTTTTTCCAGAAGACTATCTTTCACATCTCGATTTCGTTGGCAAAGCGATTGACCTTATCGAACTCAAAGGGACCTGCGACTGATCCCCAAACGAGTTCGTCGGTAGCCGGATTGCGACCGCGATCGTAGCTGGTCATGTGGTCTTCGGTGACGATGAATTCGTTGTCTAAATAGGTGTCCATGCCTTTGCGGTTGACCATGCATTTCTTGCCGGGTTCTACTTTGCCGCGAAAGCTGGTGCCTGTCCATTCGACTAGAATGTCGCAGCCGGGCATTTTTTCTAGATCGTCTGCGGTGAGGGCGGCAAGTTTGTTGCGATCGCGCGCTGCCCCATAAAAGTTTTCCTCATCTTTTACTTTGTAATTCTCTAGCAGCACGTGGTTCTCTTGCTGAATAAAGTGCAGCACCCGCACCCGATAAGGCTGCTTGAGTTCGTAAAAGTAAGCTTGCTCCAGGTATAGACTAATACCCGATTGAAACCCCTTGGGCAAAGGCCGCATACAAACTTGAATATGCGCAAAGAAGGGCGGATTTTCGATTGCCTGTGGCTGATTGCTAAAGTCAGCGGCCATCCATTGGGTAAGTTTCTTTACATCGGTAGAGTAGGTCATGAGCTGAAAAGTTGGAAGCTGTTTACATAGACACATTATCGCGGGCGTTCGGCAGGTAAAGCCTTAAACTATTATTACCGACGGCTTCTAATATCTAATTGGCTGGCCAATAACCTACCGACTGAGGGCTTTTGAATTCCAAGATGGGTCAACCAGTGCGCGACATCTCATTACTCCGCGAACAGCAACATCCGACCATCCGCAGTCTTTCGGATGTGATTGAGCGCACTTGGCAAGATGAGCTGGTGCTCTCTGCGTATCAAACGCCCGAAGATTTGGGCTATGTGGAGGGATCGCTAGAGGGCGAGCGGCTAACGATTAAAAACTATTGCTACCAAACGCCGCAGTTTCGCAAGCTGCATCTAGAGCTAGCTAGAATTGGCAAAAATCTTGATATTTTGCACTGTGTAATGTTCCCTCGACCCAATTTTCGACTGCCGATTTTGGGCATAGACATTGTGGCAGGGCGCGGGCAAATTAGCGCGGCGATTGTCGACTTGTCGCCGGTTTCGCGCGATCGCACGCTCCCAGCTCCCTACCCCGAAAAACTCAGCAGCCTGCCGCCAGTTGCTTTTAGCCAGCCGCGAGACTTGCCGGCTTGGGGCAAAATTTTCTCAGACTTTTGTCTATTTGTGCGCCCGGTTACGCCCGAAGAAGAGGCTGCATTTTTAAGCCGGGTAACGCAGTACTTATCGCTCCACTGCGAGCTAGCTAACATAGCGGAGCCGGTAGGCTCTATTGAGGAAGAAGCCGCCATCTTGGCCGGGCAACGCCATTACTGCTTGAAGCAGCAGCAAAACGACAAAACCCGGCGAGTGCTAGAAAATGCTTTTGGCCCGGAATGGGCAGACCGCTACGTTCGCACCATGCTATTTGATGTGATGTGAACGCTATTTGACGTGATGTGAGCTGTCCATCACAGGCTGTTTAGCTTTTCTTGGACTAGCCAATCTGTTTTCTCTGGGTCGAAGTGCTGGCTTAGATTAGATTGGCCTAGCTTGGAGAGTGACATAAGCGCGGCATACTGCAAGTCCCAGATGGGGACACTTAAAGCGGCGGTAAGTGGTTGAACGGCTTGGGTATTGCCTAATTCTCCAAGAGCGATCGCGGCGGCTGTGCGAGACTTTTGAAACTGCGGTGCTTTATTGTTAAGCGCTTCAATGAGCAGATCGTAGCCTGCGCTCATGTTCAGCCAGCCAAACATTCGCATGATGTGATAGTGCGCTCCGTAGTCGTTGTAGCCTTCTGCTTCATAGCTAGCTAGTAGCTCAGCAGGTGCGGCCTCAGCGTGATTAT